>ERZ1645187.837-NODE-837-length-29817-cov-18.270278_pt1 | contig 29817 bp, 36 predicted proteins | sample MGYA00575352_ERZ1645187 | MGnify/ENA primary metagenome ERZ1645187 (study PRJEB40837, sample SAMN11349314) | freshwater sediment metagenome | isolation source: river sediment | host: Sediment | place: India: Wazaribad , New Delhi | collected 2017-02-21 ...
AACTCGGGATGGTGACGCGCTTGCCGTTGACCAGGAAGTGGCCGTGACTCACCATCTGGCGGGCCTGTCGGCGGGTGGACGCGAAGCCTGCCCGGTAGATCACATTGTCGAGACGAGTCTCAAGAATCTGCAGGAGCGCCTCACCGGTCTTGCCGGGCAGGCGGTCAGCCTCTTCGTAGTAGCGGCGGAACTGCTTCTCCAGCACGCCGTAGGCGTAGCGGGCCTTCTGCTTCTCGCGCAACTGGAGCAGGTACTCCGAGTCCTTCGTGCGGCCACGGCCATGCTGGCCGGGCGGATAGGGACGATGCTCGAAAGCCTTGTCGTTGCCGACCAGATCGGTCCCGAGGCGTCGGGACTTCTTGGTGATGGGTCCGGTATAACGGGCCATTGTGTGTTCAGTCCTTTCTGATGACTCGGGAGGGGTTAGACGCGACGACGCTTCGGCGGACGGCAGCCATTGTGCGGCATCGGGGTGACATCCGAGATGGCGCCAACCTCGAGACCGATCGCACCGAGCGAACGAATCGCGGTCTCACGGCCCGAGCCGGGACCCTTGACGAACACATCGACCCGCTTCATGCCGTGCTCCATGGCCCGGCGTCCGGCGGCCTCCGCGGCCATCTGAGCGGCGAACGGGGTCGACTTGCGCGAGCCTTTGAAGCCGACGGTGCCGGAACTGGCCCACGAGATGACCGCGCCGGTGGTGTCGGTGATGGTGATGATGGTGTTGTTGAAGGTGCTCTTGATGTGGGCCTGTCCGGCAACCACATTCTTCTTTTCCTTGCGCCGCACCTTGGTCTTGGCGGCGCCCTTTCGGCCTGCAGTAGCCATAAGTCTTGTTCTCCTTGGCAGGTTCTGGTTTCGGGACTCACCCAGAGGGCTAACGCGCCTTCTTCTTGCCGGCGACAGCCCTCTTCTTGCCCTTGCGGGTTCGGGCATTGGTACGAGTGCGCTGACCACGGACGGGCAGACCGCTGCGGTGACGGCGGCCTTGGTAGGTGCCGATCTCGATCTTGCGGCGAATGTCGGCTGCGACGGTGCGCCGCAGGTCGCCTTCGACTTCGTAATTGGCGTCAATGTGATCACGCAACACGACGAGTTGCTCGTCGGTCAGGTCTTTGACGCGGATGTCCCCACTGATTCCAGTGGCTGCCAGGGTTTCGGCGGCTCGGGTGCGACCGATGCCGAAGATGTAGGTGAGGGCGACTTCCAGACGCTTCTCGCGCGGAAGGTCAACACCTTGGAGGCGTGCCATGTGGCGGTACCTTTCGTAGTAAGTCATGTCAGAGCGTTTCAGGCATCCGCATGCGAAGGTTTCCCACGTGAGGCGTTCCCGAATCGCCAGCCGGGACCTTCCCCGGCAACGGGTCCCCGGCCTTCGTCCGGGGGTGTGCGCAGGCCCTTAGGAGGACCAGGCTGCACTCACGTTTTGGTGCTATTCAGTTATGTTCTGCTTGCGTCTACCCTGATCAGCCTTGACGCTGCTTGTGCCGCGGGTTGGTGCAGATCACCCGGACGACACCGTGGCGACGAATCACCTTGCAGTTGTCGCAGATCCTCTTGACGCTCGGCTGAACCTTCATTCGAGCTTCTCCTTGCTTACTTGTGGCGGTAGACGATGCGTCCGCGGGTCAGATCGTATGGAGACAACTCGACCACCACCCGATCCTGGGGAAGGATCCGGATATAGTGCTGCCGCATCTTGCCGCTGATGGTGGCAAGCACCCTGTGCCCGTTGGCCAACTCAACACGGAACATCGCGTTGGGCAGGGCCTCGACCACCGTTCCCTCGAGTTCTAGTGCTCCCTCTTTCTTCGCCATTCACTCCCGATCTACGTTTGCCTCTGGACTACGTCACCACCGGGGGTCCGGTATGCCCGGCAGGCACAGCGAACCCAAGTGACCGACGTCCCATGTTAGCCTCCCGCCCCCGGACTGGGCAAAATCGGGAACCACTAGGCTTGGTCACATGACTTACTTCGCCGTCCAGTACCTGTATCGGGCCGACGCAGATGTCGCGGCCGTCCGCCCTGAACACCGTGCCTATCTGGCCACCATCGTCGACGCAGGCCAACTGCGGGCGTCCGGGCCTTTCGTGGGCACCGAACGCGACTCCGCCCTACTGATCTTCGAGGCGCCTGACGCCGACACAGTACGCGCGCTGATTGCCGCGGACCCGATGTCTGTGAACAACGTGCTGGAGTCAGCGACCATCACCCAGTGGAATCCCGTCCTCGGGATCTTCAGCTGATCTGTTCCGGACCTGCCGTTTCCGGCACCCCGATCGCGTGTGAGCTTCGCCACCCAGTGCTGTGCCGCCACAGCGACCACGACCAGCCGCAAGCGCGTATCGCGCCGCGTGGTACTTCAGTCGGCGAGCTTGGACACCCGGACGCCACGAGCGGCCAGTTCGGCACGACCGCCGTCAGGCTCGGTCAACACCCATGGGCCATCTTCGGCCAGCGCGACAGTGTTCTCCCAGTGCGCGGCCCATGAACCGTCTTGGGTGACCACGGTCCAGTCGTCGTCCAATGTCACCGCCATCGGAGAACCAAGCGTGAAGATCGGTTCTATCGCCAGGCACATGCCCTTCGACAGCCGTGCTCCCCGGCGTGGTCGGCCGTGATTGGGGACGTCGGGCGGCTGGTGCATCGACGTGCCGATGCCGTGCCCGGTGTACTCCCGGACGACCCCGAACCGACGGGGAGCGCGCTTGGCATGCTGCTCGATGGCGTGGCCGATGTCACCCACCCGGGCCGCTCGGGCGGCCGCTGCTATGCCGGCCCACATGGCCTGCCGGGTTTGCTCCACCAGGCTGGCGGCGGCAGCTCTCACCTCTCCGACACAGAACGTGCGGGCTGCATCACCGTGCCAGCCCGCCACGATCGCCCCGAAGTCGATCGAGACGATGTCGCCCGCCGCAAGTCTTCTGCTGTCGGGGATGCCATGCACCACGGCTTCGTTCACAGAGATGCACACGGTAGCCGGGTATGGCGGATATCCCCACTCGGCACCGTAGTTCAGGAAGGAGCTGGTGGCGTTGTGGTCGGCCAGTACGGAGCGCGCCATGACGTCCAACTCCGCGGTGCTGATGCCTGGCCGAACGGCACTGCCCATGACGTTCAAGGCCTCGGCGACGGCCAACCCAGCCCGGCGCATGAGCCGGATCTGCTCATTCGACTTGATCTCGATGCTGCGGGCGCTCACGAGACGTCGTCGATTGCGCCCCGGCCATCGGCTCTGTCGAGGGTCGCCACAATCCGTGAGCGCACCTGTTCGACTGTGCCCAGCGCTGCCACCTTGGCCAGCAGCCCCTCCGACTCATAGTGCCCGAGCAGAGGTTCGGTGTCGCGCAGGTAGACGTCCATGCGGTGACGGATCGTCTCCTCTGTGTCGTCGGCACGGCCCTCGAGCTGTGCCCGCCTCAGGAGCCGTCCGACCAGATCGTCGGGATCGGCGTCCAGCACCAGCACGGCGTCCAATTGGATACCGCGCGCGTCGAGGTAGTCGTCGAGCGCGCCGACCTGGTGCATCGTGCGCGGAAAGCCGTCGAGTAGGAAGCCTTTGGCGGCGTCAGGCTGGTCGAGGCGGTCGGCGACGATCTGCTCGGTGAGTTCGTCAGGGACGTAATCGCCGGCAGAGAGGATGGCCTCCACCTGTCGCCCCAACTCAGTCTGCTGACTGACATTGGCTCGGAAGATATCGCCGGTCGAGATGGCGGGGATGCCGAAATAGTCGGCAATGCTCGTGGCCTGGGTGCCCTTGCCCGCGCCGGGCGCCCCCATGATCAGCAATCTCACTTCAGGAACCCTTCATAGTGTCGCTGGTGGAGCTGACTCTCGATCTGCTTCACCGTATCGAGGCCGACACCCACCATGATGAGCAGGCTGGTCCCGCCGAACGGGAAGTTCCGGTCCGCATTGAACATCAGAATGGCCACCGACGGGATAAGCGCAATCGTAGCAAGATAGAGCGCGCCGGGAGCCGTCAGCCGGCTGAGCACATATGCCAAGTAGTCCTCGGTTGGCTTGCCGGCCCGGATGCCCGGGATGAACCCCCCGTACTTCTTCATGTTGTCGCTGATCTCAACCGGATCGAAGGTGATTGAGACATAGAAGTATGCAAAGAAGATAATCAGCAGGAAGAAGATGATGCTGTACCACAAGCCGGTACCGGTCGCCAAGTTCGCTGCGATCCACTCCGCCGCACGGCCGGTCGGCCGGAACATCGTGAACAGCACCGGCAGGTAGAGGATCGAGCTGGCAAAGATGACCGGGATGACGCCGGACTGGTTGACCTTCAAGGGAATGTACGTTGAGGAACCGCCCAGCAGACGGTTTCCGACCATGCGTTTGGCGTACTGAACCGGTATCCGCCGCTGTGCCTGCTCGACATAGACGACGCCGGCCATCACGAACAGACCGATGACGATGACCACGATCATCACCAGCAACCCTTGGTTGGGATCGGGATGGCCGTTGCGGATGTTCCACATGGATGCAGGGAACCGAGCCGCGATCTGCGTGAAGATCAGCACCGACATGCCGTTGCCGACCCCACGGTCAGTGATCAACTCACCCAACCACATGATGATGGACGTGCCCGCAGTCATGGTCATGATCATCACGATGATCGGGAAGATGTCTGTGCTGTAGACGATGGGGTCACGGCAATCCTGAAACAGCTGTCCGTTGATCGCCAGCATGGTGAATGAGGTGGCCTGCAGGACAGCCAGGACGATGGTCAGATACCGGGTGTACTGGGTGATCTTCTCCCGACCTTGGCCGCCCTCCTTCTTCAACGTCTCAAGCCTGGGGATCACGACGGTCAGCAGCTGCAGGATAATCGAGCTGGTGATGTAGGGCATGATGCCCAGCGCGAAGATCGACAGGTGCAACAATGCGCCGCCCGAGAACATGTTGATCATCGAGTAGAGACCCGCCTGCTCGCCGGTAGTGGCCAGCTCCGCGCAGGTCCGGATGGCGGCGGTATCGACGTTCGGGGTGGGAATCGTGGACCCTAGTCGGAAGACCACCAGGATGCCCAACGAAAAGAGGATCTTCTTGCGAAGGTCAGGCGTCCTAAATGCATTCAGGAAGGCGGAGAGCATCCGGTTCCTCTTTCGTCCACTCGAAGTTATGGGCTTCGCCGCGCACGGCAAGGCCCCGCGCTGCGCGCAACTCCCGTAGCCTAGCAACCGCGGCCCCGGTTCCCCTATTCGGGCCACTGTGGTCGCCTCCCGGGGGTCATCGCCAGGTCGCGCGCTGGCAGTCATACCCGCTATCGGCATCAGGGGACGAAGCGAAAGCGGGCGACCCTGAAGGATCGCCCGCCCGGTGATTGATTGCCGCGGTGTTTCAGCGCTCGGTGACCGAACCGCCCGCAGCCTCGATCTTCTCCTTCGCCGAAGCCGAAAACGCGTCGGCGGTGACGTCGAACTTGACTGAAAGCTCGCCGGTGCCCAGCACCTTGACGAGCTTGGCGGCACGTACTAGACCGTTGGCCACCATGTCCTCGACGCCGACCTGCCCCCCCTTGGGGAAGACCTCGGCGAGCTTCGCCAAGTTGACGACCTGGTAGCTCACCCTGAACGGGTTCTGGAAACCGCGCATCTTGGGGGTGCGCATGTGCAGCGGCATCTGGCCGCCCTCGAAGCTCTCGGGCACATTCTTGCGAGCGCCTGAGCCCTTCGTGCCGCGACCGGCAGTTTTGCCGCCTTTGCCGCCCTCACCGCGACCGACACGCTTGGCTTGAGTGCGCGCCCCGGGGGCTGGGCGCAGGTGATGAACCTTCAGCGCCATTTCACTTCACCTCTTCCACTTCGACCAAGTGGCGCACCGCATGTACCATGCCCCGAATCTCGGGACGATCGGCGTGCGCGACCTGGTCACCGACCTTACGAAGGCCGAGCGCCTGCAGAGTCTTGCGGGCGGCCGGCTTCTCACCGATCCCTGACTTGATCTGGGTCACCCTGAGCTCAGACACGCTGTCCCGCCTCCTTACGGGCCTTCAGGAGAGCCGCCGGAGCGACCTCCTCGACGGACTTACCGCGACGCCGGGCCACCTGCTCCGGCTCCTCGAGGGCCTGGAGTGCAGCCACCGTGGCGTGCACCACGTTGATCGCGTTCGCCGAGCCGAGCGACTTGGCCAACACATCGTGCACGCCGGCGCATTCGAGCACTGCACGCACCGATCCACCCGCGATCACACCGGTACCAGGGGACGCCGGGCGCAGCATGACTACGCCAGCAGCCTTCTCCCCTTGCACGGGGTGTGGAATGGTGCGCTGTACCAGCGGCACCCGGAAGAAGTGCTTCTTGGCCTCTTCGACGCCCTTGGCGATTGCTGCGGGCACCTCTTTGGCCTTGCCATAGCCAACGCCAACGTTCCCCTCGCCATCGCCCACCACGACCAGCGCGGTGAAGCTGAAGCGACGTCCACCCTGCACGACCTTCGCGACGCGGTTGATGGACACCACCCGTTCTAGATACTGGTCCTTCTTGTCCCGGTCACTGCTCTGGTCACGGCCACGACGGTCATCACGGCCACGACGCTCGCCACCCTGGCGGCTGCCGCCGCGCTGGGATTCACTCATCGCTGTCAATACCTTTCGTCGTGTCTCAGAGTCCGAGCCCGGCCTTGCGGGCGGCGTCTGCCATGGCGGCAATCCGGCCGTGGTACTGGTGGCCCGCGCGGTCGAAGACGACCTGCTCAACCCCGGCGTCCTTGGCGCGCTTGGCGATCAGCTCGCCGACCTTGACGGCCTTGGCCGACTTATCGCCAGACAGTGCCCGCAGCTCGGGCTCCATGGTTGAGGCGGAGACCAGCGTCTTGCCTGCCACGTCGTCGATTATCTGCACCAGCGTGTGCCGCGAACTCTTGGTGACCACCATGCGAGGCCGATCGGGATACCCGGTGATCCTCTTGCGACCGCGCACGGCGCGACGCTGCCGCGCTGCAGTCTTCTCTGCCAAGTGCTTGTGTGCACGCAACGAGATAGCCATGGTCACTTACCAGCCTTTCCGGCCTTGCGGCGCACGTGTTCACCCTTGTAACGCACACCCTTGCCCTTGTAGGGCTCCGGCTTGCGCAGCTTGCGGATGTTCGCCGCAACCTCACCCACGACCTGGTTGTCGATCCCGCGGATGTGCAGACGTTGAGGGGTCTCGACCTCGAAGGTAATGCCTTCCGGCGCGTTCACCACGACCGGGTGGCTGAAGCCGAGCGCGAACTCGATCTGCTGCGGGGACTTCTGCACCACGCGGTAGCCGACGCCCACGATCTCGAGGGTCTTGGCGTAGCCATCGGTGACGCCGACGACCATGTTGTTGACCAAGGTACGTGTCAGCCCGTGCAGTGAACGCGATTCGCGCTCGTCATCGGGACGCGCGACGACCAGCTGGCCTTCGTCGTTCCGTTCAATCGTGATGGGGGCTGCGATGGTGCGGCTGAGCGTCCCCTTGGGACCCTTGACCTGCACGTCTCGACCCTCGATGCTCACCTCGACACCGGACGGGACGGTGATCGGGAGCCTGCCAATTCGTGACATTCCAGTTCCTCCTTCTCGTTCCGTCCGGTCACCAGACGTAGGCGAGCACTTCGCCGCCAACGGACTTCTGATGAGCCTGCCTGTCGGTCATGAGGCCCTGGGAGGTCGAGATGATTGCGATCCCCATGCCACCCAGAACCTTGGGTAGGTTGTTCGACTTGGCGTAAACCCGCAGACCGGGCTTGCTGATGCGACGCAGACCCGCCAACGAACGCGTCCGGTCCTCCCCATACTTCAAGGTGATGGTCAGGGTCTTGCCCACCTCACCGGCAGGGGCGTCCGTCACTTCGAAGGCGGCGATGTAGCCCTCCTGCTTGAGGATCTCGGCGATGCCCACCTTGATCTTCGAATGGGGCATCGACGTCTCGTCGTGGTGGGCCTGATTGGCGTTGCGCAGACGCGTCAACATGTCTGCGATCGGGTCAGTCATAGTCATGGCTTGTCAGCCTCTTTCTCGCAGCGGTTTCCCAATCGGGACCTGCCGCGTCGGGTATCGATCGGTGAGCTCGCTCACCAGGAGGACTTGGTCACGCCGGGCAGGTCGCCCGCGTGGGCGAGCTCGCGCAGGCAGATGCGGCACAGGCCGAAGGCACGGTACACCGACTTGGGCCGCCCGCAGCGCTGGCAACGCGTGTACGCGCGGACCGCGTACTTCTGCTTACGGGCCTGCTTGACCTTGAGTGCAGTCTTGGCCATCTACAGCCTCACTTCTTCCTCTTGGCGGCGGCCTTGGCGGCCGACTTCGACTTGTACTGCACGTTGCTCCGCCGGCGAGCGATCTTGGCGTCGTCGACAGGCTTGAACGGGAAGCCCAACTGCTTGAGCAGCGCCCGGCCCTCTTCGTCCGTGGTGGCAGAGGTCACGAAGGTGATGTCCATACCCCGCACGCGGTCGATCTTGTCCTGGTCGATCTCATGGAACATGACCTGCTCATTGAGACCGAACGTGTAGTTGCCGAGCCCGTCGAACTGATTCGAGTTCAGACCGCGGAAGTCGCGAATTCTTGGCAACGCAAGGGTCAGCAACCGATCGGCGAACTCCCACATGCGGTCGCCGCGCAACGTCACGTGGCAGCCGATAGCCTGGCCCTCGCGCAACTTGAACTGCGCGATGGACTTGCGTGCCTTGGTGACCTGTGGCTTCTGGCCGGTTATGGCGGTCAGGTCGCGAATCGCCCCGTCCAGGATCTTCGAGTCACGTGCGGCCTCGCCCACACCCATGTTGACCACGATCTTGGTCAGCCCGGGGATCTGCATGACGTTGCCGTACCGGAACTCCTCATTCAGCGCTGGGCGAATCGCGTCGTGATACCGCTGCCTGAGGCGCGGGGTCGATTCGGCCGAGGCCCGCACCACGTCGGCCGGCTTGTCGGCCTCTGATTTCTTGGCCTTTGCCATCAGATCTCCCTCCCGGTCTTGCGGGAGACGCGCACCGCGCGGGTCCCTTCGTACTCCGAACCGTCGGATCGACGCTTGGTCACTTCAGCGCGCTCATAACCGACCCGGGTGAGTACCTCATTGCCGGCCGCGTCCTTGGTCACCAACTGAACGTTGGACGCGTGGATCGGCGCCTCGGAACTGATGATCCCGCCCTTAGTGGTGCGCCCGGTGCTTGGGTCAGCAGTGTCGCGGACGTGGCGTTTCATGATGTTCACGCCCTGCACCACCACACGGTTGTCTTCCGGGTGAACGGCGATCACCTCGCCGACCACACCCTTGTCCTTGCCTGCGATGACCTTGACACGGTCACCTTTCCTGAGCCTCACTCAGATCACCTCCGGGGCCAGCGACACGATGCGCATGTACTTCCTGTCGCGCAGCTCGCGGGCGACCGGGCCGAAGATGCGGGTGCCGCGGGGTTCGCCATCGTTCTTGAGGATGACGGCCGCGTTCTCGTCGAACTTGATGTAGGAGCCGTCAGCACGACGGTGCTCCTTGGCGGTGCGGACGATGACGGCCTTGACCACATCGCCCTTCTTCACGTTGCCGCCGGGGATGGCGTCCTTCACGGTGGCCACGATCGTGTCACCGAGACCGGCGTAGCGGCGGCCCGAGCCGCCGAGCACACGGATGCACAGGATTTCCTTGGCACCGGTGTTGTCGGCGATCTTCAGTCGCGACTCCTGCTGGATCATTTCTTCTCCTCTGCCCCACCGGTTCCCCCGTCATCCGGGGGCCTGGTGGAACTCGTAATGTGTCCGGTCTTGCCGGGACTGACTAGCGGGCCTTCTCGACGATCTCGAGCAGACGCCAACGCTTGGTGGCCGACATCGGGCGGGTCTCCATGATGCGAACGCGGTCGCCCACGCCCGCCTCGTTCGCCTCATCGTGCGCGCACAGCTTGGTGGACTGGCTGAGGACCTTGCCGTACAAGGGGTGCTTCACCCGGTCATGGACCTCCACCACGATGGTCTTGTCCGCCTTGTTGGATACCACCAAGCCCTCGCGGACCTTGCGGCCCGCCCGCTTGGTTTCGGTAGTCGTCTCGCTCATGCTTCAACCTTCTGGTCGGGGTCCTGGATGATGCCCAGGTTCCGCTCCTGCAACACGGTGTAGATCCTGGCGATGTCCTTGCGGACCTCGCGCAGCCGGGCAGTCGACTGGAGTTGGCCGGTCGCGGACTGGAAGCGGAGGTTGAACAGCTCCTCCTTCAGTTCCAAGACCTGGGCGTTGAGTTCCTTACCGGACAGCCCACGCAGTTCGGCGGCCGTAAGTGCGTTGTTGGCCATGATCAGTTGTCACCTGCTTCGCGCTTGATGAAGCGAGCCTTGAAGGGCAGCTTGTGGATGGCGAGGCGGAGCGCCTCACGGGCCACTTCCTCGGAAACGCCGGACATCTCGAACAGCACACGTCCGGGCTTGATGTTCGCGACCCAGAACTCGGGCGAGCCCTTGCCCGAACCCATGCGAGATTCGGCAGGGTGCTTCGTCAACGGCCGGTCAGGGTACACGTTGATCCACACCTTGCCACCACGCTTGATGTGGCGGGTCATGGCAATACGCGCCGCCTCAATCTGCCGATTGGTCAGGTACGACGATTCGAGAGCTTGAATGCCGTACTCACCGAAGGCCAGGCTGGTGCCACCCTTGGCGACACCGCTCCGATTCGGACGGTGCTGCTTGCGGTGCTTCACTCGACGAGGAATCAGCATGCTCAGGCTCCTGCGTTCTCGGTAACGGGGGCGCTCGGTGCACCCTTCTCGGCATCAGCGCCACCAGCCTCGGTGCGCGCGACGTCGGCGCGACGGCGTCCCCCGCGGTCGCTACGGCCCTCACCGCGCCCCGGACGACGGTTGGGGCGCTGGCCGCCACGGGCGGGCGCAGCCTGGCGGGCGGCCTTCTGGGCAGCTCGCTCAGCACGGGTGCCGACAACGTCGCCCTTATAGATCCAGACCTTCACGCCGATCCGTCCGAAGGTCGTCTTGGCCTCGTAGAAGCCGTAGTCGATGTCCGCGCGAAGGGTGTGCAGCGGCACTCGACCGTCGCGGTAGCCCTCTGAACGGCTCATTTCTGCGCCACCCAGACGGCCGGAGCACTTGACGCGGATACCTTGGGCCCCAGCACGCATCGCGGTCTGCTGCGCCTTGCGCATGGCGCGGCGGAAGGCGACCCGGGCCCCCAGTTGCTCGGCGATACCTTGGGCGACCAACTGGGCGTCGATCTCGGGGTTGCGCACCTCGAGGATGTTCAGCTGGATCTGCTTGCCAGTTAGCTTCTCGAGCTCAGCACGGACACGCTCCGCCTCCGCGCCGCTGCGCCCGATGACGATGCCCGGACGCGCCGCGTGCAGGAAGATGGTCACCCGTTCGCTGCGCCGCTCGATCTCGATCGAACTGATGCCCGCTCGCTCGAGGGTTTTGCGCAGGTACTGCCGGATGCGGTCATCCTCCCCCACGAACTCGGCGTACTGCTTCTCTGCGTACCAGCGCGCCTTGTGGTCGGTGGTCACACCCAGGCGGAAGCCAATCGGGTTGATCTTCTGCCCCATCCTCAGGCCTCCTTCTGCTCGTCGATCTTCTTCCCGGCATCGACCTTCTTGGCCGGCTCGGACTTCTTGCTGGCCTTGGCCTTGGACACCGGGACCGCCTTCGGTTCACGCGGCTCGACAACCACAGTGATGTGGCTGGCGCGCTTGTAGATGCGACTGGCCGAGCCCTTGGCCCGGGGGCGAATGCGACGCATCGTGACCCCCTCGTCCACGAAAGCAGCCGAGACGTAGAGGTCGTCGGCCCGCAGCGCATCAGTGTTCTCGGCATTGGCGACGGCCGAGGCGATCACCTTGTAGACCGGCTCACTGGCGGCCTGCGGCGCGAACTTCAGAGTGCTCAGGGCATCCTTCACGTCCATACCGCGCACCAAGTCGACGACCCGACGCACCTTAGTCGGGCTCATCCGCACATGACGCGCGATGGCGTACGAGCCAGGCCGATCCCCGAGCAGGGCAAGGCGACGGCTGGGTCGCTCGTTGTTGTTGCTCATAGTCGAATCAGTTCCTTGTCTGCCCGGGCCTCAGCGCCGGCGGCTCTTCTTGTCGTCCTTCACGTGACCCCGGAAGGTGCGCGTTGGCGCGAACTCCCCGAGCTTGTGACCGATCATGGACTCGGTGACGAACACCGGGACGTGCTTGCGACCGTCGTGCACTGCGATGGTGTGGCCGATCATGTCCGGCACGATCATCGAGCGGCGCGACCAGGTCTTGATGAGGTTCTTGGTGCCCTTCTCGTTCTGGGCATCGACCTTCTTGGCCAAGTGCTCGTCGACGAACGGGCCCTTCTTCAAGCTGCGTGGCATCTCTCAGGCTCCCAATCAGCGCTTCTTGCCGGACTTGCGGCGACGGACGATCAACTTGCTACTGGCCTTGTTCTTGTCGCGGGTACGGCCCTCGGGCTTGCCCCACGGCGAGACTGGGTGGCGACCACCCGATGTCCGGCCCTCGCCACCACCGTGTGGGTGGTCGTGCGGGTTCATGACGACACCGCGGACTGTCGGGCGAACGCCCTTCCAGCGCATGCGACCCGCCTTGCCCCAATGGATGTTCGACTGCTCCGCATTGCCCACGCCACCGACGGTGGCGCGGCAGCGGACATCCACCATGCGCATCTCACCGGAAGGCATGCGCAAAGTGGCCATCTTGCCCTCGCGTGCGACCAACTGGATCTCGGCGCCGGCCGAGCGGCCCATCTTGGCCCCCCCGCCAGGACGCAACTCGACGGCGTGCACCGTGGTGCCGACCGGGATGTTGCGCAGCGGCAAGTTGTTGCCGGGCTTGATGTCCGAGCCCACACCCGAGACCACGGTCATGCCGGGCGTCAGTCCGGCCGGTGCGATGATGTAGCGCTTCTCGCCGTCCGCATAGTGCAGCAGAGCGATTCGCGCGGTCCGGTTGGGGTCGTACTCGATGTGGGCGACCTTCGCGGGCACATGGTCCTTGTCGTATCGCTTGAAGTCGATCAGTCGGTAGGCCTGCTTGTGGCCACCCCCGATGTGCCGGGTAGTGATGCGTCCTTGGTTGTTGCGCCCGCCGGTCTTGGACTTCGGCGCCACCAGCGACTTCTCAGGGGTGGAGCGGGTGACTTCAGCGAAGTCGGAGACGCTCGCACCGCGGCGACCTGGGGTGGTCGGCTTGTATTTGCGAATAGCCATCTGTCTCGTCGTTCCTTGTCGTCAGGCCTGGAAGATGTCGATCCGGTCACCGGCGGCGACGCTGATGATCGCACGCTTGGTGTTCGGGCGACGTCCCATGCCGTAGCGCGTACGACGGGTCTTGCCCTGCCGGGTGAGGGTGTGCACGGAGAGCACCTTGACGCCGAAGACCTGCTCGACCGCGATCTTGATCTCGGTCTTGTTGGCCCGTGGGTCGACGATGAAGGTGTACTTGTTTTCGTCCAGAAGGCTGTAGCTCTTCTCGGAAACGACGGGCGCAAGCAGGATGTCGCGCGGGTCGCGGATCTTGGTCTCGCTCACTTCTCGTCCTCCTGGTCCTCGGTGGCGGCCAGAGCAGCCTCAGACTCACTCGCGGTGGCCTTGATCGACTTGCCCTTGGCGGGGCCGGCCACGAAAACCTCGAGGGCGGCCTGGGTGAAAACCACGACATCCGAAACGACCACATCGTAGGCGTTCAGCTGGTCGGCGGCGATCACATGGACACCTGGAAGGTTGCGCAGGCTCATCCAACCGATGGTGTCGTCGCGCTGGAGGACGACCAGGTAGCGAACGTAGTCGCCAACGCTGGCCAGCCGGAGCGCAGCCTGCTTGGTCGATGGGGTCTGGCCCTCGACGACCTGGTCGATCACGAAGACCAAGCCCTCGCGGGCGCGGTCGCTCAGGGCACCACGAAGTGCGGCGCCGATCATCTTCTTTGGGGTCCGCTGGGCGTAGTCGCGCGGCTGCGGGCCATGCACCACGCCACCACCAGTCCACTGGGGAGCTCGGCGGGAACCCTGCCGGGCCCGGCCGGTACCCTTCTGGCGCCACGGCTTGGCGCCGCCGCCGGATACGTCACCGCGTGTCTTGGTCGCGTGGGTGCCCTGCCGGGCAGCGGCCTGCTGGGCCACCACGACCTGGTGGATCAGCGGCACATTGGTCGCCGCGTCGAAGATCTCGGCGGGAAGCTCGGCGGTGCCGGTCTTATTGCCCTTGGCATCCAGGACGTCAACCTTCAGAGTCTCGCTCATTTGGCATCACCCTTCTTTGCGGCGTTGCGGATGACCACGAGCGAACCCTTGTTGCCCGGGATCGCACCCTTGACCAGCAGTAGGCCCTTCTCTGGGTCTACGGCGTGGACGGTCAGATTCTGGACGGTCACTCTGTCGGCACCCATCCGGCCGGCCATCCGCAGGCCTTTGAAGATCTTGCCAGGGGTGGAGCAGCCGCCGATGGACCCCGGAGCGCGGTGCTTGCGGTGCACACCGTGGCCGGCTCCCAGACCCCTGAAGCCGTGCCGCTTCATCACACCGGCAGTTCCCTTGCCCTTGCTGATCCCGGTCACGTCCACGATGTCGCCATCTGCGAAGACGTCAGCCGAGATCTCCTGGCCGATGGTGTATTCGGACGCAGACGAAGTGCGCAACTCCACGAGGTGCTTGCGCGGCGAGACGCCGGCCTTGTCGAAGTGACCTGCCACCGGCTTGGTCACGGACTTGGCGCGCACCGCGCCGTAGCCGAGTTGCACGGCGGAATAGCCGTCTGCCTCCGGCGTGCGCACCTGGGTGACGACACAGGGCCCAGCCTGAATGACAGTCACCGGAACCACCCGGTTGTTCTCATCCCAAACCTGGGTCATGCCAAGCTTGGTGCCCAGCAGTCCCTTCACATTACGTTCGTTGCTCATGTCAGCGGCCTCACGGAAGCTTGATCTCGATGTCGACACCAGCCGGTAGGTCGAGACGCATCAGCGAGTCCACCGTCTTGGGGGTCGGGTCGAGAATGTCGATGAGCCGCTTGTGGGTACGCATCTCGAAGTGCTCGCGGCTGTCCTTGTATTTGTGCGGCGAGCGGATGACGCACCACACGTTCTTCTCGGTCGGCAGCGGCACTGGGCCCGCAACCTTGGCACCCGTCCGGGTGACGGTGTCGACGATCTTGCGCGCCGACGAGTCAATGACCTCGTGGTCATAGGCCCGAAGCCTGATGCGGATCTTTTGTCCCGCCACAGTTGTTCCTTCTACTCGTCCCTGCTACGTCAGTAACCTGATGGTTCCTGGCGACAAGCCGCGTGGACACGGACCCGAAATCGACCGATTCTGGCTCCAACACCGCTTGTCAATGCCGCATTGCTCGACCCCCGAGGTCGGGTGTGTCGCGCACGGTTCACCGCACCAGATCTAAACCACTGTTCAGATGCCTGCCAGCCCGCCACGTCCACCCGAAGGTGTCCGCCAACGCAGTGGGCACTGCCCACGTCTAGCTGGGTGCGGCCCCCGCAACGGACTCTCCAGACCGCCAGAAGCCTGCCCCTGGACCCCCACCCGTCTGACCGACCTCGGCAGTCTTACTGCCTGCTTCGCGACGTGCGCACGCTGGGCCCCAAAGGAGCAACCTGTTAATGATTGCATGACCCCGGTAGCCGATTCAAATCGAGGACGCCCACCCAGCCTGCACCGATCTCACAGCGAGCCGCGCAGAGCCGTCAACCGCGACAGCGAGGAATCACGGCCCAAGATGGCCATCGACTCGAACAGCGGCGGCGAGACCTGCTCACCGGTGATCGCGACCCGCACCGGCGCGAAGGCGAACTTCGGCTTGAGGCCCAAGCCATCCACCAAGGCGCCGCGCAACGCCTCCTGGATCGCCTCGGCGGCCCACTCTCCCAGACCGGTCAGGGCAGCGGATGCAGCATCCAGCACCTGCCCGGTGTCAGGTCTGAGCTTCGCCACCGCGTCGGGGTTGACGACGAGTTGGTCGTCTGGGGTGAACAGGAAGCCGATCTTCGGCAGCGCGTCGGCCAACGTGACCAGTCGTTCCGCGATCAGCGGGGTCGCGGAGTGCACGATCTCATGCCCGTTGGGAGGGACATCGACCCACTGCCCAGAGCTCAGGGCGAACTCGATGATCCGGTCGGCGAGCTCGGCAGCTGGCAGTGCGCGGATGTAGACCCCGTTGAGCCAATCCAGCTTCTTCAGGTCGAAGATCGGCCCCACGGTGCTCACCTTCGACCAGCTGAAGTCAGCGACGAACTCATCGAACCTCGTCACCTCCTGCTCGCCGGCCGCCGGCGGATAGCCAAGCAACTGTAGGAAGTTGCGCAGGGCCTCCGGCAGGTAGCCCTGCTCACGGAACCAGAGCAGGCGGGCGGCCGGATTCTTCCGCTTGGAGATCTTCGACTTGTCGACATTGCGCAGCAGCGGCATGTGGGCGTATTCGGGTTCGTCCCAGCCCAGCCACTTGTACAGCAACCGATGTTTTGGAGTCGAGCTGATCCACTCCTCCCCACGCACCACGGTGGTGATGTCCATCAGGTGGTCGTCGACAACGACCGCCAAGTGATAGGTGGGGAAGCCATCGGCTTTGAGGATTACCTGATCGTCCGGCATCGGGGCTCGCACTTCGCCGCGAATCAGGTCAGTGAAGCTGAGTTCGGCGTCGTCGGGGATGAGCATCCGCACCACCGGCGTCTCCGAGAATCCGGGCAGGGCGGCGCGTTCCTCACGGGTCTTGCCCAGGCAGAGTCGGTCATACCCGGTATCTGCCTGCTTGCTGGCCTGCTGCTCGGCCCGCATCTGTGCGAGCCGATCTGCAGAGCACCAGCAGTAGTAGGCGTGGCCGGCCTCGATCAGTTGATCGACATAGGGACGATAGGTATCCAACCGTTCGGACTGCTTGTAGGGTGCGTACGGCCCGTCCACCTCGGGGCTCTCGTCGGCTTCCAGACCCAACCAGTGCAGTGAATCGTAGATCTGCTGCTCCGAACCCGCCACCAGCCGGTTGCGATCGGTGTCCTCGATGCGTAGTACGAACTGTCCCCCGGTGCGCAGGGCCCATGCTTTGTCGAACAATGCCATGTACGCGGTTCCGACGTGCGGGTCGCCTGTGGGGCTGGGGGCGACGCGGGTGCGGGCAGGAGGGTTCACGATCGCCCAGCCTACCGGGCCGGTGGCGGACCCCCGACCGACGGCCCCGGAACGTCCGTCGGCAGCCCGACTGCCCGCAGATCATGGCGCATCTGGCGACAACCGACCCCATCGCCGGCCATCTGCCACTAGCGTGTGGGCATGCGAGTCCAAGACGTGCTGAAGCGCAAGGGCCATGATGTTGTCACGATTTCTCCGGCCGCCTCCGTGGGAGACCTGTTGAAGTTGCTCAACGAACATCGCATCGGTTCAGTCGTCGTCATGGACGGGGACCGGATGGTGGGCATCGTCTCGGAACGAGACATCCTGAGCCGCCTGGCGGCATCCGACGACGACGACATTCGCACCGTTCCCGTTCACGAGGTGATGAGCCAGACGCGGGTCTGCTCCCTCGACGACGACACCGCCGAACTGGCCGCCGTCATGACCGAGTTCCGCGTCCGTCATCTGCCGGTGGTCGATGCGGACGGTCGGCTACTGGCCATCGTCAGCATCGGTGACGTCGTCAAGGCGCGTCTTGACACCCTCACCGACGAACGCGACCACCTGATCAACTATGTGCAGCAGGAACCGCCTGTCGGCCGCGTGGTCAGCCAAGACTGATCAACCGCCACAGCAGTCAAAGGCCACAGCTCAGCGCTGCTGACAAGACCAGGAGCGTTCCCGTCAGCGGGCTCCCTGCCCAGCCAGTTACAGCGGCAGCACTGTTGACCTTGAGCCCAGAGCTGCGAAGCCATGCCGTCAACGCCTGCGGACGAGCCAACGGGTTCTTCGACGCACGAACGCCAAACGCGTACCGCCCGTCCCCACAGTTCGGGGACGGGCGGTACGCAGGTGTTTTCAGTTCAGCGCATCACTTGATGATCTTGGTAACACGACCGGCGCCAACAGTGTGCCCGCCTTCGCGAATCGCGAACTTGAGGCCCTCCTCCATGGCGATCGGCTTCTGCAGCACGACGTTCATGTCGGTATTGTCGCCCGGCATGACCATCTCAGTGCCCTCGGGCAGCGACACGGTTCCGGTGACGTCGGTGGTGCGGAAGTAGAACTGCGGGCTGTAGTTCGAGAAGAACGGCTTGTGCCGGCCGCCCTCTTCCTTGGTCAGCACGTAGACGTTGCCCTGGAACTCGGTGTGAGGCTTGGTGCTGCCGGGCTTGATCACGACCATGCCGCGCTCCACGTCCTCCTTCTTGGTGCCGCGGAGCAACAGGCCGACGTTGTCACCGGCCTGGCCCTCGTCCAGGATCTTGCGGAACATCTCGACGCCGGTCACCGTGCTCGTCTGGGTCGGTGCCAGTCCGACGATCTCCACAGACTCACCGGTCTTCACGATGCCACGCTCGATACGACCGGTAACCACGGTGCCACGCCCGGTGATCGTAAAGACGTCCTCGACGGGCATCAGGAACGGCTTGTCGGTCTCACGAACGGGCTGCGGAATGTACTCGTCGACGGCGTCCATCAGTTCGAGGATGCTCTCGCTCCACTTCGGATCGCCATTCATGGCGGGGAACGCCGCCACGCGAATGACTGGACACTCGTCGCCATCGAATTCCTGATCGGACAAGGCCTCGCGGACCTCCATCTCGACAAGCTCAATGAGCTCTTCATCGTCGACCATGTCGCACTTGTTCAAGGCGACGACGATCGCCGGGACGCCGACCTGGCGAGCCAGCAGGATGTGCTCGCGGGTCTGGGCCATCGGGCCATCAGTCGCCGCCACGACCAGGATCGCGCCGTCCATCTGGGCGGCACCAGTGATCATGTTCTTGACGTAGTCGGCGTGACCGGGGCAGTCGACGTGCGCGTAGTGGCGCTTCTCGGTCTGGTACTCGACGTGGGCGATCGAGATGGTGATACCACGCTGACGCTCTTCTGGTGCCTTGTCGATCGAGTCGAACGCGGACACCGCATTCAACTGCGGGTACTTGTCGTGCAGCACCTTGGTGATCGCCGCCGTCAGCGTGGTCTTGCCGTGGTCGACGTGGCCGATGGTGCCGATGTTGCAGTGCGGCTTGGTCCGCTGGAACTTGGCCTTTGCCACTTGGGCTCCTTCTGGTTTGTCGCCACGCTGGTTGCGTGGCACACCTGGTTTTCGACTGCGGGTTTTCCCGCAATTCACTTGTCCTGCTCACAGGCTGGTCAGGACCCGCGGGCATCACCCACGAACCTTACCAATTCTCGTCCGGTCTTCGCCGAGAGTCAAACCGTCGGCGTCCCACCCGGTGGCCGGACGCAGCACACCGGGTGGGGTCGGCTCAGAGTTCGCCGCGGGCCTTCGCGACAATCTCGTCTGAGACGGTCTTGGGGACCTCGCCGTAGGAATCGAATTCCATCGCGTAGGTGGCCTGCCCGGACGTCTTGGAGCGCAGGTCCCCCACATAACCGAACATCTCGGACAGCGGCACCAGCGCACGAACCACGCGGTTTCCGTGCTGCTCCTCCATCGACTGCACCTGGCCACGGCGGGCATTCAGGTCACCGATGACGGTACCCAGGTAGTCCTCGGGAGTGGTCACCTCGACCGCCATCAGCGGCTCGAGCAGCGCCGGATCCGCCTTGCGGGCGGCCTCCTTGAACGCCATCGAGCCGGCGATCTTGAAGGCCAGTTCGGAGGAGTCCACGTCGTGGTACGCCCCGTCGACGAGGGTCACCTTGATGTCTTCGACCGGATATCCGGCCAGCACACCGAACTGCATAGCCTCCTGGACGCCACGGTCCACCGCGGGGATGTACTCCTTGGGGATGCGGCCTCCGGTGACGGCGTTGACGAACTCGTAGCCCTTGCCCGCCTCCTGCGGCTCCAGGTTGATGATGACCTTGCCGTACTGGCCGGAACCACCCGACTGCTTCTTGTGCGTGTACTCCACGTTGGCCACCGGACGACGCAGGGTCTCACGGTAGGCGACCTGCGGCTTGCCGATGTTGGCCTCCACGTGGAACTCACGCTTCATCCGGTCGATCAGGACTTCGAGGTGCAATTCACCCATGCCAGCGATGATCGTCTGACCAGTCTCTTCGTCGGTGTGGACACGGAAGGTCGGGTCTTCCTCGGCCAGCCGTTGAATGGCCGCACCGAGCTTCTCCTGGTCTGCCTTCGACTTCGGCTCGATGGCTTGTTCGATGACCGGGTTCGGGAAGTCCATGGACTCCAGGACCACCGGGTTCGCCGGATCACACAAGGTGTCGCCAGTGCCGGTCTGCTTGAGGCCCATCACGGCACAGATGTTGCCGGCCGGGATCGTCGGCACCTCTTGCCGCTTGTTCGAGTGCATCTGGTAGATCTTGCCGATACGCTCGCGCTTGCCTGTCACGGCATTGAGCACTTGGCTGCCCGCCTGCAGGACGCCCGAGTAGACCCTGACGTAAGTCAACTTGCCCAGATGCGGGTCGGCGGCGATCTTGAACGCGAGAGCCGCCAGAGGCTCCGCCTTGTCGGGGTGGCGCTCGATGATGACGGACTCGTCCCCGGGCTTGAAGCCCTCGATGGCCGGGATGTCGAGCGGGGCCGGCAGGTAGTCGACCACAGCGTCCAGCAGCGGCTGGATACCCTTGTTCTTGAACGAGGTGCCACAGACCACTGCGGTGAAGGCGTTGGCCAGCACGCCACGTCGAATGGCCGCCTTGAGTTGCTCGACGGTGGGCTCGACGCCCTCGAGATACAACTCCATCAATTCATCATCATGCTCGGCGACGGTCTCGATCATCTCAGCGTGGGCCGAAGTGGCCGCCGCCAACATGTCGGCCGGGATTTCCTCGACTTCGTAGTCGGCGCCCAGCGTGGTCTCGCCTCGGTAGGTCTTGGCGACCATCTCGACAAGGTCGACGACCCCGAGGAACTTCGCCTCGGCACCGATCGGCAACTGCAACAGCACTGGCGTGGTCTGTAGCCGCTCCCTAATCGTCTTGACGACGAACTCGAAGGACGCTCCGGTACGGTCAAGTTTGTTGACGTAACAGATCCGCGGCACACCGTACTTGGTGGCTTGGCGCCAAACGGTCATCGATTGTGGCTCGACACCCGCGACTCCGTCGAAGACCGCCACCGCACCGTCCAGGACCCGCAACGAGCGCTCCACCTCAACGGTGAAGTCGACGTGTCCAGGGGTGTCGATGATGTTGATCTGGTAGCCCTTCCAGAAACAAGTGGTCGCGGCGGAGGTGATGGTGATGCCGCGCTCCTGCTCCTGCTCCATCCAGTCCATGGTCGCAGCGCCGTCGTGCACCTCACCGATCTTGTGGGTGATGCCGGTGTAGTACAGAATGCGCTCGGTCGTGGTGGTCTTGCCGGCATCGATGTGCGCCATGATGCCGATGTTGCGCACCTTCTTGAGGTCGGTCTGCAGGTCGAGGGCCACGTGTTCCCCTAATTCTTTTCTCTACGGAATGTCTACTGGGTTGAATTGGTGTTCGTTTGGTGTTCGACCCCGCTTGACCGAAGCCGGACATGCGAAAGGTCGCCCCCCTGCGAGGGCGACCCCTCAGCAAGTCACCAGCGGTAGTGGGCGAAGGCGCGGTTGGCCTCGGCCATCTTGTGGGTATCCTCGCGCTTCTTGACCGAGGCGCCCAGGCCGTTGGAGGCGTCCAGGATCTCGTTCATCAGGCGCTCCGACATGGTCTTCTCACGACGGGCTCGGGCGTAGCCCACCAACCAGCGCATGGCCAAGGTGTTGGCCCGAGACGGCTTAACCTCAACCGGGACCTGATAGGTGGCGCCGCCGACGCGGCGACTGCGGACCTCGACAGAGGGTCGGACATTGTCCAGAGCCTTCTTGAGGGTCTGCACCGGGTCGACACCTGTCTTCTCCCGAGTGCCCTCCAGCGCGGTGTAGACGATGCTCTGGGCGACGGTCTTCTTGCCGCTGTACAAGATCTTGCTGACCAATTGCGAGACCAGCGGGGAGCCGTAGACCGGGTCGACGATAACGGGGCGCTTTGGCGCGGGACCCTTCCGAGGCATTACTTCTCCTTCTTCGCGCCGTAGCGGCTGCGAGCCTGCTTGCGGTTCTTGACACCTTGAGTGTCGAGGGCGCCGCGGATGATCTTGTAACGAACACCTGGCAGGTCCTTCACACGGCCACCACGCACCAGCACCATGGAGTGCTCCTGCAGGTTGTGGCCGACGCCTGGGATGTAGGCGGTCACCTCAACGCCCGAGCTGAGACGGACACGAGCAACCTTGCGCAGCGCAGAATTCGGCTTCTTGGGGGTCGTGGTGTAAACGCGAGTGCAGACACCGCGACGCTGGGGGGAACCCTTGAGCGCTGGGGTCTTGTTCTTGTTCACCTTGTCAGTGCGGCCCTTGCGGACCAGCTGCTGGATTGTTGGCACCTGCTGGTATCTCTTTCCGTTTGTGTGGTGCACCCGCATTTGGGGGCCACTCGTTGTCTACTTCCCTGGCTGCGACCGCGGCACGTCTCACGGAATCCACCGTTATCCCATGATCGGACGAGATTCGCCGTGCGAACTCCGCACTTGTCCCAGGCTCCTCGCAACGTTTAGGTGCCCGGCTCAACCGCCAGGGTACGCACATGGTGCCGAACATGCCGGACACGACGCACCACTTTACCTTTACAGTGCCGAAGGGTCAAACGTCGTCGCTCGCCGGTGAGTGCTCGCCACAGTCCCGTTCATTCCTCGCGCTGAATGATCGGCACGCCGACCCCACCCGCCAGCCCAGCGGCAGGAAGACGGCGGTGGGCTGCGCAGGGTTCCCACGCCGCCCACCCCAGAATTCGCAGTTCAGCGAAGGTCGCGGTAGTCCATGTCGTCCAGCGGGACTGCGGCCCCGGTGCCGGCGCCGAAGTCGTAGTCGAACGCGTCATAGCTCAGCGAGTACGCGTTGGCGCGCGCATCCGCTGTGGGCTCGACCCGGATATTCCGGTAGCGATCCAGACCGGTGCCGGCGGGGATCAACTTGCCCAAGATGACGTTCTCCTTCAGCCCGTGCAGAATGTCGGACTTGCCGTGAATAGCCGCATCGGTCAGCACCTTGGTGGTCTCTTGGAAGGAGGCCGCGGACAGCCACGAATCCGTGGCCAAGCTGGCCTTCGTGATACCCATCAGGACCGGGCGCCCCTCCGCAGGACGACCGCCCTCCGTCAGTGCTTGCCGGTTGGCCTGCTCATAGGTCTGCCGATCGACCAACTCACCGGGCATCATGTCGGTGTCTCCGGAGTCGATGACCGTGATTCGCCGCAGCATCTGCCGGATGATGATCTCAATGTGCTTGTCGTGGATCGGCGCGCCCTGGGTTGCGTAGACCTTCTGGACCTCACCCACCAAGTGCTCCTGCACCTTGCGCACACCCTGGACGCGCAGCACGTCCTGCGGATCGATCGTGCCCGCAGTCAGCTGGTCTCCCACACTGACGCGGTCGCCGTCCGAGATTGAGTGGCGGACCCGGTTGGAATCCTCGAACTCGAGTCGCGCGCGACGCGGCACCAGGTACTCGACGTCGGACTGGCCATCGTCGCGGACGATCACCAGTTTGCGACCGCGGTCGCTGTCCTCGATCTTGATACGACCATCAGCCTCCGCGATCGGCGCCTTGCCCTTCGGCATACGCGCCTCGAAGAGTTCGACGACGCGTGGCAGACCCAACGTGATGTCATCACCCGCCACGCCACCGGTGTGGAAGGTACGCATCGTGAGCTGCGTACCCGGCTCACCAATCGACTGAGCCGCCTGAATGCCCACGGCCTCACCGACATCGACCAGCTTGCCGCCGGCCAGCGAGCGTCCGTAACACATCGCGCAGGTTCCGGTGCCTGCCTCGCAAGTCAGCACCGAGCGCACCTTGACGCTTGCGATCCCCGCTGCGATGAGCAACGGGATGTGCTCCTCGTTCAAGTCGGTGCCGGCCGGCAGGATCACTTCACCTGTCTCGGTCACGGCGTCAACGGCCAGGTTCCGGCCCAGAGAGCTGGTCTCCAGTGCACCAACCGGACGCAGGGCGCCGTTCCCATCGGCCACTGCGATGGTCTTGGTCAGGCCACGCTCAGTACCACAGTCGGACTCGCGGATGATGACGTCCTGGCTCACGTCCACCAGACGGCGGGTCAGGTAGCCCGAGTCAGCGGTACGCAGCGCGGTGTCGGCCTGTCCCTTGCGACCGCCGTGGGTGGAGATGAAGTACTCCAGCACGGTCAGGCCCTCGCGGAAGTTCGACTTGATCGGCCGCGCGATGATCTCACCCTTCGGGTTCGCCACCAGACCTCGCATGGCGGCGATCTGACGCATCTGAGTCATGTTGCCACGGGCACCCGAATTCACCATCATGTAAATCGGGTTGGTAGTGGAGAAGTTCTTCTCCATCGCGTCGGTGAGCTCGCTGGTCGCGTCGGTCCAGATCTGGATCAACTCCTGACGACGCTCGTCGTCGGTCACTGCACCACGCTCGTAGAGCTTGTCGATCTTGGCGGCTTTGGCGTCGTAGCCGGCCATGATCTGCGCCTTGTTGGGCGGAGTCTGCACGTCACCGATCGAGACCGTGACACCGGAACGGCTGCCCCAGCGGAAGCCCATGTCCTTCATCTCGTCGAGCACTTCGGTGACCACGGTCCGCGGGTACTGCTCGGCCAACTGGTTGACGATCGCGCTGAGCCGCTTCTTGCCGACGTGGGCGGTCACGAAGGGGTAGTCCGTCGGCAACGCGTTGTTGAACGTGATCTTTCCCAATGTGGTGTCGAGCAGCAGCGAGCCGTCGGCACGCACTCGATCGGCCGCCTCTGCTGGCGGCACGATGTCACGCAGACGCACCTTGATCTTGGAGCGCATGTCGATCTCGCCCAAATCGAAGGCCATGATGGCCTCCGCAGTCGAGCTGAAGACGCGTCCCTCGCCGGGCAGGCCGTCGACGTCGGTCGTCAGGTAGTACATCCCGATGATCATCTCGTGGCTCGGCAGGGCCACTGGACGCCCGTCGGCCGGCTTGAGGATGTTGTTGCTGGACAGCATCAAGATGCGTGCCTCAGCTTGGGCCTCCGCGCTGAGCGGCAGGTGCACCGCCATTTGGTCGCCATCGAAGTCTGCGTTGAACGCCGCGCAGACCAGCGGGTGCAGCTGGATCGCCTTGCCCTCGATGAGCTGAGGCTCGAACGCCTGGATGCCAAGGCGGTGCAGCGTGGGTGCGCGGTTCAGCAACACCGGGTGCTCCTTGATCACCTCCTCAAGCACGTCCCAGACCTGCGGACGCTGACGCTCCACCATGCGCTTGGCGCTCTTGATGTTCTGCGCGTAGTTCTGCTCGGCCAGTCGCTTCATGACGAACGGCTTGAACAGCTCGAGGGCCATCTGCTTGGGCAGGCCACACTGATGCAGCTTCAGCTGCGGACCAACCACGATGACCGAACGGCCCGAGTAGTCCACCCGCTTGCCCAGCAGGTTCTGGCGGAACCGGCCCTGCTTGCCCTTCAGCATGTCGCTGATCGACTTCAGCGGACGGTTGCCTGGTCCGGTGACCGGACGACCACGGCGTCCGTTGTCGAACAGCGAGTCGACCGCCTCCTGGAGCATCCGCTTCTCGTTGTTGACGATGATCTCGGGTGCGCCCAGGTCGAGCAGTCGCTTGAGGCGATTGTTGCGGTTGATGACGCGACGGTAGAGGTCGTTCAGGTCGGACGTGGCGAAGCGGCCACCGTCCAACTGCACCATCGGACGCAAGTCGGGCGGGATGACCGGTACGCAATCGAGCACCATGCCCGAAGCCGAGTTGTCGGTGTCGATGAAGGCCCGGACCACCTTGAGCCGCTTCAAGGCACGAGTCTTGCGCTGCCCCTTGCCGGTCTTGATGATCTCGCGCAATGACTCCGCTTCGGCCACCAGGTCGAAGTTCTCCAGACGCTTCTTGATCGCCTCAGCACCCATGAAGCCCTCGAAGTACTTGCCGAAGCGGGTCTTCATCTCGCGATAGAGCACCTCGTCGCCCTCGAGGTCCTGAACCTTGAGGGACCTGAACCGCGTCCACACCGCATCCAGCCGGTCAAGCTCGCGTTGGCTACGGTCACGCAGGTGCTTCATCTCACGTTCGGCAGAATCACGAACCTTCTTGCGCAGTTCGCGATCGGCGCCCTCGGACTCCAGCGTCGCCAGGTCCTCTTCGAGCTTGATGTTGCGTGCCTCCAGATCGGCGTCACGACGCTTCTCGATCTGCGTGCGCTCCACCCCGACCTTGGCCTCCAGGCTCGACAGATCGCGATGACGAGCATCCTCGTCGACCGACGTGATCATGTAGGCGGCGAAGTAGATGACCTTTTCCAGGTCTTTGGGGGCGATGTCCAACAGATACCCCAAGCGGCTTGGGACACCCTTGAAGTACCAGATGTGGGTGACCGGGGCGGCCAGTTCGATGTGGCCCATCCGCTCCCGGCGCACATTGCTGCGGGTGACCTCCACGCCGCAGCGCTCACAGACGATGCCCTTGAACCGGACGCGCTTGTACTTGCCGCAGTAACACTCCCAGTCGCGGGTCGGCCCGAAGATCTTCTCGCAGAACAGCCCATCGCGCTCGGGCTTCAGGGTTCGGTAGTTGATGGTTTCCGGCTTCTTGACCTCACCGAAGCTCCACTCTCGGATCTGGTCCGCAGTCGCCAGGCCGATGCGAAGCTGATCATAGGTGTTGACGTCCAGCACTTGTAGTCTCCCGTTGATGGGTCGTTGGTCTATTCGTGTAGGGGTCTGAATGATCAGACTTCGTCGACGATCGCGAACGAATCGGCGCCGGGACGACGCGACAGGTCGATACCCAGGTCCTCACTCGTGCGGTAGTCGTCCTCGCTGTCACGCAGATCGACGATCGCCCCGTCGCTGCTCAGCACCTCGACATTCAGGCACAAGGACTTCATCTCCTTGACCAGAACCTTGAACGATTCCGGGATACCCGGCTCGGGGATGTTCTCACCCTTGACGATCGCCTCGTAGACCTTGACGCGTCCGGGCACGTCATCGGACTTGATCGTGAGCATCTCCTGCAAGGCCCACGCCGCGCCGTAGGCCTCCAGTGCCCAGACCTCCATCTCACCGAAGCGTTGACCACCGAACTGCGCCTTGCCGCCCAGCGGTTGCTGGGTGATCATCGAGTAGGGGCCGGTGGAACGGGCGTGGATCTTGTCGTCCACCAGATGGTGCAGCTTCAGGATGTACATGTAGCCGACGCCGACCTTCTCGGGGTACGGCTCTCCGGAGCGTCCATCGAAAAGGATGGCCTTGCCGTCCGCATCCACGATGCGTTCGCCGTCGCGGTTGGGCAGTCCGTTGGCCAGCAGGCCACCGATCTCGTGCTCATCGGCACCGTCGAAGACCGGAGTCGCCAACCGCGAATCAGGCCCATTGGTGGTCAGGCCGACCTCGCGGAGCCGATCGGCCCACTCCCCCTCGACCTCTGAAATGTCCCAGCCCGAGTGAGCGATCCAGCCGAGGTGGGTCTCGAGCACCTGCCCAACATTCATGCGGGAGGGCACTCCCAGCGGGTTGAGGATGATGTCGACCGGAGTGCCATCCGGCAAGAACGGCATGTCCTCGGCGGGCAGGATCTTGGAGATGACGCCCTTGTTGCCGTGCCGACCAGCGAGTTTGTCACCCTCCTGCACCTTGCGCTTCTGGGCGACGTACACGCGCACCATCTGATTGACCCCCGGCGGCAGGTCGTCGCCTGCCTCCTCGCGGTCGAAGACACGCACACCGATGACGGTGCCAGCCTCACCATGTGGCACCTTCATCGAGGTGTCGCGCACCTCACGCGCCTTCTCGCCGAAGATGGCGCGGAGCAGGCGCTCCTCGGGGGTCAGCTCGGTCTCGCCCTTCGGGGTCACCTTTCCGACCAGGATGTCGCCGGTGCTGACCTCGGCGCCGATACGGATGATGCCGCGCTCGTCAAGATTGGCCAGCATGTCGTCGGACACGTTCGGGATGTCGCGGGTGATCTCCTCCGGGCCGAGCTTGGTGTCGCGGGCGTCGACCTCGTGCTCCTCGATGTGGATCGAGGTGAGGACGTCCTCGCTGACCAGACGCTGGTTGAGAATGATGGCGTCCTCGTAGTTCAAGCCCTCCCACGGCATGAACGCGACCAGCAGGTTACGACCGAGGGCCAGTTCGGCGTGGTCGGTGCAGGGGCCGTCGGCCAGCGGGGAGCCGGGCTCGACCCGGTCGCCCGGGTTGACGATCGGACGCTGGTTGACGCAAGTCCCGGCGTTCGAGCGCCGGAACTTCTCCAACCGGAAGGTCTGGTAGCTGCCGTCATCGTTGGCCACTTCGATCAGGTCACCCGACACGCTGGTGACGACGCCCGGCTTGGCGGCCAAGGTGACATCGCCGACGTCAACGGCAGCCCGGTACTCCATGCCAGTGCCGACATAGGGTGCCTCGCTGCGCACCAACGGTACCGCCTGGCGCTGCATGTTGGCGCCCATCAGGGCACGGGACGCGTCGTCATGCTCCAGGAACGGGATGAGCGCCGTCGCCACCGAAACCATCTGGCGTGGCGAGACATCCATGTACCCGACCTCGGTGGCCGGCACAGCGTCCACGTCACCGTGGCGGACGCGGACGATGACCCGGTCCTCCGTCAGCTGGCCAGCGGTATCGATTGCGGCGTTCGCCTGGGCGATGTTGTAGCGGTCCTCCTCATGCGCGGTCAGGTACTCGATCTGATCGGTGACCCGGCCGTCCACAACCTTGCGATATGGGGTTTCGATGAAACCGAACGCATTGACCCGGGCGAAGGACGCCAGCGACCCGATCAGACCGATGTTCGGCCCTTCCGGGGTCTCGATGGGACACATCCGGCCATAGTGGGACGGGTGCACGTCACGCACTTCCATGCCGGCACGGTCACGGGACAGACCGCCCGGGCCCAGGGCCGACAGCCGGCGCTTGTGGGTCAGCTCAGCCAGCGGGTTGTTCTGGTCCATGAACTGCGACGACTGCGAGGTACCGAAGAACTCCTTCAGTGCAGCAGTCACCGGGCGGATGTTGATCAGCGTCTGCGGAGTGATGGCCTCAATGTCCTGGGTGGTCATGCGGTCACGAACAACGCGCTCCATCCGGCCCAGACCGGTCCGCAGCTGGTTCTGGATCAACTCGCCAACGGTACGCAGCCGACGGTTGCCGAAGTGGTCGATATCGTCCGGCTCCACGATGATCGCGGCAGCGTCCGGACGAGCCAACTCCGCCCTGCCCTCGTGCAGCGCGCAGACGTATTCGATCGCCGCGACGATGTCGTCCATCGTCAGCACCTGGTTGTCGAACGGTAGATTCAGGCCCAGCTTCTGGTTGATCTTGTAGCGACCCACCTTGGCCAGGTCGTAACGCTTCGGGCTGAAGTAGTAGTTGGTGAGCAGCTGCATGGCAGCCTCACGGGCCGGCGGCTCACCCGGGCGCAGCTTGCGGTAAATGTCGAGCAGCGCCTCGTCCTGGGTGGTGACGTGGTCGCGCTCCAAGGTCAGCCGCATTGAGTCGTACTCGCCGAACTGCTCCAAGATGCGCTCCTCGGTCCAGCCGAGGGCCTTGAGCAGCACGGTGACGTTCTGCTTGCGCTTGCGATCCAGTCGAACCCCGACCTGGTCGCGCTTGTCGATCTCGAACTCCAGCCAAGCACCCCGGGACGGGATCACCTTGCATGTGAAGATGTCCTTGTCGGAGGTCTTGTCGGGGGTCTGCTCGAAGTACACGCCGGGAGAACGAACGAGCTGGCTGACCACGAC
>ERZ1645187.838-NODE-838-length-29812-cov-19.590752_pt1 | contig 29812 bp, 28 predicted proteins | sample MGYA00575352_ERZ1645187 | MGnify/ENA primary metagenome ERZ1645187 (study PRJEB40837, sample SAMN11349314) | freshwater sediment metagenome | isolation source: river sediment | host: Sediment | place: India: Wazaribad , New Delhi | collected 2017-02-21 ...
GACATCCTCAAGGAGGACCAGGGCCAGAACACCTGCATCTTCAGCACCGAGTTCGCCCTCAAGATGATGGGCGACATCCAGGAGTATTTCGTCCGCGAGCAGGTGCGCAACTTCTACTCGGTGTCCATCTCCGGCTACCACATCGCCGAGGCCGGGGCCAACCCGATCTCGCAGCTGGCCTTTACCCTCGCCAACGGCTTCACCTACGTCGAGGCCTACCTGGCGCGCGGCATGCACATCGACGAGTTCGCGCCCAACCTGAGCTTCTTCTTCTCCAACGGCATGGAGCCCGAGTATTCGGTGATCGGCCGGGTGGCCCGCCGCATCTGGGCCGTGGCCATGAAACACCGCTACGGCGCGGGCGAGCGCTCGCAGAAGCTCAAGTACCACATCCAGACTTCGGGCCGGACCCTGCACGCCCAGGAGATGGCCTTCAACGACATCCGCACCACCCTGCAGGCGCTCATCGCCATCTACGACAACTGCAACTCGCTGCACACCAACGCCTTTGACGAGGCCATCACCACCCCCACCGAGGAGTCGGTGCGCCGCGCCCTGGCCATCCAGCTGGTCATCAACCGCGAGTGGGGCCTGGCCAAGAACGAGAACCCCAACCAGGGCAGCTTCCTCATCGACGAACTCACCGACCTGGTGGAGGAGGCGGTACTGAAGGAGTTCGAGGCCCTGGCCGCGCGCGGCGGGGTGCTCGGGGCCATGGAGACCGGCTACCAGCGCAGCCGCATCCAGGAGGAGTCGCTCTACTACGAACGCAAGAAGCACGACGGCTCCTACCCCATCATCGGCGTCAACACCTTCCAGAACCCGGAGGGCAACACGGGCGGCGTGATCGAGCTGGCCCGCTCCACCGAGGAGGAAAAGCAGTCGCAGATCCTCCGCCTGCGCGACTTCCAGGCCCGCCACCAGGAGGCCAGCGGTCCCATGCTGGCCCGCCTGCGGGACACGGTGATAGAGGGCGGCAACGTCTTCGGGGTGCTCATCGACGCGGTGCGGGTCTGTTCGCTCGGCCAGCTGACCGCGGCCCTGTACGAGGTGGGCGGTCAGTACCGGCGGTCGATGTAGCCGGGGGATCAGTCGAGGGCGTTTTTGAGGCTCGTCTGCATGCGGGCCACGTGGCTGCCGGCCCAGTAGATCCGCTCGCAGCGCGGGCAGCGGTGGAAGGTGTCATAGTAGCGGACGGTGAGCGGCTCGAGCCGGTGGAGGATGGCCTCCTTGGCCACCGGCTTGAGCTGGCCGTTGCAGGCCAGGCAGCGCACCAGCGGGTGCGACAGTTCGCGCAGGCCGAACAGGCTGAGCACCTCGCGCAGCTGGGCCGCGGGTTCCTCGCTGCGGACGTAGCGGCCGAACACCACCTCGCCGCGCTTGAGCAGGTCCAGGTTGCGGCTGAGCAGCACCCGCCGGGAGCGACCGAGCCGCTTGAGCAGGTCCGCGGCGGGCCACTCGGGCCGGTAGAGGGTGTTCAGCCCGGCCATGCGCAGCGCCCGGGCCAGCCGGCCCAGGGTCGGGTCCACCAGGAAGGCCGGCCGAACGAGCCGGTCCGGGCGGAGCAGGGTGGGGCGGCTGACATCCCAGGGCGGGGTCATTGGCAGGATGGCAAACTCCTGGTGCTCGCGCACCAGGTGGCTGAAGTCGATGTCGCGGCCGTTGCAGCAGAGACGGCCGACCTCGGTGTGGGGCAGGCCGAAGGCCTCCACCTGGTCCTTGATCGAGGCGCGGCGGGTGACGGCGAGCACGATCGGCTGCGGCCCGCGCCAGCGGCGGTGGAGCAGTTGGACCAGGTCGCCGTGAAAATGGTAGGTGGCTGCCATGCGCTGTCCAGGTGGGAGGAGACCGGGGCGGGGCGGCTGGAGCGGGTCGCCGCCTCCCTGCCAGTGTACCGGAAAACTGCCGGGTCCGCAGCCGTTCGCCCACCCCGGCCGGTTTCCCCCCGGATCGACCGTTTGCCCGGGCCCCGGGTTGGCCGGCCACTGCTTTCGTGGTAGAGTGGCCGGGCGAACACAGCGTCCCCGTGAACCAAAGGAGGTGCGAGATGGGAAGACTTCTGCCAGGCCTGCTGGTTGCGACCCTCTTGGCTGTCGGCCCGGTGCGGGCGGCGGAGCAGCCGCCGGTGAACGATCCGGCCGGCGAGAGCGAGGTGATGGACTGGCTCGACCAGGTCCACGACCAGGGCTCGGTCGGCGTGCGTCGGGCCTCGAACTGGATCGACGATTTTTTCGATGACGAGCGGAGCGCGGCCGAGGAGAACCGCAGCCGGGTGCGGTTGCGCCTGACCGCCGGGGTGGAAGAGGGCGACGGGGTCGATTTCGAGCCGCGGGCCAACATCCGCCTCCACCTGCCCAAACTCTCCGATCGGCTCAACCTGCTGTTTTTCGCCAGCGAGGACGACAACCCCGAGGACGATGCCTCCCGGCCCGACCCGGAGGTGCGCGGCGACAACAACAAAAAGGACGCGGCCGTGGCCCTGCAGTATTTCCTGCAGGAGAGCGACAAGTCGAACGTCTCGGTGACCCTGGGCGGCTCCTACGACTACCTCTACACCGGCGTGCGCGGCCGCTACCTCAAGGAGTTCGGCCCGTGGACGAGCCGGCTCGTGTCGCAGCTGCGCTGGTACACGGACAACGACTGGCGGCTGCTCAACTCGCTCGACTTCGAACGGCCCCTCGGTGAGCGCTGGTTCTTCCGCGCCACCGGCCAGCTCGACTGGATCGAGGAGGACGGCGAACTGCCCGGCGGCCTGTTGTTCCGCCTCTACCAGGCCCTGGACGTGGACAAGGTGCTCAGCTACGAGTGGCACAACTCCTTTGACGACGTGGGCAACGAGGATCTGTCCGAGATCAAGCTGCAACTCCGCTACCGCCAGCGCTACCTGCGCGACTGGCTCTTTTTCGAGGTTTCGCCCTACGTCCAGTTCGAAGAGGAGGAGGACTGGAACACGGTGCTCGGCTTCTTCGGCAAGGTGGAGATCATCTTCGGCTTCAGCGGCACGGGCAACGGCGACCGGGTCGACGACCCGGGCAGTCCTGACCGCGACCTGTGAGCCGGCCGGCCGCGCTCACATCCCGCGCGGGCGGTGATCCAGGAAGGTGCCGTCGCGATAGGCGGCAAAGGCCTGGCGCAGTTCCTCCTCGGTGTTCATGACGATCGGCCCGCGCCAGGCCACCGGCTCGCCCAGCGGCCGGCCGGCGGCGAGCAGAACGCACATCGGTCCATTGGCGGCCGCGATCCGCACCATCTCCCCCGCCCGTTCGTAGAGGACGGTCGTGCCTGCCCCGTGCGGGCGGCTGCCCTCACCCTCCTCGAACCATCCTGAACCGGTCAGCACATGGGCAAAGACCGCGTGGCCCGCGGCCGGGGCGTGGCTGAACACCGCACCCGCCTCCAGTTCGACCACGGCCAGGGTCGGGTCGATGACGATGTCGGCCACCGGCCCGCGCGCGCCGGCCAACTCGCCCGCGATCACCCGCACCCGGCCGCCGCCGGCGAGCGCCACCTCGGGAATGGCCGCGGCCGCGAGGTCGCGGTAGCGGGGCGCCATCATCTTGTCCGCGGCCGGCAGGTTGGCCCAGAGCTGCAGGCCTCGGAGCACGCCGTCCCCGGTGCGGCGGGGCATCTCCTGGTGGATGATGCCGCTGCCCGCGGTCATCCACTGCACCTCGCCAGCGCCAATGGCGCCGCTGTTGCCCAGGCTGTCGCCGTGCTCGATCAGGCCGGCGAATACCATGGTGATGGTCTCGATCCCCCGGTGCGGGTGCCAGGGGAAACCGGCCAGGTAGTCCTCCGGCCGCTCGGAGCTGAAGTCGTCGAGCAGCAGAAAGGGGTCGAACAGCGGCGCCTCGGCAAAACCGAAGGCGCGGTGCAGGCGGACGCCGGCCCCTTCCAGGGTGGGCTGGCTGACAAAGGTGCGGGCGATGCGGCGGCAGTTGGTCATGGTCGGGAACCTCCAGGCTGGGGCTGACTGGCGACCACACGGTCCACCAGCTCGATGGGGTTGGAGAGCACGGCCTCGGGCATGCGCGCAAAGGGCCGTTCACAGAAGGCGAGCCGCACCCGGTAGCGGCCGGGCGCGAGGTCCGCGGGCAGGGGGACATCGAGAAAACGGGTGGAGGCGCGGTCCGGCAGCAGGCGGCAGCTGCCGCTGTGGGCAAGGTCCAGGCGCGCCGGTCGGCCCGGACCGTCCGCTTCCTGCTCGGTCACGAACCGGACCAGCGGCACCACCCCGAAGCCGAAGGTGGACACCGAGCTGAGCGACAGCCGCACCGTTTCCCCGGGCAGGTAGCGATCGTAGAGGGTGGCCAGGGTGAGGTGGCGGTTCTCGTCCGGCTCCGGCGTGCGCGTGCCCGAGGTGGCCGCCTCCCAGAAGCGTGGCCGGCCGGTGTCGAGGTGGATGGTGCGGCCGCCGTAATGGCCCACGCCGGCGCAGTTCTCCGCCCGGACCAGTTCCCACAGCTGTTTGCCGTCCACGCCCTCGATCCAGAAATCCAGCGCCAGCCCGTCCAGGTGAGTGGAGGTGCGGGCCGCGTTGCCGCCCTTTTTGCGCAGGTTGTCGTTGTATTCCGGGCTGCGGTAGCCGGATTCGATGTGGATGGTCCGGCCGGGCGCCACCCGGTCGGCAAAGTAGCTGAGCAGCAGGAGCAGCCGGGGCGAGATGTGCTCGCCCTTTTCCCGCGTGGGAAAGCCGAACACCCGGTCCACCTCGGTGAGCGCCGCCTCGTTCAGGCTGTGGTCCGGCGCGAGCAGACGCACCCGGGCCTCGCGGTTGTTGCGGTGATTGACCAGGTGCAGCTCACCGCTGCCCATGCGGAAGAAGCGCGCCAGCGGCTCGGCCGCGGCCGGCGGGGCGAGGAGGAGCGAGAGGACGAGCGCCAGACCGGAAAGCAGGGCGACAGCGCGGCCGGGACCGGGCAGGGAGCTGGGTGTGCGGGACATGGCAGGGGGTGGGTAAAGGAAAACGGTTTGCGGCCGGGCGCTCCGTGCGCCGGACCGAAGTCATTCTACCCGATCGTACCTGTCGTGGCCACCCCGGGTTGCCCGCCGTCCCTTGGGCCGCCACCCCTGCCGGGTGGACAGAACGAACGGGAATGTCTATGATGCGGCCACGATCAGCCTGTCCCACCCGGTGGCCGGTCCCGTGCCGGCTGCCCCACCCGCCCGAGGAGGTCAGCATGGCCCGCGTCACTCTCAACACCTTGGCCCCGGATTTCACCCTCGACGATTACACCGGCCGGCCGGTCCGCCTGGCCGACTTCCGCGGCCGCCAGTGGGTGCTGGTGGTGTTCAACCGCGGCTTCCTCTGACCCTTCTGCCGCCGGCACATGGCGCAGTTGCGCCGGGATTGGGACCGATTCGTGGCCTTGAACGTGGCCGTGCTCGTGGTCGGGCCGGAGGACGCGGCCGGCTTCCGCGCATTCTGGGAGCGGGAACAGCTGCCGTTCATCGGCCTGCCCGACCCGGACCAGCGGGTGCTCGGCCTCTACGGCCAGGAGGTCAAGCTGCTGGCGCTCGGCCGGCTGCCGGCGCAGATGCTCATCGACCCGGACGGCCTGCTCCGCCAGGTCCACTACGGCCACTCCATGACCGACATCCCGACCACGGATGAGACGCTGGCGCCGCTCACGGAGTCCGCCTGAAAAAAATAGATACTTGAACAACAAGGAGTTATGAACGATCCCCACATGCTCGTCGCCGTCCTCACCCTGGCGGGTGCGGCGGTGCTGCTCGTCACCAACTGGATCCGCGGCGACCTGGTCGCGGTGCTGGTCATGCTCACCCTCATGCTCACCGGCGTGCTCGAACCCGGCGACGCCCTCTCCGGCCTGTCCAGCCCGGTGGTGGTGATCATCGCCTCCATGTTCGTGATCAGCGAGGCCATTGTCCACACCGGGCTCGCCCAGCGCATGGGCGAGGCCATCATCGACCGCGGCGGCACGAGCGAGGTCCGCCTGCTCGTCCTGCTCATGGCCGGTTCGGCCCTGGTCGGCTCGTTCATGAGCAGTACCGCCACCGCCGCCATCTTCATCCCCATCACCCTGGCGGTGGCGGAGAAAGCGGGCCTCAACCACCGCCGGCTGCTCATTCCCCTGGCCGCGGCCGCGCTCATCAGCGGCATGATGACGCTGGTGGCCACCACCCCGAACATCGTCATCAACAACGCCCTGCGCAGCCGCGGCATGGAACCCTTAAGCTTCTTCAGCTTCACCCCGTTCGGCATCCTGGTGCTGGCGCTGGCCATCGCCTTCATCGTCTTCGCCGGCCGCCACCTGCTCTCCGGCGGTCAGGGCGCGGTCGGTCGACGGCGGGAGCGCTCCATCGGCGAGATCCTCCAGGGCTACGACATCCGCCAGCGGGTCGGGGTGCTTCGCGTCCAGCCGGGCTCGGACCTGATCGACCGCTCGGTGGCGCGCATGCAGCTCGGCGCCCGCCACCACGTCAACCTGATCGCCCTGCACACCGTGGCCGACAGCGGCCGCGCCTTTGTTCCGGCCCGGCCGGAGACGGTCTTCCTGGCCAACGACATCCTGGTGGTGATCGCCGAGCACGAGGCCCTCGACCGGTTCGCCGAGACCTTCGGGCTCGAGCGCATGGAGCTGCAGGTGGACCCGGCCCTGGAGCGCGAATTCTTCCAGGTGGTGGGCGTGGGCGAGGTGATGCTCACGCCCGAGTCCAACCTGATCGGCAAGTCGGTGCGCGAGATCGGCTTCCATTCGCGCTTCCGCTGCCAGGTGCTGGCCATCCGCCGCAAGGGCGCCACCCTGACCACCGGTTTCGCCGACGAGCCGCTGCGCTTCGGCGACGTGCTGCTCGCCTGCGGCGCCTGGGAGGACATCCTCCAGCTGCGCGAGCACCGCGACCAGTACATCCTCCTCAACCTGCCCCAGGACTACCACGAGGTGATCCCGGCGCGCAGCCGCGGCCCGCTGGCCGTGATCATCCTCGCCGCCATGGTCGGCCTCCTGGTGTTCGACCTGCTGCCCACGGTCACGGCCGTGCTCGTGGCCACCGCGGCCCTCATCCTCACGCGCTGCGTGAACGTGGACAGCTGCTACCGGGTGATCGACTGGCAGACCGTGCTCATCATCGCCGGCATGCTGCCCCTGGCGCTCGCCCTGGAGCGCACCGGCGCCATCACCCTGGTCACGGACCACCTGCTCGGGCTGTTCGCCGGGGTCGGGCCCATGGGGGTGCTGGCCGCGCTCTTCCTGGTGACCGTGGGTATCGGCCTGTTCCTCTCCAACACGCCCACCGCGGTGCTGGTGGCGCCCATGGCCGTGGAGATCGGCGTGAAGATGGGCATCCCGCCCCAGGCCTGCGCCATGACCGTGGCCATCGCCTGTTCGGCCGCCTTCATCTCGCCGCTCGGCTCGCCGGTGAACATGATCGTGCGCGAGCCGGGCGGCTACACCTTCATGGACTACGCCCGGGTGGGCGTGCCGCTGGTGGCGCTCAGCCTGGCGGCCACCCTGGTGCTCGTCCGGCTCATCTACCTGCGCTGAGATCCACCCGGGAGGCCGATCATGGCTGAGATCCGTTTCACCCCCACCCTGGCCATCGACGAGCGCGAAATCGAATGGAGCGCCATCCGCGCCCAGGGGCCGGGCGGCCAGAACGTCAACAAGGTGGCCAACGCGGCCCTGCTGCGCTTCGACGTGCGCGCCTCCAGCCTGCCGGAGGCGTGCAAGGCGGCCCTTTTGGCCCGGAGGGACCGCCGCCTGACCGCGGACGGGGTGCTCGTCATCCGCGCCGAGGAGTTCCGCAGCCTGGAGCAGAACCGCGTTGCCGCGCTCGCCCGCCTGACCGAGCTGGTGGTGGCCGCGGCCACGCCGCGGCGCAGGCGGCGCGCCACCCGGCCGACCCGCGGCTCGGTGCAGCGCCGCCTGGACACCAAGACCCGGCGCAGCCGAACCAAGGCCCTGCGCCGCAAACCCGAATGAGCGGGCCGCCGTTGCCCGCCGGACCCCCCATGGACGAGACCAACCCCGAACTCCTTCTGGCCGAGGCCTTTGTCGAGGAGACCGACGCGCCGCTGTTCCTTACCGGCCGCGCCGGCACCGGCAAGACCACCTTCCTCCAGCAGCTTGCCGGCCGCACCGCCAAGCGGCTGATCGTCACCGCGCCCACCGGCGTGGCTGCCATCAATGCCGGCGGCGTCACCCTGCACTCGTTCTTCCAGCTGCCCTTCGGACCCATGGTGCCCGGCGACACCAGCTTCTTCGCCCGTCACCGCTTCAGCCGCGACAAGCGCAACCTGGTGCGCAGCCTCGATCTGCTCGTCATCGACGAGATCAGCATGGTGCGCGCCGACCTGCTCGACGGCGTGGACGCGGTGCTGCGGCGCTACCGGGGCAGCGACCAGCCGTTCGGCGGGGTGCAGCTGCTCATGATCGGCGACCTGCACCAGCTGGCGCCGGTGGTGCGCGAGCCCGAGTGGCAGCTGCTGCGGCCGCACTACGCCTCGCCCTGGTTCTTTGCCGCCCAGGCCCTGCAGCAGACGGCCATGGTGGCCATCGAACTGCAGCGGGTCTACCGCCAGGCCGACCAGCGGTTCGTGGACCTGCTCAACCGCATCCGCGCGGGCCGGGTCGACGGGGCCACCCTGGCTGAACTGAACAGCCGCTGCGTACCGGATTTCGTCCCGGACGAGGGCTGCATCACCCTGTGCACCCACAACAGCCGCGCCGACGCGGTCAACCGGGCCCGCCTGGACGCGCTGCCCGGCCGGAGCCACCAATTCAGCGCCGCCATTGACGGCGACTTCCCGGAATACGCCTTTCCCACCGCGGCCGAGCTGGAACTGAAGGAAGGCGCCCAGGTGCTGTTCGTGCGCAACGACACCTCCCCGGAAAAGCGCTGGTACAACGGCAAGATCGGCACCATCACGCAGATTTCCGCGCACGGCGTGGAGGTGCGCTGCGCAGGTGAGGACGAGCGTATCCTGGTGGACAAGGTGGACTGGGAGAACGTCAGCTACACCGTGGACCCGGAGACCGCCGAGATCACCCGCACCGTGGTCGGCCGCTTCAGCCAGTACCCGCTGCGGCCGGCCTGGGCCATCACCATCCACAAGAGCCAGGGGCTGACCTTTGACCGGGCGGTGATCGACGCGGAGGCGGCCTTTGCCTTCGGCCAGGTGTACGTGGCCCTGAGCCGCTGCCGGACCTTCGCCGGGCTGGTGCTGCGCGCGCCCGTGCCGCCGCAGGCGGTGCGCACCGATCCGGCGGTGCTCGCCTTCAACGCGGCCCTGGCCGAACGGAGGCCGGACGAGGCGGCCCTGCAGGCGGCCCGCGTCCGCTACCAGGAGCGGCTGCTGCTCGGCTGTTTCGACTTCGGCCGGCTGGAGAACCAGCTCGGCCGGCTGGTGGGCCTTGCCCGCAGTCATGCGGCCGTGATTCGCTTAAGCGGCGGCGCGGACCTGGCCGAGGTGCGGCAGCAGAGCGCCGAGGCCATCTGCCGGGTGGGCGAGCGGTTTAGAAACCAGCTGCGCTCGCTGTTCCGGCCGGGCACCCTGCCGTCCGCGGACCCGGTGATCGCACAGCGGCTGGAGAGCGCGGCCGGGTATTTCGGCGAGCAGTTCGACACGGTCCTTGTGCCCTGCCTGGAGGGTCTGGCGGTGGAATCGGACAACCGCGAGGTGGAGCGGCGGATCACCGAGGCCATCCGCCAGCTGCGCCAGGAATGCGCGGTCAGGCGGGCCGGGGTGCTCGCCTGCGGCACCGGGTTTTCGCCGGCCAGCTACCTGCGGGCCGTGTCCAGCGCCGGCATGGAGGCGGAGACGCGGGTGCGCAAGGCCGCGGTCACCTACACCGAGGCGGACGTGGGCCATCCGGAGCTGTACGAGCGGCTGCGCGAGTGGCGCACCGCCCGCTCCCGCGCCGACAACCTGGCGCCCTTCCAGGTGCTGCACCAGAAGACGCTGGTGCAGATCGCCGTGCACCTGCCGCACACCCTGGAGGAAATGGGGCAGATCAAGGGTATCGGACCCCGCCTGCTCGAACGCTACGGCGAGGAGCTGGCGGAGTTGGTGGCCGACTACCGCAAGCGTCACAAGATCGACACGGTCGACCTGCCCGCACCCGGAGCCATCGGTCCCACCGGTGAACGGAAAAAGGGGCTGTCGCGGGTGAACACCAAAAAGATCAGCCTGGAGATGCTGCAGCGCGGTAAAACCGTGGAGGAGATCGCGGCCGAGCGGGAACTCAGCCCCCAGACCGTGCTCGGCCACTTGGCCTGGTACGTGAAGCGGGGCGAGTTGGAGGCCGCGGCGGTGATCGACGAGGAGCGGTTGCGCCACCTGGAATCGCGCATCGACGAGACCGGCGTGCTGCCGCTGGGGGCGCTCAAAGAGGCCCTGGGCGAGGGCTACAGCTACGGCGAGATCAACCTGGTGCTCGCCCACCGCGACCGCGCGGCCGGGCAGGGGGAGGAGTGAGCGGCCGGGTGGTCCCGGCGGGAACGGACCATGCCTAATGGCCCGGGCCGCCGAAGCTGTCGTCGGTTCGGTCGGTGGCCTCCCAGACCGCGCGGCCGCTCACGTAGAGGGTGCGGGTGGCGCCGCGGGCAGTGGTGAGCACCGCGGCCCAGGCAAGGCGCTCAGGGGTGCGGTCATAGGAAAGGAACAGCGGCCCGACGGTTTCGTCGGGCCGCTTTTTTTCGTGGAGGCGGCTGAGGATGGCCTCCCGGTCGAGCCACGATGCGGCCGGCGGGCAGCCGTCCAGGGTGTCCTCGTGGCGCTGGAAGGTGGAGTAGCGCAGCAGGGTGTGATCGGGCAGCAGCTGGAAGAACCCAACGATGCGCCCGTCCACGGTGATGGGCACGAACCACGAGTGCAGGCCGCCGTCCGGATGCAGCACCGGAACCGCCTCGCCCACCTGGCCCGCGGCGCGGACCAGGGGGCTGGCACAGTCGCCGCCGGCCAGGAGTGCCCTGGCCCGGCGGCCCACCGCTCTGCTGTCGTTTGACGAAACGGGCATGGTTACACGTGTTTGAGCACGGCCGAGTAGGCGTACTGGTAGGTCTGGGTGGCGAAGTTCTCCCAGCGGGTGATGACGCCGCCGTCCTCGGGATGTTCGCAGTCCGTGGGCGGCCACGGGTCATAGACGAGCAGCCCCTTGAACGGCAGTTCGCCGGGCAGGGCCAGCCGGTGGCTGGTGTAGCCGGCGACCGTGCGCGAGTGGCCGGGGATGAAGCTGATCAGCGGCCGGTTGGCGCGGATCTCGTCGCGGAAGGTGGTCCAGCCCGGGTTGGCGATCAGGGTCGCATCCAGGGTGTTGGACGACAGTTTCTCGATCACCGTGACCACCTTGTTCACCTGGGAGTAGGGCAGGCCGTTGGGATGGTCGCAGGTGCCCAGCCCCAGTTCCTGGGCCAGCCGCGGCTGGTCGTAGTGGTAGCGGTAGAAGTTGAGCAGCATCTCGGTGCTGGCCGCCACGCACCACACCCCGGTCTGCTGGCCGCGCAGTTCGTAGCAGGGCGCGTGGTCCGCCGTGCGCGCAGAGTAGCGCACCTCGCGGGTTTCCACCAGGGGCAGGAGCACGCCCGGCAGCTTGAAGGTCGCTTCGGTGATCAGGTCGGTGGTGATCGCCTCCAGCACCGGTGAGGCCCAGACCTCGAGCCGTTTTTTGAACTCCGTGGTTTTCCGGCGCTTGTCCGCGGCCGGCATCTCGTCAAGCAGGCTCCACCGCTCGAAGTGGCCCGGCTCCAGCGGGTTGCGCTCGCTTCTGACCGCAGGCGGCACCACGGCCCAGGTCCGCCATTCGAGCAGCAGCACCTCTTCGCCCCGGTTGAGGAACTGCACGGCGATTTTCGGAAAACTGTAGGCCACGAAGCGGATGTCGTCGAAAACGAGCGCCCGCTGGATGCGCCGCGCCGCGGTGGTGGCCTCCCGGACGATGGCCTTCTCGTTCCAGGCCTGGCCGGTGGACACGGCCAGGAGCGGTTCGCCCAGGGCCTCCTGGGCGCTGATGTCGGCATAGCCGATGCTCACCCGGCCGCGCATGATGGGCACCCGGTGGAACAGCAGGGTGCCGTTGGGGTCGTACACCGGGGTGCCGGCATCGGCAATCTTCGCTTTTTCCAGGCTGGCGGGCAGTACCCGGGTCAGCGCCAGGGCGTTCAGTTCGAGGATAGCAAGGCGGGTGATCTGTTCAGGTTTGAGGGCCATGGGCATCTCCTTTTCCGGTCTGCGGGTGATTTGAGGGGAACAGGCACACGCTCACCGCCGGCGTCGGCCGGGCGGTCACTGGCCTGTTCCGGGAACAGAACGGTGACGCTGTTCGTGCCGCCCACTATGCGCCATTGCCGGCCACTGGGCAATACAGGGAAAAAAGAGATTTTTCGGGTAGAAAATTTACCCATCGCGACTATCGGGTGACAGGGCAGGGGAGATTTTTGCCCTGTCCGGGTGCGGGCAGGGTCGTTCGGGGGGAGGGCTGGTGGTCGGCCGGTTACAGCTCGATTCGGTCCTGGCCCTGGTGGCGGCGGAGGTGCCTCAGGGTCAAGTGCCCGCGCCGATGGCGGGTGAGGAGCAAGTTGTCGGGCCCGCGCGCGCCCGCCCATGGCCTCCGGGCGGGCGCGAACTCCTCGCGAGCGGATTCCTGCCGAACGCTCCGCTCCGCCGAACAAGGCCACCGGCGGGGCGTGGCGGCGCGGGCCGGGTCATCTCATTCGCCGAACACCAGGTCGTGGCGGATCCAGCCCACCGGGCTGCTGTTGTCGTAGTAGCCGAGCTGCACCCAGTCGCCTTTCTTGCCGAGCACCTTGTAGATCTCGCCCATTTCGGCGCTGGTCACCACCTGGGATTTCAGGCTGGCCTTGCTGCGCACGTTGGCCTTTTCCGCGGTGATCACCGCGGTGTTGATGTCGCTCACCAGCGGTGTGTACACCCAGGCGGTGTTGTTCTGCCAGTCGCGGAACTGGGTCCACTGGCCCTCGCGCCGCTCCACCTCGATGGGGTAGCCGCGGGGCACGGTGAACAGGATCTCGTCCCCGGTGCTGGGGCCCGAGCGGACGTTGATGTCGTCTTTGGCGATGCTCTTGGCCACGGCGGCCGGGGTGGAAAAGAGCAGCAGCGAGGAGGCGAGCAGGCAGGTGCAGAGCGCGGGACGGAAGGTACGTGGATGCATGGGGTCACTCCTGAAGCAGGGCGGCCGGGGCCGCGGGGGTTGACTGGTGTCGGTGTCCGTGGGGACACCCGGATGGCACAACGCGGTACGTGGTGGTGCGGTAAACCGGAGGTGGCAAGAATCGGGCCAACCGCAGTCCGTGGCGGCCCGGACAGCGGGCAAGTGGCGGAAGGGGGGCTTTTTTTCGGGCCGGGTCGAACTGTTCGGGGAACCAGGCAGCGGTGCGCCCACGGGACGGATTGTCCTGCGGGTGAGGACGCTATCCTGCGGATCGGGACAGCTGCCGGCGCGGGCTCAAGGCGGGCAGGATCAGTCGGCGCGGAAGGTGGTGGGCAGGTCGTGTTTTTTCAGGAGGGCGTACAGGCGGCTGCGCGACAGGCCGGACAGGGCCACGGCCGCGCGCACGTTCGCGGCCCGGCGGAGCAGTTCGCGCAGGTAGCGCTGCTCGGCCTCGGCCACCGCGGTTTCACGCACCACCCCCAGGGGCGGCAGCGGCGCGCCCGGGGCGATAGCGGCCAGGGTGCGGGCATCCGGGTCCTGGTTGGCGCTCACCGCGGCCCGGGCCAGGTGCACGCGGATGTACACCGGCAGGTGCTTGGCGAACAGCACCGGCGCCTGCTGGGCCGCGGCCACGGCCCGTTCCAGGGCGTTGACCAGTTCGCGCACGTTGCCCGGCCACTCGTAGCGGTCGAGCAGTTCCAGGCAGTCCGGGGAAAAGGTCTTGCCGGGCAGGTTGTAGCTCGCGCAGAGCCGGGCCACGTGGTGGGCGGCGATGGCGCGGATGTCCTCGACCCGCTCGCGCAGCGGCGGCAGTTCGATGGTGAAGGCGCGCAGGCGGAAGAGCAGATCCTTGCGGAAGCGCCGCTCGTGCACCAGGGTGTTCAGGTCGCGGTTGGTGGCGGCGATCAGGCGGAAGTCGCTGCGGATCTCCGGGCCGCCGCCCACCTGGCGGAAGCGGTGTTCCTGGAGGACGCGCAGGAAGGACTTCTGCACGGTGAGCGGCATCTCGCCCACCTCGTCGAGGAACAGGGTGCCGCCGTCGGCCCGCTTGATCAGGCCGCTGTGGGTCTTGTCCGCGCCGGTGAAGGCGCCGCGTTCGTGACCGAACAGGATGCTTTCCACCAGGGTCTCGGGCAGGGTGGCGCAGTCCACCACCACGAACCGCCGATTGGCCCGGCTGCTGTTGCTGTGGATCGCCCAGGCGAACAGCTCCTTGCCGGTGCCGGTCTCGCCGGAGATGAGCACGTTGGCGTCGCTGGCCGCGGACAGGGCGAGCCGGTCCAGCGAGCGCCGCATGGGCGCGCTCACCCCGACGATCTCGCCCAGGGTCTCCTCTTTCAGGGTGGTGTACGGCTGGCGCAGGATCTTCTTGGCCCGGTACTGGATGGCCCGCACCAGGCTCAGCTCCATGGCCGAGGTGAAGGCCGGCCGTTCGACATAGTCCCAGGCCCCCATCTTGATGGCCTGCTCGGCCTGGTCCGGGCTGCCCGTGTCGGTGACCATGATCACCTCCGGGTAGGAGGGCGCCTCGATGAGCATGGGCAGGGCGTCCATGCCGTTCCCGTCGGGCAGCACCGGGTTGAGGAAGACCACGTCGCAGCCGTCGGTCTCGGCCACCTCCAGGCCGCGCGCCATGGTCCGGGCCGCGTCCACCTGGTGGCCGAGCGCCCGGATCTTGGCGGACAGGGTTTCGATGAACCGCTCGTCCGTGTCGATGAGGAGAATGCGCGCCATGGCTTTTTGGGTCCCGGTCAGCCGGTAGCGGCCTGCGGCGGCTACGGCAGCTCCACTGCCCAGGTGTCGAGCGGCGGCACCCTGGAGACGATTTTTTCACCCTCGAGGAAGCGGGCGAAGCGCAGGTAGCGGTTGCGGTCGAGCGCGCCCGGCCGCAGGGCGAAGCGGGGCAGGGTGTCGCGCCAGGCGCGGCGGTTGAGTTCGTCGTCCAGGTTTTCCCGGCCGTGGCTGACGAACAGCCGCCAGCTCTCGTCCGGATGGTTGACCAGGTACTGCACCCCTTCTTCCAGGGCGTCGACAAAGCGGCGCAGCCGCGGGTCGGCCAGGTTTTTGCTGCCCGCCACCAGGATCAGCTCGTCGTAGCTGGGCACGCCGTGCTCCTCCACCAGGAAGGCGCGGCCGGGCCGTTTCTCGATGTCCATCTGGTTGAGTTCGAAGTTGCGGAAGGCGCCGATGGTGGCGTCCGCCTGGCCGGTGAACAGGGCCGGCGACAGCGAGAAGTTGACGTTGACCAGCTTGACGTCGTCCAGCGTCAACCCGGCCCGGGCGAGCATCACCTTGAGCAGCACGGTCTCGAACCCGCCCACCGAGTAGCCGATGGTCTTGCCCTTGAGGTCGGCGATGTTCCTGATCGGCCCGTCGGCCAGCACCACCAGGGAGTTGAGCGGGGTGGCGACGAGGGTGGCGATGCGCACCAGCGGCAGCCCCTGGTCGACCTGCATCTGGTGCTGGTGCTGGTAGCTGACGGCGATGTCGGCCTTGCCCGCGGCCACCAGCTTGGCCGGGTCGCTCGGGTTGGAGGGCGCGATCAGCTCCACCTCCAAACCGCGGTCCTTGAAAAAGCCTTTTTCCAGGGCCACGTACAGGGGCGCGTGGTCCGGGTTGACGAACCAGTCGAGGATCACGGTGAGCTTGTCCGCCGCACCGGCGCGCTGGCAGGGCAGGAGGAGGACAGCAAGGGCAACAAGGACGAGGGTACACTTTCTCATGGCATTGTTCCGTGTTTGGGTTGCCAGAAAACCAGCCTGTCGAGCAGGCGGTCGATACAGAAATAGAGGGTGAGCGAGGCCGTGGCCAAGAGGGTGAGGGCCGCGAACATCAGGTCCACCTGCATGCGCGCGTTGGCATGGAGCATGTAAAAACCCAACCCCTCGCTCGAGCCGACCCACTCGCCGATCACCGCGCCGATGGGCGCCACCGCCGCGGCCACCCGCAGGCCCGCGGCAAAGGCGGGCAGGGCCGAGGGCAGCACGATGTGGCGGAGCACCCCGGCCGGGCTCGCGCCCATGATGCGCGCCAGGTCGAGCAGGTCGTGGTCGGTGCGGCGCATGCCGTCGTACAGGGAGGCGGTCACCGGGAAAAAGATGATCAACACCGCCATGGCCACCTTGGAGGCCATGCCGTAGCCCAGCCAGAGCACCAGGATCGGCGCCAGGGCGAACACCGGGATGGCCTGGCTGATCACCAGCACCGGCAGCAGCCAGCGCTTCAAGAGCGGCGACAGGATCATGGTCAGGGCCGCCGCGCTGCCGAGCAGGGTGCCGAGAACCAGGCCGAGCAGGATCTCGATCACCGTGGTGGCCAGGTGCGGGGCGAGCATCGGCAGGTGGGCGACCAGGGCCCGGGCCACGGGCAGCGGCCCGGGCAGGATGTACGGCGGCACCCCGGTGGCGAGCACCACCAGCTGCCACAGGGTGATGAGGCCCAGGATGAGCAGGGGCAGGCGCAGGTGCTTCACGAGGGAGCCGTCTCGGCCTCGGCCATGAGCAGGCCGAGCAGTTCACCGTGCCGCCGGGCCAGGTCCGGGTCGCCCGGGTCGCGCGGGGTCGGCCCGTCCACCTCCAGGGTGGCGGCCACCCGGGCCGGCGCGCCGGTGAGCACGATGATCCGGTCGGCCAGGCGCAGGGCCTCGAGCGGGTCATGGGTGACGAGCACCACCGTGGCCCCGCGGGTGAGTTCGGCCGCCAGGTTCTGCAACCGCATGCGGGTGAGCGCGTCCAGCGCCGAGAAGGGCTCGTCCATGAGCAGCACCGGCCGCTCCTCCATGAGCGTGCGCAGCAGGGCCGCGCGCTGGCGCATGCCGCCGGAGAGCGTCGCCGGCAGGGCCCGCTCGCGGCCGGCGAGACCCGCGGCGTGCAGCAAATCGCGGGCCCGGGCGCGGCGGGTGTCGTTCACCTCGCCGCGCAGGCGGGCGCCGAGCAGGACGTTGTCGAGCAGGCCGAGCCAGGGCAGGAGCAGGTCGTTCTGGCCCATCCAGGCCACCAGCCGCGCCCCGGACGCCGGTTCGGGCTCGAAGCGGACCGTGCCGCCCGCGGGCAGGGCGGCGTTGCCGGCGATCAGCTTGAGCAGGGTGGACTTGCCGCAGCCGCTCGGGCCGAGCACACAGGTGGTCCGGCCGGCGGCAAACCGCAGGCTCAAGTCGGAGAACAGGGGCCTCCCCGCGAACATGAGGCCGACCCGGTCCAGGACGATGGCCGGGGCAACCGGCGGCGCGGACGGGGCCAACGATTCAGAAGGAGCGGAAGAAATGGTGTACCGGGCCGTTGCCGCGGCCGATCTCGTAGGCGGCGCCGGCCTGGATGGCGCCGGCGATGTAGTCCTTGCCCAGGCGCACCGCGGTCTCCATGTCCTCGCCGCGGGCCAGGTAGGCGGCAATGGCCGAGCTGAGCGTGCAGCCGGTGCCGTGGTTGTTGCGGGTGACCACGCGTTCGCCGGCCAGGGTGACCAGCCGCCGTTCCGCGCCCAGGTAGAGGCAGTCGTCACTGTTCTCCGATTCCAGGTGGCCGCCCTTGATGAGCACGTTGCCCGCGCCCAGGGCCGCCAGGTCCACGGCCGCGGCGGCGAGATCCTCTTCGGTGAGGATCTCCCGGTCGAGCAGCACCGAGGCCTCGGGCAGGTTGGGGGTGATCAGGTCGGCCAGGGGGATGAGGTGCTCCTTGAGCGCGGTCACGGCCTCGTCCTGGAGCAGCTTGTCGCCGCTCTGGGCCACCATCACCGGGTCGAGGACGATGTTCTTCGCCTCGTACCGGCGCAGGCCGTCAGCCACGGTACGGATCAGCTCGGGCGAGAACAGCATGCCGATCTTGACCGCGTCCGCGCCGATGTCCGAGAGCACCGCGTCCATCTGGGCGGCGACGAAATCCACCGGCACGGCGTGGATGGCACTCACGCCCAGGGTGTTCTGGGCGGTCAGGGCGGTGATCACGCTCATGCCGTAGCAGTGGTTGGCGGCGATGGTCTTCAGGTCGGCCTGGATGCCGGCGCCGCCGCCGCTGTCGGAACCGGCGATGGTCAGGACCCGGTGATAGTGCTTTTTTTCGTGCATGAACGTTCCTCTTCTCGGGTGAAGGCGATCTGTTGTCTGAGGGCGGCAGCGGCCGTGCGCGGGCAGGGCGCGCTGACGATGGCCGAGACCACGGCCAGGCCGTCGGCCCCGGCGCGCAGGACCTCGGCGGCGTTGTCGTGGCGGATGGAACCGATGGCCACCAGCGGCAGGCTGACCGCCCGGCGGATCTCGCGCAGGCCCTCCAGGCCGAGCGGCGGGGCGGTGTCCATCTTGGTGGGGGTGGTGAACACCGGGCTCACGCCGATGTAGTCCGCACCCTCGGCCTCGGCACGGATGGCGTCCGCCACCGACTCGGCCGAGATGCCGATGACGAGCCGCTCCCCGACCAGGCGGCGGGCATCGCTGATGTGCATGTCGTTCTGGCCGAGATGGACCCCGTCCGCGGCCACGGCCAGGGCCACGTCGAGCCGGTCGTTGATGATCAGCGGCACGCCCGTGCCAACGAGCAGTTCCCGGACCCGGCGCGCCTCCTCGAGGAATTCACGGGTGGAACAGTGCTTCTCGCGCAGCTGCACGCAGGTGACCCCGCCGCTGACGGCCGCGGCCACCACCTCCACCGTGCTTCGGCCGAGCGACAGTCTCCGGTCCGTGACCAGGTAGAGGGAGTAGTCGAACATGGACCTCAGGCCTCGCGGATGCGGCAGCGGGCCGCCAGTTCGTCCGGGGTGAGGGTGTGGAGCGTGTCGAGCAGGCGGATCATGAAGGTGCCCGGGCCGGGCGCGCCGTCGCCGGCCGCCTCGCCGGCCACGCCGAAGAAGGCCAGGCCGGTGGCCGCGGCCAGGACCGGGTCCGGGTCGATGGCGTGGAAGGCGGCGACCAGGGCCGTGGCCGAGCAGCCGGTGCCGGTGACCGCGGGCATGAGCGGGTGGCCGCCCTCGATGAGCAGGGCGCGCTCGCCGTCCGTGACCAGGTCGGTCTTGCCGGTGACCGCGAGCGTAGTTCCCAGGCTCCGGGCCAGGTCGCGGGCCGCCGCCGCGGCCTCGGGCACGGAGCGGGTCGCGTCCACGCCCTTGGTCTTTATGTCCGCACCGGCCAGCGCCAGGATCTCCGAGGCATTGCCGCGGACCACGCTCACCCGGGTCTCGGCGAGCAGGCGGCGGGCCGCGTCGGTGCGCAGGCGGGTGGCGCCCGCGCCCACCGGGTCGAGCACGATGGGCCGGCCCAGTTCGCTCGCCTTGCGCCCGGCGGTGAGCATGGCCGCGAGCCAGGTGTCGGTGAGCGTGCCGATGTTGAGCACCAGGGCCCCGGCCAGGGCGACCATCTCCTCCACCTCGTTGTCGGCATGGGCCATCACCGGCGAGGCGCCGGCAGCGAGGAGCACGTTGGCGGTGTAGTTCATCACCACGAAGTTGGTGATGTTGTGGACAAGCGGCTTCTCGGCCCTGAGCCTGGCCAGGTTTTCGGCGGCCCGGGCAGCGTAACGGGACATGGAACGTACTCCTGGCGGAGAAAGAAACGGGTCGGGCTGGGAGAAGAGAGGCTGAGGCGGGAACATCAGGCGGGATTTTCTGCAATTCCCTCCGCTGGAACGATCCAGATCAGGTTCAATGGGTCTCTTCTCAGGCTTGCGCCACCCCTGCAAAAAATGCGTTCGCGTGGCTCTCTATAGAGGCAGACCGCGGCGAAGTCAAGGCGAACCTGCGGCGGCCGGCGGGGTCCAGGGGGGCAGCCGCACCGTGGCCGAGCAGGCTGTGCCCTCCGGAAAGGGTGAGGTCGCGTCCGCCGGGACAATGCCCAGGAAGTGCAGGCCGGTGGCGCGGGCGGCCCGGTAGTCGGCCAGGGCGTCACCCACGAACAGGCAGCGCTCCGGGGTGAAGCGGTGACGGGCGAGGATGTCGTGGATGATCTCCGCCTTGGCCCGGGGCGAGCCGTGCACCTCGAGGAAGAACGGGCCAAGACCCTTGGCCGCGACCACCCGGCGCATCTCCTCGGCCGGCGTGCCCGAGACCACAAAGGCGGAGACCTGCCGGTCGGACAATTCCCGCAGGGTCCGGTCCACGCCGGGCAACAGCGGCGCGGCGAGCACGCCCTCATAGACGAGCGCGGCGAACCGTTCGCCGAGCTCCGCCAACCCGGCCTCGTCCACGGCCACCCGGGCGATCTGCTCGCAAGAGTGGCGCAGCTTCAGGTGGCGGGGCAGGCCGCCGTTGTCCAGGTGGTAGCGGACCACCGCCTGTTGCACCTCGGGGCCGTGAGCCGCGAACAGGGCGGCAAAGGCGGCGCACTTGACCTCGTGCGAGGCTGCGATCACGCCGTCGAAATCGAACAGCACGGCCTGCCATTCATTGCGATTACTTTCCATGGAATATCAATTCGATGAATGAAAAAATTCAGGAACTGCAGGAGAGCATGGAACAGCCCGGCCGGTGGCGGGCCCACTCCGGCCGTTTTTCCGCAAACCGCTCCCGGCCCGGCTGCTCGTCGTAGGGGTGGCGGAGCACGTCGAGCAGTTCACGGGTGAGGCTGAAATTGCCCGCGGCGATGTCGTCAATGGCCAGCTGGGCCAGGTAGTTGCGCAGCACGTATTTGGGGTTGACCGCGTCCATGCGCTGTTGGCGCTCGCGGTCGTCCAGGCCGTCGTGGCGCAGGCGCGCGCGGTAGCGGTCGAGCCAGCTGCCGAGGTGCTCCAGGTAGGCCGCGGTCGCCTGGTCCGGCCGGTACAGGGCGACCATGAGCGGCGCGGCCAGGGTTTCGGTCGCCGGCCTGTCGTCAGCGGTCCCGGCCGGGATCTCGGCCAGGTGCCGGTAGAACAGGGTCATGTCCGTTTCCACTTCGGCGAGCAGGCCGAGCAGATCCTGGACGAGCGCGGTATCGGTGTCCGCCGCGAAGGCCTTCAGCCCGAGCTTGGCCGCCATGGCCGCCTGCCAGCCCTCTTCGAACCGGCGGCTGTAGTCGGTGAGCGCCTGTTCGAGCGGTGCCGGGTCGCCCATGAGCGGGTGCAGGGCGTTGGCCAGCTGGGCCAGGTTCCAGTGGGCGATGGTCGGCTGGCGGCCGTAGCAGTAGCGCCGGCCGGCCGCGTCGGTGGTGTTCGGGGTCCAGTAGGGATCGTAGTCCTCGAGCCAGCCGTAGGGGCCGTAGTCGATGGTCAGGCCGAGGATGGACAGGTTGTCCGTGTTCATCACCCCGTGAACAAAGCCCACCCGCAGCCAGTGGACCATCAGCTCGGCCGTGGTCCGGCAGACCTCGGCGAACCACTGGCCGTAGACCGCGGGCGAAGGCTCGCCCAGGTGCGGGAACAGGGTGCGGATGGTGAAGTCGGCCAGCCGCCGCAGCACTTCGAGTTCGCCCCGGGCCGCATGCAGCTCGTAGTTGCCGAAGCGCAGGAAGGACGGCGCCACCCGGCAGACCACCGCGCCCGGCTCCTCCTCGACCCGGCCGTCGTAGAACATGTCCCGCTCCACCCGCTCGCCGGTGAGGATCAGGCTGAGCGCCCGGGTGGTGGGCACGCCCAGGTGGTGCATGGCCTCGCTGCACAGGAACTCGCGCAGGGAGGAGCGCATCACCGCCAGCCCGTCGGCCCGGCGCGAATAGGGCGTGGGCCCGGCGCCCTTGAGCTGCAGGGTCCAGTGTTCGCCCCGGCGGTTGACCGTCTCGCCCAGGTTGATGGCCCGGCCGTCACCCAGCTGACCGGCCCAGTTGCCGAACTGGTGACCGCCGTAGCAGGCGGCGTGCGGGTCCATGCCGGGCAGCACCAGGTCGCCGGAAAACACCCGGGTGAAAAGCGGTGAAGCGCAGGCCGCCGCGTCCAGGTCGATGAGCGCCGCGGTCTCCGGGGAATACGCGACCAGCTGCGGGGCGACCGGTCGCACCGGCACAACCCGCGAGTAGCAGGCGTTGAACACCTGGCGGCGGCTGTTTTCGGTGACCGGGTCCGCGGGCAGCATTCGCGTAAAGCGGTTGTCGAAGCGCAGGCTGGCCAGCGGGTTGGCGGGGTCGGGCGGACGGCTCATCATGGCTCCTGGTGCTGGCGGCGGGCCGCGCACTCGCCACGCTTGCCGCCGGGTTCAATCTGGGGTAATGCTCGCGGCCATGCACACACTCAAACCCATGCTGGCGGCCGCGGCCGTGGTCTTCATCTGGTCGGGCTGGATCACCCTGTCGCGTTACGGGGTCCATTCCTCGCTCGAGCCGGCCGACATCACCCTCTTGCGCTACTGGACCGCGCTCGTCGTGGTCGCGCCGCTCGCCCTGCGCTACCCCTGGCGGGCGCATCCGCTGCACCGCTACCTGGTACTCGGCCTCGGGGTCGGCTTTCCCTACACCATGCTCAGCTTCTACGGCCTGCGGGTGGTGCGCGCGGCCCATGCGGGCGTGCTCGTCAACGGCATGCTGCCGGTGCTGGGCGCGCTGGCCGCCTGGTTCCTGTTCCGCCAGCGCATCGGTGTGCACCGCTACGCGGCCATCGGCCTGATTTTTCTCGCCAACGGGGTGATGGCCGGCGGCCGGGTGCTGTCGCCCGACCGGTTGGCCGGCGTGTTCATCCTGCTGGCCGCGGCCTGCTGCTACACCCTGCACATGACCGCCATCCGGTTGTGGCGCATGGACTGGCGGGACGTGGTGGTGGTCGTGCCGGTGGTCAACGTGGTCCTGTTCACGCCGCTGTGGTTCGTGCTGCCCTCGAGCCTGGGCGGCGCGTCCCTGCACGATATGGCTGTTCAGGCGGTTTATCAAGGCGTCATCGTCAACGTGCTCGCGCTCACCGCCGTGGCCTACGCCATCCGCTACCTGGGCACGATCACCGTGGCCCTGTTCATGTCCTTTGTGCCCGTGACCACGGCCCTGCTCGCCTGGATACTGCTCGGCGAGGCGCCCTCGGGCTGGGAAGCCGCAGGGATTGTCGGCTGTTCGCTGGGGCTTACGCTCTATGCCTGGGAGCCGGGACGGCCGCCCGGGCGGGCGGCAAGGGAGAGCAGGGACGGGGCAGGGCAGGGGGGAGGATGAACGCGCGCGAACTCGGCGAGGTGGCCGCGGGCAAGCGGCGGTTGACGGATTCGGAACGGCAGTGGTGCGTGGCCGAGCTGACCGGGGTGCTGGCGGACTGGAACCCGCTGCCGCGCCCGCAAGAGGCCCACGACCGGGTGCTCGCAACCGTGCTGCTCGATGCCTGGACGGACAGTGTCCGCTGCGACTGCGGGTGAGCGGCGGCCGGTCAGGGCGCGGGACGGAGGAAAGGAGGTCGGGACGCGCCGCTCAGAGCACCCGCATCTTCAGGTTGGCCACGCCCTGGCGGGAGAGCGACAGCTTGCGGGCCAGCCGGTAGCTCAGGTCCACATCGCGACCCTCGACATAGGGGCCGCGGTCCGTGACCGTGGCCCGCGCCTTTTCGCCGGTTTCCGGGTTTTCCAGCTCCACCCGGGTGCCCAGCGGCATGTCGCGGTGGGCGATGGTGTGGCCGTGCATGTTGTAGGGCTCGCCGTTGGCCATGATGCGGCCGTGGTGGTATTGGCCGTACCAGCTGGCCACCACATCGGTGGCCGGGTCGCTCCCCTGTTCACCGGCCGGGATGCGCAGCTGCTGGCCGATCTGCAGGTTTTTCGGGTTTGTGATGTTGTTCAGCCGGAGGATGGCCTGCGGGTCCACGTGGTATTTCTTTGCGGCCAGGGTCCAGACGTTTTCCCCCTTTTGCAGCACGTGGATGGTCTCGCCGCCCTTGGCGGGCTCGGCCACCGGTTCGGGCAGGCTGACGCCGGTTGCGATTGCGGGCGCGGTCGCACCCGCGGGCCGGGGCGCGGCAAAGGCGGCCTTGACCCGGCCGGCGCTGTTTGTCGTCGGCAGGGCCACCCGGGCCGCGGTCTCCCGGGCGAGCAGGTCGGCAAAACTGTCCGGCGTGCGCACCGTGGCCCCGGCCTTGATGATCGAGCGGCCGGTGCGGGCCGAACGGCCCACCGCCTTGGGGTTGCTGGTCCGCAGTGTCTCCCAGTCGATGCCCAGACGCCGGGTGACGTCGGTGATGGTGTCCCCTGGTTGAATGGTGTAGTGCATGCGCCCTGTTCCTCCCGGTTGTGACTGTGAACGCCGGACCGTAGTATCCGCCTCGGGTTTGTATCGACCGGCCCGGCAGCGAAATTTAGGCGGAAGCGGCCCGTTGCCCGAAAATCCGGCCCTGGCATCCGGCCGTCGCCGGGACGGCGACCCGGCAGGCCCTGGCGGACAAGCCTTTTTTGCTCTTTTCCGTTGACCCGCGGATTTCCCTAATCCTCCGCCCCGGTCTCAGCCGATATCCATTCTATGGGAATATTTCCCGTTTCGCCGTGCCGGCTTACGCGGACCGGCGGCGGCGCGAACGGGAGCGCAGCGGATCAACCGTACACTCAAGGAGGAGGGTATGCGATTCAGGATCAGGAAGAACGAACACGGGTCTGTCTACACGATCGTGGTCAGCGGCGAGATGGATGACGAGAGCGGCTGGGACCTGCTGCAGGTGGCGCAGGTCATGCTCGCCATGCCACGCTGCCGGGAACTGGTGGTGGACCTGCAGGCAGCGATCATCGACGAGGAGGTGACCGTGTTCAACTCCGACACCCTGGTGTCGGTGTTCGAGGAGCGGATGTTCACCAAGGACTGCACCGTGGTCTTCCGCTGTGCGGACGGCAACGAGATCTGCATCAGTTCGGGGCGTGAGCCGCTGGAGATGGCGCCCGCCTTTGCCAATGTCAGCCTGCAGGAGGCCAGGCGCTACGGCCGCGCCCTGCGCTGGCTCGCCCAGGAAGCCCGGATGCTGGCCGCGGCCAGCCACTGAACCGGTGCCGGTTTCCCGGCCCCACCCAAAAAACACAAAAAAGCCGCCCGGCAGATCGCTGCCGGGCGGCTTTTTTTTTGCGCAGAAGCGCCTGGGTTCAGGCAGTCGGGCTCTCCTCCGGGACAAAGGCGCGGTAGATGGCGCGCACCGCCTCCTCGTAGTCGCCGGCGGCCACGCCGACGATGATGTTGATCTCCGAGGCGCCCTGGTTGATCACCCGCACGTTGATGTGGGCCGCGGCCAGCGCGGTGAAGATCTTGGCGGCAATGCCCACGGTGCGGACCATGCCCTCGCCGACCACGGCGATGAGCGCCAGGTTTTTCTCGATGCTCAAGTGGTCGGGCTCGAGCTGGCGCCCGATGTCGTCGAGCACGGTCTGGTCCAGGCCGCGCAGCTTGTTGTCCAGGACGATGACGCTCATCGAGTCGATGCTCGACGGGCAGTGCTCGAAGCTGATGTTGTGCTGCAGGAAGATCCCGAGAAGCCGGTGGGCAAAGCCGATCTCCTTGTTCATCAGCGATTTTTCCACGGTGATCATGGTCGCGTTGTTCAGCCCGCTGATGCCGGCGATCTCGGTGGAGGTAAGCGCCTTGGCGCCGAGTTTGGGCACGATGCGCGTACCCGGGTCCTCGGGTCGGTTGGTGTTGCGGATGGCCACCGGGATACCCGCCTCGCGCACCGGCAGGATGGCCTCGTCGTGGAACACGCTGGCGCCCATGTAGGCCATTTCGCGCACCTCGCGGAACGAGATTTCCTCGATGGCGCGCGGGTTGTCGACGATGCGCGGGTCGGCGATGAGGAAACCCGAGGTGTCGGTCCAGTTCTCGTAGAGAATGGCGCCGGCGGCGCGGGCAGCGATGGCGCCGGAGATGTCCGAGCCGCCGCGCGAGAAGGTGGTGATCTCGCCCTGGCGGTTGCGGCCGTAAAACCCGGCCATCACGTACATCCGGCTCTCGTCGGCAAGACGGCTGCGCAGCCGCTCATAGCTCACCGGGTCGACCAGGCCGTTTCCGCGCAGGAGGATGTGGTTGGCCGGATCCACGAACTCGGCGCCGAGGAACTCGGCCATCAGCCGGGCGCAGAAGAACTCGCCCCGGGACACGGCGAACTCGCGCGAGCAGCCGGCCTCGAGTTCGCGGCGGAAGGTCTGCAGCAACCCGGGCAGGGCCGAGTCGATGCCGAGTTCGGCGGCGATGCCGGTGAACCGCTCGGTGATCAGACCAAACGGCTCGTCGATGGACGTGGCCATGGCCGCCATGTCGTGGCAGAGGTAGAGCAGGTCGGTGATCTTGGCCTCGTCCGGCCGCCGCTTGCCCGGCGCGGACACGACGAGGATGCGGCGGCGCGGATCGGCCTGCATGATGGCGGCGACCTTGCGGAACTGGGCGGCATCGGCAACGCTCGACCCGCCGAACTTGGCGACTATTCTCTCCATGGGTTCATCCTGCTTACGATGTTTTTTAAATATGAGGTTGTTTTGGCAGCAAAAGGTCTATCTGTTTTCTTCCGGGCGGCGATGGCCGAACAGGTCGGGCTGGAAGCCCTTGCGGCTGCGTTCCACGGCCCAGCGGATGGTTTCCGGTTCCCGGGCCGCGTCGGTAGAGAGGAAGGCCGGGTCCGGGGTCTTGCCGACCCGGGCCAGGTCCAGCCGGTCCGCGTCGAAGCAGGTCTGCACGGTCGCATCCGCGTGGGTCAGGGCCCGGGTGTGCAGGCGGCAGGCGGTGCAGAGCAGGTCGAACTCGGGGTCAGCCAGGTCGAAGTAGCGGCCGCGCCACTGTTCAGCCAACTGCGCACCGCGCGGGCCGTGGTCCGGGTCCTTGCCGTCGCTCAGCCGGCGGCTGTCGTGGAACAGGGCGAACAGCTGCACCACCCGCTCGTTGGCGCCGGTGGCCGGGGCCAGGCGCAGGCCGTTGGCCCAGACCCGGGCCAGGTGACTGAAACCGTGGATGCCGTGCCAGTTGATGTGGAACTGGTCGCGGATGGCCTGGACGAGTTCCGGTGAGATGATCGGGGTCATGGTCGTGGTGGGCTGAGCCCCGGGCTGGCTGCAGGGCGGTGGCAGCCGGACCGCGCGGGCGATGGCGTTGGTCAGGTTCGGGCGGCGCGGGAATGTCGCCGGCCCGGTACGATGCCCTTCAATAGAGTATTCGTGGCGGGGAGGAAAGAAAAATCTGCGTGGCCGTGCACCGGGGATGGCGGACAGGGCGGGCCGAGGCTCGATCCGGCGTGTTGTGATCACGGTTCGTGGCAGGAAAAACGGTGGGGGACGGCTGGACCTGGCAGGCCGTGGCAACGTGGCCCGGGAACACCCGTCAAGATGGACGCGATATCCCTATAAAAAAACCAAGTTTCAATCTCTTGCCGCTGTTGTGGGGAAGAGCCGGGCCAAGCTGGCCGGGGGTGCTCGCAGGCTTTGCAAAGATGGACGCGATAGCCCCATAAAAAAACCTAGTTTCAATGTGTTGTCGATTTTGTGAGGACGAGCCGGGCCAGGCTCCCGGGGGTCTCGCAGGCTTTGCAAAGATTGACGCGATAGCGCCATAAAAAGACCTATTTTCAGCATGTTGAAGCATTTGTGGTGACCTGCCGGGCCAGGCTGCCCGGATACGCCCGTGGCCCCTGCAAAGAGGGACGTGTCAGGCCTTAAAAATGACCTTATTTCAGTATGTTGCCAGCAGAATCCTTCAGGCGGAAACTTGGTTCGGTGGGGCAGGCCAAGGAACCCCGGCGCACGGCAGCCACACCGACCGACCCGTTGCCGTGCGCCGCTGCATTTTCCTGCAGGCGATGCGCCGAATGCAGGGGGTGCCGCGCCGGAACCCGGGATTTCGTCCTTGCCGTGCAAAGGGCGGGTGGTAGGATGGGCACAGGATGTCACGCCTTGTCGGACAGGGCTTCCCCACGGTCGCCCTGGCTCTTTTTTCAAACCCGTTGCGGGAGGAAACACGCCATGCACGCTGCCTTTGCCGGTGTAAAAGTGCTCGACCTGTCGCGTCTGCTGCCGGGGCCGTTCTGCTCCATGCTGCTGGCGGATTTCGGCGCTGATGTGATCAAGGTGGAGGACCCCCAGGGCGGGGACTACATTCGCTGGTGGCCGCCGCTGTTGGGCGACAACAGCGGCTACCACGTGGTTCTCAACCGCAACAAGCGGTCGCTGACCCTGAACCTGAAAAAGCCGGAGGGCAAGGAGATCTTCAAGCGGCTGGCGGCCGAGGCGGACGTGGTCCTGGAGGGGTTCCGGCCCGGGGTCATGGACCGGCTGGGCCTGGGGTTCGCGACCTTGCAGGCGATCAATCCCCGGCTCATCCACTGCGCCATCACCGGCTACGGGGCGGACGGGCCGCGGGCGCAGCGGGCCGGGCACGACATCAACTACCTGGCGCTCAACGGCGTGCTCTCTTACAGCGGCCGCCAGGGCAGCCCGACCCTGTCCGGGGTGCAGATCGCCGACCTGGGCGGCGGCGCCCTGTTTGCCGCCTTCAGCATTGGCGCCGCCCTGTTTGCCCGGGAGCGGTTGGGCCGGGGCCAGCACATCGATATCGCCATGGCCGATGGCGCCCTGAGCTGGCATTGCCTGCGCTGGGGCAAATACCTGGCGGACGGCGTCGTGCCCGGCTTGGCCGACGATTTCCTCAACCACGCCTTTGCCTGCTACAACCTCTACGAAACCCGCGACGGCCGCCACATGTCCCTGGGCGCCCTGGAGCCGCAGTTCTGGAGCCTGTTCTGCCGGACCGTCGGCCGCCCGGACTGGGACACGCCCGCCTATTTCGAGCCCGGCCCGCACCAGCAGGAACTGCAGCGCCAGGTCGCGGACCTGTTCCGCGGCAGGAGCCTGGCCGAGTGGACTGAGCTGTTTGCCGATGCGGACTGCTGCTGCGAACCGGTGCTCCACCTGGACGAGGTGATGCGCGATGCGCAGGTGCGCCAGCGGCAGATGGTCGTCGACCTGGTGCACGCCCGCTGGGGCGCGTATCAGCAACTGGGCGTGGCGCCCAAGCTTTCGCTCACCCCGGGCACGCTCCGCAGTCACGCCCCGGAACTCGGCGAGCACACTGCCGAGATCCTGCGGGCCATCGGCACGGACGACGCTGCCCAGGCATCGCTGCGCGCCGCGGGCGTCATCTGACCGGCCAAGTAGATCGTAACGGCAGCGCCATCCGTCGGAACCCACATCCTCAACCCCAGCCTGCACACAGCCTGAGCAGCTTCAGTCTCCACAGCGCCACAGCTCAACAGCTCAAAAGCTGACAAAAAAGCCCGCGGCCACGCCCCGATAAGGAGCGCGGCCGCGGGTGGGTTGGGCTCGCTGATCCGGAAAAATCAGCGTTTCAGCGGTGTGTCGCCGAGGATCGGGTTGTACAGGGTGTCAAAGGTGCCGCCGGTGGAGATGTGGCCGGCTGCCCGTTCCGGGTGGTCCTCGATATCCACCTTGTTGCCGTCCGCGTCCACGGGCTCGCCGTCCGCGTTGACCGCGACGATGCCGGTGGGCGTGGTGCCCACGCCTTCCTCGTCATAGGGCCGGCTGGTGATGATCGCGCCCACCGGGATCGGGTTGCCCTGGGCGTCCCTGCTGAGGCCGTCCGAGCGGAAGGTGAACGGCACGTTGCCCGGCTCGTCGCCGAACACGTCCTTGCCCAGGTTGTAGCTCTGGTCGAGGACGATGCGGCGGTACAACTGGATGTTCCCCTGCATGGTCTCCACCGAGGGGTAGAGCAGCGTGCCCTTGATGAACAGCCCCTTGCCGTTCGTGCCCGGCTCGAGATACTCGCCGCCGGCCACGTAGGCGCGCATGATCTGCTGGCGCTCGCGCAGGTGGGCCTTGCGCTCCTCCATGGCCATGCCCTTCAGGGCCTCGTC
>ERZ1645187.842-NODE-842-length-29766-cov-7.307193_pt1 | contig 29766 bp, 26 predicted proteins | sample MGYA00575352_ERZ1645187 | MGnify/ENA primary metagenome ERZ1645187 (study PRJEB40837, sample SAMN11349314) | freshwater sediment metagenome | isolation source: river sediment | host: Sediment | place: India: Wazaribad , New Delhi | collected 2017-02-21 ...
TCGCCAAAGCGGATTTCCTGCGTGGCGACGCTGTCATTCTCGTTGATCACCGGCACCGCGCCCGCATCGAGCAGGCGGGTCAGCGTGGCGGTGGCGTTGAGGTAACGGCGGCGATCTTCCAGATCCTCCAGCGTCAGCAGCAATTGCGCGGCGGTAAGCCCATGCTGCCCCAGCAGTTCGGCCCACAGCCCCGACAGCGCAATCTGGCCCACGGCGGCAGCGGCCTGCGCATCGGCCAGACTGCCGCGCCCGCCCTTGTCCAGCCCCAGCGTCCTGGCTCCCAGCGCAATCGCGCCAGACGACACCACGATCACATCCTGCCCGCGCGCCTTCGCGGCCGCGATTTCGCTGACCAGCCCTTCCAGCCAGGCGCGCCGCACGCCGTCCTTCGCCACCAGCAACGACGATCCGACCTTGACCACCAGACGGGGGCAAGTCGCGGCATCGGCAAGGTCGGCAAGGCGGTCGATCTTCATCAGCGCGGGATTAGCGATTGGGCGCGCGCCCGCAAGTTTTTTGGCCGCATCTACCGCGCGGTCGGGCGCGAAAGTTCGCCTAGACTGGCGACCACGGGGTGTCGTCGGTTTCCTCGCGCTCACCATCGGGGCGTTCGGTGACGGTAGCGGCGGGGAGGTATTCCAGCACCGCGTCAAGCAGCGCGTCGATGCCCTGCCCGGTCGCGCCGGAAATCGGGAACACCCGCTCCGCCCCGGCCTCGCGCAATTCGCGCGTGAAGGCCTCAACCAGTTCGGCATCGACCAGATCGACCTTGTTGAGCGCAATCAGGCGCGGCTTTTCGTCCAGCCCGCCGCCATAAGCCGCGAGTTCTTCCTCGACAATTTCCAGCGCCTCCGCCGGGTCGGTGCCCTGCACGTCGATCAGGTGGATCAGCACCCGGCAGCGCTCGATATGGCCCAGGAACCGGTCGCCCACGCCCGCGCCTTCGGCGGCGCCCGCGATCAGGCCGGGAATGTCGGCCAGTACGAATTCGCGGTTGCGGTGATGCACCACCCCCAGCTGCGGGCGCAGCGTGGTGAAAGCGTAATCGCCGACCTTGGCCTTGGTGTTGGTGATCTGGTTGATGAAGGTGGACTTGCCCGCGTTGGGCAGGCCGACCAGCCCCGCATCGGCGAGCAGCTTCAGCCGCAGCCAGACGTACATTTCATCGCCCGGCAGGCCCGGCTGGTGCTGGCGCGGGGCGCGGTTGGTGGAGGTCTTGTAGCTGGCGTTGCCACGCCCGCCCAACCCGCCTTCCAGCAGGGTCACTCGCTGGCCCGCTTCGGTCAGGTCGAGCAGCACGGTTTCACGGTCATCGTCCAGCACTTGCGTGCCGACCGGCACCCTGATCACCAGGTCCTTGCCCGCGGCGCCGTGGCGGTTCTTGCCCATGCCCTGTACGCCGCGCTGAGCCTTGAAGTGCTGGGTGTAGCGGAAATCGATCAGGGTGTTCAGCCCGGCGACCGCTTCGAAAATGATGTCCCCGCCCTTGCCGCCGTTGCCGCCATCCGGGCCGCCATATTCGACGTACTTTTCACGCCGGAACGACACGGCGCCGGGGCCGCCTGAGCCCGCGCGGATGAAAATTTTGGCCTGGTCAAGAAAGTGCATGGTTCTGGCTGTCGCGAAAGTGGTCTGCGACGATCAGCCTACCACGTCAGGGGGAAAAAATCGCTACTGGTGGAGCCGAGGGGGATCGAACCCCTGACCTCGTCATTGCGAACGACGCGCTCTCCCATCTGAGCTACGGCCCCGTTCCAGTGCAACCACGCCGACCTGATCCGGCCTGCGGGAGCGGTCCCCTTAGCGAAAGGGAACCGCCCATGAAAGAGTAAAGTTGCGACTTATTGCGATCAGCGTGTCACGGTTGTCGCCGCGGGGGTGGCCGGAGCCGACACGGTAGGCGCATACTTGGCATCCCAGGCAGCGACATCCGCACGATATTGTTCGAACGTGCGGAAGAAGGTTTCGAACACCGTCTCCAGCGTCGCCATGCTGCGCTGGCTGAACGCGGGCAGTTCGGCCGGCTTCACCGTGGCCGAATCGCGCGCCATCACGGTCGCCGCGTCGCAGAATGCCTCCAGCGTGGCGGGATAGGCGTAGTAGTTATAGACCTGCGTCATGTAGGCTTCACGCGGGCGGATGAAGGCGGAACCGTAACGCTTGCGGAAATCCCCGTCGACCGCCGCGTTCGCCGCCTTCAGCCCCTTGGCATGGTTTTTCAGGAAGGTCTTGTAGTTGGTCAGGATCTCCGCATGCTCTGCCTTCAGACAGTTGAGCGCGGCGACGTTATAGGCTGAGCGGATGTTCCAGATGGTCTGCGCCGGGGTCAGCCTGGCATTGACCGTCTGGCGCACGCCATCAGGGCCGACCGGCGGCACGAACAGCCCGGCCGAAGCGCCCAGCGGCGGCAGCGGGCGCGGCGGGATGTAAACGACGGGCGCAGGTGCGGGCGGCGGCGGGGGCGGCGGCGGCGCCGATTTCGGCCCGCAAGCCGCCACCAAGGCAGCGGACAACGCGGCTGCGCCGATCAATACCTTGCGCCGGAAAATTGCGCTCATGTTCGTCCTGTCCCTCAAGCTCTCTGCGCGCGGTCCTGCCCCGGAACGGCGCGACCTGCAATCACGCAAATTCCCTAGCCCCGTTCGCCCGCAAAGAAAATGCCCGGTGCGACCAATGGCGCACCGGGCATCGTATTTTCCGTTCAACCGAGCGGCTGCGCCATGTGCTTACTCGCGGTTGCCGAGGAAGCTGAGCAGGAACTGGAACATGTTGATGAAGTCCAGGTACAGCGTCAGCGCGCCCAGCACGACCGCCTTGCCGGCAAATTCGGTGCCAGCGACATAGGCATATTCCTGCTTCAGGCGCTGGGTGTCATACGCGGTCAGGCCCGCGAAGATCAGCACGCCCAGGATCGAGATGGCCAGTTGCAGCCCGCTCGACTGGAGGAAGATGTTGATCACCATCGCGATCACGATGCCGATCAGGCCCATGGTCATGAACTGACCCATGCCGGTCAGGTTCTTCTTGGTGGTGTAACCCACCAGGCTGAGGCCCGCAAACGCACCCGCCGTGGCGAAGAACGTGGTGGCAATCGATGCGCCGGTGAAGACCAGGAAGATGGTCGACAGCGACAGGCCCATGGCGACGCAGAACGACCAGAACAACACTTGCAGCGTGCCGGTCTGCATGCGGTTGGCGCCAAAGCTCATCGCGAAGACGAAGCCCAGCGGAGCCAGCATGATGACCCAGCGCAGCGGCGTGGCCATGACCGACGCCGCCATGCCGGAATTGGCGAACAGCATCGCGACGATGCCCGACAGCAGTACGCCCGACGCCATGTAATTATAGATCGAGAGCATGTGGCGGCGCAGCCCGGCGTCAAACTTGACCGCCGCGCCAAGCGCGTCACCGTTAAGGCTGGGGGACGCGCCGAAGCCCGTCCGAGGGGGCTGGGGATCGTTCCAGTTTGCCATTGTATCCAAAACTCCTTTGTCACCCCGACATGATAGCCGGGGCTCAAGTGCCGAATATCGGATTGTTCCGTTCCGCTTTCAAGCGAAACCGGACATGAGCAGCTGTCGCAAATTGTATCAGGGTAAGCTGGATCACGACTGGGCGCGGGCGGCGGCGGCCATTTCCGCATTGCGATCCCGCGCGGCGCGCAAGGTATCCTGGACCAGCGCGAGCAGCGCCCCGCCCTCATCCAGCACGTCCAGGCCCTTTTGCGTGCTGCCGCCCGGACTGGCGACGCGGCGGGCCAGTTCGGCGGGCGAATGCGGCGAAGCGGCGGCCAGCAACGCCGCCCCTTCCACCGTCGCCACGGCCAGCCGCTGCGCCTGCGCGGGATCGAGGCCCAGCGCGCTTGCACCAGCTGCCAGCGCGTCGATGAAGCGATAGACGAACCCCGGCCCCGACCCGGCGAGCGCGGTGACGAGGTCGAACTCGCTTTCCGCCGCCAGCCACTCCGGCGCACCGAGCGGGTCCATCAACGCCGTCACCGCCGCGCGCCCCGCATCGTCCAGCCCGGTATCGAACAGCGCCACGGGCGACTTGCCGATTGCGGCGGCCAGGTTCGGCATGATCCGCACGATCGCCTTCGCCGCCGGGAACCGTGCGGACAGGCTGGCCAGTTCCACCCCCGCCAGAATCGACAGCACAATTGTCTCCGCCGCCGCCAGCGCAGTCAGCGCGGGCGCGACGTCATCCAGCAGCTGCGGCTTCACTCCCAGCAGGATCGCGTCAAAGCTCCGCTGCGGCAGTTCGCGCAGCAGTTCCACCCCGGTGGGCGCTTGCGGAAGGAAGGGATCGACCACGGTAAAGCGCGCCGGATCGGCTCCACCCGCCAGCCATCCGGCCAGCATCGCCCCGCCCATGTTGCCGCAGCCCAGCAGAAGGATTGAATCGAAAGGCATCAGCGCTTGCTCCAGCAGAATATCATCATTGCGAGCGTAGCGAAGCCATCCAGGGACCGGTGCGGGACGCTCTGGATTGCTTCGCTACGCTCGCAATAACGAAAGTCCAGTGTGAAAAGGTCAGGCCTCGCCCGCTGCGTCGACCATCGCGCTGGCGAGCGCTTCGGTGGGGGACTTGTCGCCCCACAGCACGAACTGGAACGCGGGATAGAACCGGTCGCATTCCTCGACCGCCGCTTCCACCGCGACTTGCGCCTGCGCGAGGCTCAGCAGCCCGTCATCGCCCAGCAGCAGCCCATGGCGATAGAGCAGGACATTGCCGTTCGACCACATGTCGAAATGGCCGACCCACAGCTGTTCGTTCACCATCGCCAGCAGTTCATAGATGCTGCCCAGCTTGTCGTCCGGGATGCGGATGTCGGGCAGGCACAGCAATTGCAGCACGTGATCCTCGCGCCGCCAGATGCCGCGCAGGGTATAGGTGGCCCAACTGCCCTTGATCTCACCCGAAATTTCGTCCTCGGCGACGAACTCGCACGGCCAGCCACGCGCTTCGAACAACGAAGCAAGCATGTCGACGGGCGCGGCGTCTTCCTCCCGTGCGAATTCTCGGCTGCCTTGCATCGTCGGTTCCCGGCGGCTCCCTGCGCCCCATGGCGCGGTCCGTATGCTGGATGCGTCGGGAAGAGGCTGTCCGGCAATGTCGGGTTAACGCGCCGTTGCGCATAACTCGACAAGGCTGTTCACAAAGTGTGGAAAAGGAGTGGGCAAACTCGCGCCACCCCCCTTCCGCAAACCTACTTACCCGCCTTCAACGTATCCACGATCTGCCCGGCCGGGCTGGTCCAGCTGAACGCGCCGTCAATCCCGGCCTTCTTCAACTGCGCGATATAGGCGCTGGCCGCCTTGTCCGACGGAAACGGTCCGGTCAGCAGGCGATTGGTCTGTCCCCATGCCGTGACGAACGGGCTGCGCTTGGCAAACACCTCCGGGCTTTCCTTGCTGAAGCGCCGCCAGTCAAACGCCAGCGCCGCCTTGTTGCGCCCGGTGGCCACTTGCACCCAGACGCGGCTGGGATGCTTGGCCGCGGCCGATGCCTTGATCGCCTTCTCGCGGGCCTCGGCCTCCTTGGCTGCCTTGGCCTCCCGCTCCGCCTTCGCTTTGGCGTCGGCAGCGGCCTTGACCTTGGGATCGATAGCCGGCGCGATGCGGCGCACGTCCACCGCGCCCGCTGCGGGTTCGGCCGCGCGGCTGGGTGGGCCAAGATCGGCAAACAGCTCTGCCAGATTGCGCGGCTTGGCGGCGGGAAGCGCTGCGGGCGCGGGTGCGGGTGCGGCCGTTAAGACGGGTGCGGCCGCAACTGCAGGCGGGGGAGCCGCCCGAACCGGCGCCACCAGTGCCGGTGCCGGTGCCGGTGCCGCCGCCGGGACGGTGGTCGCAGGCTTCAACGTAAAGCCGCGCGCCGCATCGCCGCCACCATCCAGAGAGGCGAAGCCCGGCGCGGTAGCCGACGAAGCGGGCGCGCCGGGCGCAGGGGCCACGCGCGCCGGCTCCGCCGCAGCCAGCGTTGCTGGCGCAGGCGCAGTGACGGGCGGCTTTACCTGCGCCGGGGTCGAAATCGCGGCCAGAGCCGGAGTCGAAGCCGGACTCAGGGCCGGCGACGGCGCGGCCGCCTGGAGCGGCGGCAGTTCGGCCTGACGCGGTGCGGCGGACGCGGCGGCGAGCCTGGGCACCGCCGGAGTCGTTGTCACCGGCGGGGTTGCGGTCGTCTCGCGCGTGGCGATCGGCGCCACCGGGGCGGTTGGCGCTGCCGCCGCCGCAACGCGGGTCACCGGCGTTCGCGCCGGTTCTGCGTCGCGGCTGCGCTTGCGATCCTTGGCGCGATCGCGCGCCTGGTCCTTGGCGGTTGCGCGCGTCGCGGGGGTTGCAACCGGGGCAGCGGCAGCCAGCACGGCGCGCGGACGCTGGAACGCGGCAAAGCGCGGGTCCTCTCGCCCGATATCAGCCGCGCGCGGGAACTGGCCCAGATTGGCAGCGGCGGCCTGCTGCGCTGCGGTCAGGCGCGGCATATAGCGCAAATAGGCGGTCATCGGCTCGGCCAGCTGGGCGGGCATGGTGGAGCGGACGATCGATTCCGCCTCTGCCCCCTGCCCCAGGATGGCGAGCGCGAAGGCCCGCGTTCGCCAGGCGCCCTTGTCCTGCTTTTGCAGCAAGGGCGTCAGCGTCAGTTCCATCGCCCGGCGATCCCCGCTGATCGCCTGACTCAACGCCAGCCGCCGCACCGTCTCATCGTCGCTTGCGGCGGCCAGCGCCAGCTTGTAGTATTTCTGCGCGGTCGCGTTATCACCGACCAGGTCATAGGCCAGCCCGCGCGGCGCCAGAAGTGCCGGGTCGATCGGCCCGGCCTGCTCTGCTTCGTTGAACAGGTTGATCGCGGCAATCGGATCGTCATTGACGGCATAGGCCCCGGCCAGCCCGGCCTTGACGTTGGGGTTGCCCGGCGCGAGCTTGGCGGCACGCTGGTAAAAGCCCACAGCCGCAGCCGAATCGCCAATCTGCATCGACATCCGCCCGGCCTCGATCAGGGTCGGGACATCGGTGGGATTGCGCGACAGCCGGTGCAGCACCTCGTTGAGCTTCATGCCCGTCGATCCGGGGACCGACTGCACCACCGGGGCGCTGATCGTCGGCACGGCACCCGTACCGCCAGCCTGCGCCAGCGCCGCGCCCGGCACCGCCAACAGGCTGGCTCCCAACAAGGCAGCCAACCGCGCGCGCCGCAGCGGGGCAAGAACAGCGGTGGTGGGGGCAAATTCGGACATCGCGAAACCCTTATTCCCGAAACAGGCAGGACGAGAGCCCATTGCTAGGCCCCCGTCCCTGAACTGTTGCCAAACGCGGTTCGGCCATTCGGCCCCGCCGCATTGGCGCTATTGGTTGTTCTGCCGCCCAAGGAAGCGGGGAATGCTGATCGACGGACCACCATCATTGTCGTCGTCGTCATCCTCGCTGTTCGAACGACCACCGCGTGACAGGTTGGCCATACGCTCGAACAGCGTCGCCCCGCCGACGCGCGGCGCGCTGGCACCGGCTGGCGGCATGGGTGCCCGCGCCGGAGCCGCCGCGCCAAAGTCATCGGCCGGATCGATTGGCCCACCGGCACTCTCTCCGTTCTCGCTCGACACCAGGCCGCGACGGCGCCCCGGCATGGCCAGCGGCGCGGCCACTTCATCCTCTGCGGCCAGTTCATCCGCGCCCAGCAACAACTCGTCACCGGTGCTGGCGGATGCCGGTTCACCGGCTTCCAGGTTCAGTTCCAGCGGCTCAGCGCCTGCGGCCTCGCCCATGTCCCAGTCATCATCGGCATAAGTTGCCACCGGCTGGGCAGCCGGAGCAGGTGCCGGTTCAGGAGCCGGCGCCGGAGCGGCGGCAACCGGCGGCGACGCCGCTTCCGGCGTCCGCTCGAACAGGGGTTCGGCTGCCGGAGCAGTCATGGCCGGACGCGCAGGCCCGCGCGATCCGCCCATGTTGAACGGACGCTCGTTGGCGATTTCGGCCTGCTGGGCGGTCTGCTCGATCCCGGTGGCAACCACCGAAACGCGGATCTTGCCCTGCAGATCGGGGTTGAAGGCGCTGCCCCAGATGATGTTGGCGTTGGGGTCGACCAGTTCGCGGATGTGGTTCGCGGCCTCGTCCACTTCGAGCAGCTTCATGTCGTCGCCGCCGATGATGGAGATGATCACGCCCTTCGCGCCCTGCATCGACACGCCGTCGAGCAGCGGGTTGGCAATCGCCTTTTCGGCGGCTTCGAGCGCGCGGTTTTCGCCCTGGCCCTCGCCGGTACCCATCATCGCCTTGCCCATTTCGGCCATGACCGAGCGGACGTCGGCAAAGTCGAGGTTGATCAGGCCCGGCATGACCATCAGGTCGGTGATGGAGCGGACGCCCTGCTGGAGCACTTCATCGGCCAGCTCGAACGCTTCCTTGAAGGTCGTTTCCGCCTTGGCCACCAGGAACAGGTTCTGGTTGGGAATGACGATCAGGGTGTCGACGTGCTTTTGCAGCTCCTCGATCCCCGCCTCGGCGGAACGCATCCGGCGGGTGCCTTCGAATAGGAACGGCTTGGTCACGACGCCAACCGTCAGCACGCCCTTTTCGCGGGCCAGCTTGGCCACGACCGGGGCCGCGCCGGTGCCGGTGCCGCCGCCCATACCGGCGGCAATGAAGCACATGTGCACGCCTTCCAGCGCGCGCTCGATCTCGGCCATGGTTTCTTCGGCGGCAGCGCGACCGACTTCGGGCCGCGAACCGGCGCCAAGGCCCTGGGTGATGTCGGGGCCAAGCTGGATGCGGTGTTCCGCAATCGAGTTGTTGAGCGCCTGGGCATCGGTGTTGGCGACGACAAAGTCCACGCCTTCGATCCCGGCATGGATCATGTTGGCGATGGCGTTGCCACCGGCCCCGCCCACCCCGATCACGGTGATCCGGGGACGCAGCTCTTCAACGGCTGGCGGTCCGATATTGATGCTCATGGCGCTCTCCTGTCCGTCGCGCGGATGCAAATGGTCATTTGGCTATGGTTACTGCACTGTAAGAATCGGCCAAGCCAAGCCGTCGTGGCGCGTTGTCCACAGCCGGTACCGGTTTTGACCCGATTTCGTCGCACTTCAGAAATACTCCTTCACCGCGCGCAGCACGCGGGTGACCAGTCCCAGCCCCGAATAGCGCATGGTCTTCTGGTAACCCGGCCCGATCGCGCGGATGTCGATCGGGTCGTCGGCGGCATAGAGTACGAGGCCGGCCAGCGTGGTGAAGCCCGGTGTGGCGTGCGCCTCGGCCAGGGCCTTCATGTGCAGCGGCTTGCCGATGCGCACCGGCTTGCCCAGGGCCGATTGCGCGTAATCGGCCAGCCCGGCCAGTTCCGCGCCGCCGCCGGTCAGCACCACCAGCTGTCCGCGCTGACCAGTAAAGCCCAGGCTTTTCAGCGCCTTGGACACGTCCTCCATCAGCCGCCCCAGCTGCCCGGTGATGACCGAGACGAGTTCGGCGCGGGGAATGCGGTTCTTGTCGTCGGCGTGGCGCGCGGCGGGGCCGGTCGCCTCATCGCCCGGAGCGTTGACCGGGATCATCTCGCGGTGGTCGGCCGGGCTGGCAATGGCCGAACCGTGCACACATTTCAGCCGCTCCGCCTGGAACCGGCGGATGCCGAACGCGCTGGCAATGGCGTCGGTCACATCACCCGATCCCATCGGAATGGTGACCAGGCCCAGCAGCATTCCCGCGGCATAGACCGACACGTTGGTCACTTCCCCGCCAAATTCGACCAGCGCGACGCCCAGTTCGCGCTCCTCCGCCGACAGGCAGGCATAGCCCGCCGCGATCGGCGATCCGATCACCCCTTCGACGTCGAGGTGCGCGTTCTGCACCGCTTCGGTGATGTTGCGGATCGGCGCGCCGTCCGCCAGCATGACATGGATGTCCACGCCCAGCCGCTCGGCATGCAGACCCTTGGGATCGGACACGCCGTCCGCTCCGTCCAGCGTGTAGTGCGCGGGTTGGGCGTGCAGCACCATCCGGCCATCGGGCTGGATCACGTCGCGCGCGGCGACCAGCAGGTGATCGATGTCCTCCTGTTCAATCCGGCGACCGCCGATATCGACTTCCACTTGCGCGATCTGGCTGGCCAGCCCAGCCCCGGACGATCCGATCCAGACCTTGGACACGGACACATTGGCCATCTTTTCGGCCCGCTCGACCGCGTCGCGCACGGCATAAGTCGCCGCCTGCATATCGGTCACGTAACCACGCTTGATCCCTTGCGCGGCGCGGTGGCCAGACCCCAGCACGACCATCTCGCCCGTTTCCGACAGCCCCGCGATCATCGCGGAAATGCGGAACGAGCCGATGTTGACGGCGCCGAACACCTTGGCAATGCGGGGCGGTGCCATCAGTCCTTGTCCGCCGATTTGCTGGCCGGTTTGATGGATTCGGTCTTCTCGGACTTGTCGCTGGTGTCCGCCGCTTCATCGGCCTTCGCCTTGGTCGACGTTGCCACCACGGCGGCCTGTTCCACTTCATCAGTCCGGCCCGGCACGCGCAGATAGATCCGGTCCGGCGCGCGCATGTCGAACGCGGCAACCTTGCCGCCCAGCAGGCGGTTGCGGCCATCGATCTGCGCGAACTTCATCAGCGCACCGGCCGATTGCCGCCCGCCTTCCGGCAAGGCCAGCACCTGCCCGGTGCGGAACGTCAGGTTCCAGCGGCGGTTGCCGACCCATTCCGCCTCGCGCACCTGGCCCTTGATCGCGGGCGCGGCATCCAGCAACGCGCCCAGCGCCACAACCTGCTTGCCCGCACCGGGGCCGCCGACGATCAGCTTGCCCTTGGCTCGTTCGGCCGAGACGGTTTCCAGTTCGGTCCCTTCCGCGTCGATCAGCACCAGCTTTCCGGCCTTCTTCAGCACGGCGGCCGGCTTGCGCTCGACAATGTCGATCACCAGCGTATCCGGCAGCTGGCGAGAGACGCGGGCGTCCTGCACCCACGACAGTTGCAGCAGTTCATCGCGCAAGCCGTCGATATCGACCAGCGGCATTGCCCGCTCCCGCTCTGCCAGCGCGCGTTCATAGACTTTCAGCTCGTTGAGGTTCTGGACTCCGCGCACTTCCACCCGGCGCACTTCGAACCCGGCGTTGCGCGCCACGGCGGCGAGCTGTTTTTCGGCCATCGCCGGAATGCCGGCAAAGCTGGCGACCGTCCAGGCCAGCACCACCGCACCGCCCAGGATCATGGCCAGGAAGATGCGGTGCCATTGCGCCTCGGTAAACGGCAGCCAGCCCATCGCCGCGTCAAGCACCGATCCGGTCTTCGCCTTGGCCGCCCGCACCTGCCGCGCCTTGCTTTGCGCCGCAGCCGCGCGCCGCACGCCCTTGCCGCCGCGTTTGATGGTCTGTGCGCTCATGCCGCCCCCTGCTTGCTGCTCAGCGCATCGGCGATGATCGCCTCGACCAGATCGCCATAGCTCATCCCCAGATGCTTCGCCTGTTCGGGCACCAGGCTGAGCGGGGTCATCCCCGGCTGGGTATTGGTTTCCAGCACGAACAGCCCGGCCAGCCCGCGTTCGTCATCCCAGCGGAAATCGGTGCGGCTGCACCCCTTGCACCCCAGCAGGCGGTGCGCGCGCAGGGCCAGATCGAGGCAGGCCTGCGTGATTTCATCCGGGATTTCCGCCGGGCAGACGTGCTCGGTCATACCCTCGGTGTACTTGGCGTCGAAGTCATAGAAGCCGGACTTGGGCTTCAGTTCGGTCACCATCAGCGCCCGATCCCCCAGCACCGCCGTCGTCAACTCGCGCCCGCGAATGAACGGTTCGGCCAGCAGCCGGTCAAATTCCTGCCACGGCCCCTTGGCGTCGGGGCTGATCGGGTTGCCGTAATTGCCCTCGGCGGTGACGATCGCCACGCCGACCGACGAGCCTTCGTTCACGGGCTTGAGCACATAAGGCCGCTCCAGCGGATCGCGCTCGTAAATCTCCGCAGTTTCGACAATCCGCCCGCCCGGCATCGGGATGCCATGCGGCACCAACGCCTGCTTGGTCAGTTCCTTGTCGATCGCGATGACCGAGGTGACCATGCCCGAATGGGTATAAGTCAGCCCCATCAGGTCCATCAGCCCCTGGATCGAGCCATCTTCCCCCGGCGATCCGTGGAGCGCGTTGAACACCACGTCGGGCGCAGTCTCGGCCAGCTTTTGCGCCACGTCGCGGCCCATGTCGATCCGGGTGACGCGGTGGCCGCGCTCCTCCAGCGCGGTAGCCACGCCCTCGCCGCTCATCAGCGAAACGGGGCGCTCGTTCGACCAGCCGCCCATCAGCACCGCGACATGGAGTTTCGGAAGGCTCACTTGCACTGACCTACTCTTTGAATTTCCCATTCGAGATCGATGCCCGAATGCGCCTTGACCCGCCGCCGCACTTCATCGCCCAGCGCCTCGATGTCGGCGCTGGTCGCCTCACCCAGATTGAGCAAGAAGTTGCAGTGCTTTTCGCTGACCTGTGCTCCGCCCAAGGTCAGCCCCCGGCAGCCCGCCGCATCGACCAGTTCCCACGCCTTGTGGCCCGGCGGGTTCTTGAACGTGGAACCGCCCGTCTTGCTGCGCAGCGGCTGGCTCGCCTCACGGCTGGCGGAAATGCGGTCCATCTCGGCCTGAATGTCTTCCGCCTTGCCCGCGCGGCCCTTGAACCGTGCCGCGACCACGATGGCCCCGTCCGGCAATTCGCTGTGGCGATAGGTGTAGTGCAGGTCTGCCGCCGCCAGCGTGTGCAGGCTGCCATCGCGCAGGACCACGTCGCAATCGACCAGAATGTCCTTCACCTCGCCGCCATAGGCGCCGCCGTTCATCCGCACGAACCCGCCGACCGTACCGGGGATCGAGCGCAGGAATTCCAGTCCCGCGATGCCGTTGTCGCGCGCGGTGGACGACACCAGGATGCCCGATGCCCCCGCTCCGCAATTTAGTGTCAGGGTCCCTGACAGTTTTACCGAGGCAAAAGCCTTGCCCAGCCGCACCACCACGCCCGGCACGCCGCCATCACGCACGATCAGGTTGGACCCCAGCCCCAGCGGCATCACCGGCACGGCCGAATCAAGGCCGCGCAGGAAGGCCTGCAAATCGGCCACGTCCTTCGGCTCAAACAGCCACTGCGCGCTGCCGCCGGACTTGAACCACACCAGCGGGGCCAGCGGCGCGTTCGCCGTCAGCTTGCCACGTGGCTGCACCACCCCCAGCCCCTCCTCTGAAGAGGAGGGGGGCACGGCGGCAGCAGTCATCCCCCCCTCCTCTTCAGAGGAGGGGGCCGGAGGGTGGTGTGGCGTCAGGCGGCTCACCCGCCCCTCCGCTGGAACGTGATCGCGGCGGCCAGACCGCCGGCCCACTTGGTGAGGTCGCCCGCGCCCAGACACACGATCATGTCGCCGGGCTGGACCGTATCGGCCAGCGCGCGGGCGAGCGCCTCGGCGTGGTCGATAACTTGCGCATTGCGGTGACCGCGCGCCTTCATGCCCGCGACCATCGCGGCAGAATCCACGCCATCGATCGGCTGTTCGCCAGCGGCATAGACCGGCGCGGCATAGACCACGTCGGCGTCGTTGAAAGCGGCGGAAAAGTCATCCATGTGGTCGCGCAGGCGGGTGAAGCGGTGCGGTTGGACCACGGCGATCACCCGGCCCTTCACCCCTTCGCGCGCGGCGGCCAGCACGGCGCGGATTTCGACCGGGTGGTGGCCGTAATCGTCGATGATCGTGGCGCTGCCGCCATCCAGTTCCACTTCGCCGACCTTGGTAAAGCGGCGCTTGACCCCGCCAAACTTGGCAAAGCCGGTGCGGATGACGTCTTCCGGCACGCCCATTTCCACCGCCACGGCCACCGCCGCGAGCGAGTTCTGGACGTTGTGACGGCCCGGCATCGGCAGTTCGATGCCCTCGATCCGGCGGAAGCTGCCATCGCGCTGGCGCAGCACCGCGTCGAACCGGTTGCCGCCGGGGAACGGGGTAACGTTTTCGCCGCGCACGTCGGCCTGCGCGGAAAAGCCGTACGTCACGACCCGCCGGTCGCGGACCTTGGGGATCACCGCCTGCACTTCCGGGTGGTCGATGCACAACACTGCGCAGCCATAGAATGGCACGTTCTCGATAAATTCGACAAAGGCGTCCTTGATCGCGTCGAAGCTGCCGTAATGGTCGAGGTGTTCGGGATCGATGTTGGTGACGATCGCGATCGTCCCATCGAGCCGCAGAAACGAGCCGTCGCTCTCATCCGCCTCGACCACCATCCACTCGCTCTCGCCCAGGCGCGCATTGGAGCCATAGGAATTGATGATCCCGCCGTTGATGACCGTGGGGTCGATCCCGCCCGCATCGAGCAGCGCCGCGACCAGCGAGGTCGTCGTGGTCTTGCCATGCGTCCCCGCGACCGCAACCGTGCGCTTCAGGCGCATCAGTTCGGCCAGCATTTCGGCGCGGCGCACCACCGGCACGCGGCTTTCCAGCGCGGCGGCGACTTCCGGGTTGTCGCGCTTCACGGCGGTCGAGGTTACAACCACGGCGGCATCGCCCAGGTTTTCAGCGGCATGGCCGATCATCACCTTGATCCCGCGCGCGCGCAGACCTTCGACGACATAACCTTCGGCAATGTCACTGCCCTGCACGCTATAGCCCAGGTTGTGCATCACTTCGGCAATGCCAGACATGCCGATTCCGCCGATGCCGACGAAGTGGATCGTGCCGATATCGGTGGGCATGCGCCCGCCGGGGGCGGAAGAAAGGGCGCGCTTCACGCGTTCAGGTCCTTTGCCATTGCCTCCCCCGCCACGGCTTCGCCGGACGGGGCGGTTACACTGTTTGCCACGCGGATCACGTCCATCAGCGGCGCACCGCCAAACCCTTCGACCAGATCGGCCAGATCCCGCACGGCATTAGGATAGCCGCAGTTCCACGCCGCATGGGCAGCGTTACCCAGCGTTTGCGGGTTCATCGCGATGGCCTGAATCTGCTTGGCGAGTTCGGCTGCGGTAAACTGGTCCTGCCGGATCATCCGCGCGCCGCCCGCCCTGGCCACGTCGCGCGTGTTGGCGGCCTGATGATCGTCGGTGGCAATGGGCAGCGGCACAAGGATCGCGGGACGGCCCACGGCGGTCAGTTCCGCAATGGTCGATGCCCCCGCGCGACCGATGAACAGGTGCGCATCGGCCAGCCGCTCGGCCATGTTCTCGAAATAGGTGCCCAGTTCGGCCGGAATGTCGTGCCCGGCATAGCGTGCGCGGACCGCCTCGATGTCTTCGGGGCGGCACTGCTGCGTCACTTGCAGACGGCCGCGCAGTGCCGGAGGCAGCATGGCAAGGCCATCAGGCACCACTTCGGACAGCACGCTGGCCCCCTGGCTGCCGCCCGTCACCAGCACGCGCAACAGGCCGTCGGCGGTGAAGGGCGGGAACGGCTGGTCGCGCAGGGCCAGCACTTCGGCGCGGACCGGGTTGCCGACCAGCTGGACCTTGCCCGCCAGCTTGTCGGCCAGCCGGTCGACCTGCGAATAGGACGTTGCGATGGCATCCACCCGGCTGGCCAGAAACCGGTTCACCCGGCCCAGCACCGCGTTCTGTTCGTGGATCACGCTGGGAATACCCGCGCTGGTCGCCGCCCACAGCGCCGGGAACGCGGGATAGCCGCCAAAGCCCACCACGGCGGACGGCTGGAAGCTTTCAAACAGGCGCAGCGCCATGCGCCGTCCTTCCAGAATGGCGCTAATGCCCTTTGGCCAGTGCAGCGGGTTCTTGCCGATCCGCCCAGCAGGCAGGACATGGGCCACCAGCGATTCCGGCTTGCCCGGCAGCCGCGCCCCGCGCTCGTCCGTGATCAGCGCGACGTGGTGGCCGCGCCGCTCCAGCTCGGTCGCCAGCGCGAAGGCCGGGATCAGGTGGCCGCCGGTGCCACCTGCGGCTAGCACATAATGACGGCTGACGCCCAGAGCGGTGCTGCTCATTTCGAAATCCCCGGAATGGTGATGCCAACGTCGCGCAAGTTGAACCCTTCGCGTTTCAGGAACGGGTTGCGGCGGGTAATCGCCAGCAGGAACCCCACGCCCAGGCACAGCGCGATAGTGGACGACCCGCCATAGGAAATGAGCGGCAGAGTCATCCCCTTGGACGGGAACAGTTGCAGGTTGACCAGAATGTTGATGAAAGCCTGACCGCCCAGCTGCGCGGTCAGCCCGGCGGCGGCCAGCGCGGTGAACAGGTCTTCCTCGTCCAGCAGGCGCAGCAGCACGCGCAGGACAATCGCGAGGTAGAGCACCACGATCAGCGCACACATCAGCAGGCCGAATTCCTCGCCAATGACCGAGAAGATATAGTCGGTATGCGCTTCGGGCAGGCCCAGCTTGCGTGTGCCCAGCCACAGTCCGCTGCCGGTCCACCCCCCGGCCAGCAGCGTGCGCTGGGCCAGGTCGACCTGATCGTAAGCACTGCCGCCGCCGATGAACGCGTCGATGCGGTGGCGGGCGTTGTCATAAAGGACATAGGCCGCGACCACGCCGGCCACGACCGCCGCGCCCAGCGCCGCGATCCGCTTTACGTCGATGCCCGACATCAGCACCAGCACGCCCCACACGCCCGCGAACAGCACCGCCGAGCCAAAATCGGGCTGGAGCATCAACAGCGCCAGCACCAGCGCCATCACGGCAGAACTCATCGCGATAACCGGCAGGTTGGGATCGCGCACCCGCCACGACAGGATCCAGGCCAGGCCGATGGCATAGGCGGGCTTAAGGAACTCCGACGGCTGAAGCGATACGCCCAGGTTGAGCCAGCGCTTCGCCCCGTTCACGTTGGTGCCGATCAGCGGCACCAGAAACAGCCCGACCAGCATGGCAAAACCCAGCAGGATTCCCGCCCGCCGCGCGGTTTCCCGCGGGAGCAGGGAGGCGCCGAACAACGCGATCACCCCCAGCACCTGCCAGCGCAGGTGGATATAGAAAAAGTGCAGGTCATCCAGCCGCACCGCCGACGTGGACAGCCGCCGCGCGCTGGCCGGGGAAGATGCCGCCACCGCCGCCGTCCCGATCGCCATCAGCACCAGGATCATCGCCAGCAGCCAGCGATCGATCTCGCGCCACCACATCGCCAGTTCGCTGCGCCGGTTGCGACGAAAGCGTTGACCGGCCATGCCCGCCGGACCCTGCCCCGCGCGGGGGATATAGGGGGGATGGGTCGCCATCAGCACGGGCTCCCGGTGGCATCCGGCGCGATCAGGGCCTGCACGATCTGGCGAAAGCTGTCGCCGCGCGCCTCGTAATCGCGGAACTGGTCGAAACTGGCGCAGGCCGGGCTGAGCAGCACCACGTCGCCGGGCTGGGCCGCCGCCATTGCCTGCTGGATGGCATCGCACATCATCTCGCTGCGGGTCACCGGCATGTATGGCGCCAGCAACTCCGCAAAGCGCGGCCCGGCATCGCCGATGGTATAGGCCGCCGCGATATTGCCGAAATAGGGCGCGCATTCATCCAGCCGGTCACCCTTGGGCAAGCCACCCAGAATCCAGTGAACCCGGCGGTTCGGGTTGGGCGGAAACGCGGCGAGCGCGGGCGCGGTCGAGGCCGGGTTGGTCGCCTTGCTGTCGTTGATGAACATCACGCCGTTCGCTTCGGCCACGCGCTCCATCCGGTGCGGCAGCCCCCGGAACGTCGCCATGGCCGGGCCCCACTGCTGCGCGGTCAGCCCCAGTGCCTCGGCAATGGCGACCGCGACGGCGGCATTCTGCAAGTTGTGCGGCCCTTGCAGCGTGGGCCAGCCGGTTTGCAGCTGGGCCAGATCATGCCCGTCGACGCTGCGCACGCGGGCCGGATCGCGGCGGTGCGCTTCGCGCTGGGCGACCGCGCAAGTCTCTGCATCTCCAACGCCGAACACGGCAAACTGGTCCGCCCGCTGCATGGCGAACAGGCGCGCCTTCGATGCGGCATAGCCCGCGAACCCGTCATAGCGATCCAGATGATCGGGCGTGATGTTGAGCAGCGCCGCGACATCGCATTCCAGGCTGTGCGTCAGGTCGATCTGATAGCTCGACAGTTCGAGCACATAGACCCCGCCCGGCGACAGCGGGTTCTGCGACAGGATCGGCAGGCCGATGTTGCCGCCCATCCGCACCGGCAGCGCGGCGCTTTGCAGGATATGGTGGACCAGCGCAGTCGTGGTCGATTTGCCGTTGGTGCCGGTAATCCCCACCACCCGGTGCGCGGGCAGCGCAGGCCGTGCCTGTGCAAACAGTTCAATATCGCCGATCACCGGCACGCCCGCCCGCGCGGCGTGGGCGGCGATGGGGTGCGAGTTCAGCGGCACGCCAGGCGATACCACCACCCCGGCATAGCCCGTCAGGTCGATGCCCATGGGATCGGCCAGGTCAACCCGGCCCTCCAGCTTGCGGCGCGGTTCCTCGCGGTTGTCCCACGCAGTGATGTTTGCCCCGCTGGCCAGCAGGCATTCGACCGCAGCCAGCCCCGACCGGGCCAGCCCAAGCACGGCATAGCGTTTTCCGGCAAAGGCGGGCGAGGCGATCACCGCAGCTTCAGCGTCGAAAGCCCGATCAGCGCCAGCACGATCGACACGATCCAGAACCGGATCACCACGGTCGATTCCTTCCAGCCCAGCTGTTCGAAGTGGTGGTGGATCGGGGCCATCTTGAACACGCGCTTGCCGGTTCGCTTGTACACCGCCACCTGGATGATGACCGAGGCGGTCTCCGCCACGAACAGCCCGCCGACGATCAGCAGCACGATTTCGTGATGCGCCGCGACCGCAATCGCACCCAGCGCCCCGCCCAGCGCCAGACTGCCAGTATCGCCCATGAACACGGCGGCAGGCGGCGCGTTGAACCACAGAAACGCCAGACACGCCCCCATGATCCCCGCGCACAGGATCGCCAGTTCACCCGCGCGGGGCACGTGCGGAATGCCCAGATAAGCCGAAAAGTCGGCGCGGCCCGCCAGATAGGCGATGATCGCGAATGTCCCTGCCGCGATCACCACCGGCATTGCCGCCAGCCCGTCCAGCCCGTCGGTCAGGTTCACCGCATTGCCGAACCCCACGATCACGGTCGCTGCAAACACATAGTAAAACGGTCCCAGCGGGATCGAGACATTGCTGAAGAACGGGACGTAAAGGTTGGTATTCACCTGACTGACGATCAGCCACGCGGCGACCCCCGCCACAGCGAATTCACCCAGCAGCCGCACGCGCCCGGATACCCCGGCGGTGCTGCGCTTTTTCACCTTGTCGTAATCATCCAGGAACCCGATCAGCCCGAATCCGCCGGTCACCGCCATGCAGGCCCAGACGAACGGGTTGGTCAGGTCCATCCACAGCAGCATCGCGATCAGCAGCGACGTGAGGATCATCAGCCCGCCCATCGTCGGCGTGCCGCGCTTGGCCAGGTGGGTCTGCGGCCCATCCTCGCGGATCGGCTGGCCCTTGCCCTGTCGGACGCGCAGCATGTTGATGAAGCGCGGCCCGATGATCAGCCCGATCACCAGCGCAGTCATCAGCGCCGCACCCGCGCGGAAGGTCTGATAGCGAATGAGGTTCGCCAGACCTTCAAATTCGAAATACTGCGCGATCAGGTACAGCATCCTGACCTTATTCCTTGTTCTGTTCGAGCGCGGAAACCAGTTTCCCCAACCCGACCGAGTTCGACCCTTTGACGAGGATCGCGTCGCCGCGCTCCACCCCATGCTCGCGCAGCGCGGCCAGCGCTTCGGTTGCATTGCGGCAATGCGTGAACCGAATGGCCTTGCCAAGCGCACCGCCGCCCGCTTTCCCCAGTTCGTCGGCCAGCGGCGTCATCTCGTCACCCACCAGGATCGCGAAATCGACGCCCGCCGCAGTCAGCGGATCGACCAGCTCGGCATGGAAGCCGGGGCCATGCTCGCCCAGTTCCTTCATCGCCCCCAGCACCGCCAACCGCCGCGTTGCAGGCGTGGCGCCGAGCTGCGCCAGCGTCGCGCGCATCGAGGCAGGGTTGGCATTATAGCTTTCATCGATCAGCAGAGCGGTGCCGCCATCGGCGGTTTTCAGCGCGGAGCGCGCGCCGCGCCCCTTCAGCCCTTCCATTTCGGCCAGCGCCAGCCCCGCCGCGCCCAGATCGCCGCCCGCCGCGCGGACCGCCGCCATCACCGCCAGCGAATTGGCCACCCAGTGCTCGCCCGGCGCGGAAACGGTATAGCACAACCGCCGCTCACCCAGGTCCGCCGTCACCAGCGAGCCGCCGCCCGGTGCCGCCACGGCATCCAGCAGCCGCACCGCCGATCCCACGGCCTTGCCGAACGAGACGACTTGCGCGCCCAGCCGCAGTGCCGCTTCGCGCAGCTGTGGGTAATAGGGGCTGTCTGCCGGGATCACGGCCACGCCGCCCGGTTCCAGCCCGCCAAAGATTTCCGCCTTGGCGTCGGCAATCGCCTCCATGCTGCCCAGCATTTCGATATGGGCGGGCGCGATAGTGGTGATGACAGCCACGTGCGGACGAACTTGTGCGGTCAGATCAGCGATTTCGCCGGCATGGTTCATGCCCATTTCGAACACGCCGAACTTCGCCCGCGCAGGCATCCGCGCCAGGCTCAGCGGCACGCCGACGTGGTTGTTATAGCTCTTGATGCTGCGGTGCGCCTTGCCCCGGCTCGACCGATCGAGCGCGGCGAAAATCGCTTCCTTCACGCCGGTCTTGCCGACCGATCCGGTGACCCCGATCACGCACGGCTCACCGCGTTCGCGGGCGGCTTTGGCCAGCAGGCCCAGCGCGGCGTTGGTATCGGCCACGAGGATGTGCGGACCCGCGACCGGGCGGTCCACGACCGCCGCCGCCGCACCCTTGGCAAAGGCCGCCTCGACAAAGCGGTGGCCGTCCATGCTTTCGCCCTTCAGCGCGAAGAACAGGTCGCCTTCCACCACGTCGCGACTGTCGATTTCCACGCCGGATACCTGAAAATCACCGCTGGCGGTGCCGCCGACCGCGCGGGCAATGGCGCCTGAGTCCCACAGCGCAAGCGGCAGATCGTCCTCGACCTCGGTCGGCCAGGCGAGAATCCGGACGGCTGCGTTCATGCTGCGCACTCCCTGGCGACGGTCACATCGTCAAACGGCAGCACGCGCATCTCCGCGCCTGCGCCCACGATCTGGCCCTGTTCATGTCCCTTGCCCGCAATAAGCACGATATCGTCCCGTCCTGCCTCGGCGATGGCCGCCGCGATGGCTGCGCGCCGGTCGCCCACTTCACGCAAGGCCCCGTCGCCACCCGCCAGTATCATGGCGCGGATCGTGGCGGAATCTTCGCTGCGGGGGTTATCATCAGTCACGATGCCTAGATCGGCCAAAGTTGCCGCGACCCGGCCCATTTCCGGACGCTTGCCCTGATCCCGGTCGCCGCCCGCGCCGAACACCACGATCAGCCGCCCGGCGCAGTGCGGGCGCAGCGCCGCAATGGCGGCTTCCAGCGCATCGGGGGTATGGGCATAATCGACATAGACCGGCGTGCCGCTGCGCGAAATCGCCGCCCGCTCCAGCCGCCCGCGCACCGGCTGCAACCGGCCCAGCGCATCGAACACTTGCGCCGCATCGCCGCCGCTGGCCAGCACCAGCCCGGCCGCAACCAGCGCGTTGGCGGTCTGATAGGCCCCGATCAGCGGCAGATTGACCTTGCGGACCGTGCCCGCCCATTCGATTTCGAGCACCTGCCCCAGTTGCCCCGGCGTGCGCGACACCAGCCGCAGCCCTTCGGCATCAGCCCGTTCACCCGCCGTCAGCACAGCGAGGCCGCGCTGGCGGGCATGGGTGATGGCCTTGTCCGACCACTCGTCGTCCGCCCAGACCACCGCCGTGCCGTCCGCATCGACGACTTCACCAAACAGCCGCATCTTGGCCGCGAAGTAATCTTCCATGTCGGCGTGATAATCAAGGTGATCGCGGCTGAGGTTGGTGAACGCGCCCGCCACCACCCGCAGCCCTTCGTTGCGATACTGCGACAGCCCGTGGCTGGATGCTTCATAGGCGACGTGGGTCACGCCCTCGCGCGCCAGCCCGCTCATGTTCGCCAGGAACGTGACGATGTCGGGCGTGGTCAGCCCGGTCGAAACGCTCTCGTCAGACGTCGTCACCCCCAGCGTTCCGATCGAGGCGGCGCGGTGGCCCGCCATGCGCCAGATCTGGCGGGTCATTTCGGCGACCGAGGTTTTGCCGTTGGTCCCGGTCACCGCGACGATGGTGTCCGGCACGGGGGTAAAGAACTGCGCTGCCAGCCGGGCAAAGGTCTGGCGCGGGTTGTCCGCCGCGATGTGAATCGCGCCGCTGACCACCGCTGCGGGGCGAGCAACGATGGCGACGGCTCCCGCGGCAATGGCGGCGGGGATGAAGTCCTCCCCATTCACGCGGGCGCCCTGAAAAGCGCCGAACACCGTGCCGGGGGCGACCTTGCGGTTGTCGATGGCAAACCCGGTAATTTGCGCTTCGGCTCCTGCGGGCAGCGTCACACCGGCGGGCGTTGCCAGAACCGTCAGCTTCATTCACCGTCTCCATTCGCGACCAGCGGGGCAACGTCCGTAATGTCCACGTCGCGGCTGTCATCTGGCATGATGCCCAGCAGCGGCCCGATCCGCGGGACGACCCGGCCCACCACTGGCGCGGCGTTCCACGCAGCGGTGCGCTGGCCCGACGTGGCAACCGTCCCCTGCGGTTCATCCAGCATGGCAATCACGACATAGCGCGGGTGATCCATCGGGAAGGCGGCCGCAAACGTTGCCACCAGATTGCTGCGCTGATAGCCGCCTACGCCCGGCTTTTCCGCCGATCCGGTCTTGCCGCCCACGCGGTAGCCGGCGGCGTTGGCCTTCTTGCCGGTGCCAACATCCACGATCATCCGCAGCAGCTGGCGCATCCGCGCGCTGGTGCTGGCCTTGAATACGCGCCGACCCGGCACTTCGACGCCGGGCTGGACCTTTTGCAGGGTGGCCGGACGCCAGACCCCGCCATTGACCAGCGCGGCATAAGCGCTGGCCAAATGCAGCGGCGTTACCGCGATGCCGTGGCCGTAAGACACCGTCATCGTCGTGATCCGCGACCAGTCGCCCTTGGGCCAGAGCGGGAACCCGCGCGCGGGCAGTTCGATATAGGGGCGCTCGTTCATCCCCAGCGCCCGCATCGTCGCGTTGAGCCGCGCCGCGCCCAACTCGTCCGCGATCAGGGCGGTGACGATGTTGGACGACTGCACCAGCGATTCCGGCACGTTCAGCGATGCGCCCAGATCGTGACTGTCGCGGATGCGGAAGCCGCCGATCTCGATTGGGCGGTTGGCAGGGTAACGACGCGCCAGGTTGGTAACGGTCCCGGCATCAATCGCGGCGGCGACCGTAATCGGCTTGAAGGTCGAGCCGAGTTCATAGACCTGGTTGGTCACGCGGTTGAAGATGTTCGCTTCGCCCGCGCGGTCGATCAGGTTGGGGTTGAACGAGGGCAGCGAGGCCAGCGCCAGCACTTCGCCAGTGTCGACGTCCAGCACGATCCCGGCCGCGCCCTTGGCGGCGCTGTCGGCCATGCCTTTCAGCAATTCGTCTTCCAGCGCGCCCTGCACACGCGTGTCGATCGACAGCGCCGCCGGCACGCCGCGCTGCGCGGGATCGGTCAGGCGCTTGTCGAACACTTCCTCCATGCCGACATGGCCGCGCCCGTCCGCGCCGACAAAGCCCAGCACGTGCGCCGCCATCGACCCCTGGGGATAGAACCGTTCCGTCTCACGCGGGAACTCCAGCGCGGGTTCACCCAGCTCGTGCACCTTGTTGGCATCTTCGGGCAGGATGCGGCGGCGCAGGTAGCCGGGCTTGCCCGATGTCAGGCGGGCGGCGGTTTCGGCCACGTCCATGTCCGGAAAAATGCGCGCCAGCGCCTCCGCCACGGCGCGCGGGCTGCGCACCAGCGGCGGGCCGTCCCCGTCCAGCGCCGCCGGGTTGTACCACAGCGAATAGGCCGGAAAGGCGCGGGCCAGCGGCACGCCGTTGCGATCGACGATGTCGGCGCGCTGCGGCACCAGCGCCGCGAACACATCGGTGTTGCGCGGGGCATCAGCAAACAGGCCCAGGATCGCTATCCGCACCAGCGCGGCGAACGCGATCAAGGCAAACACCAGCACCACCCACAGCACCCGCCACTTGGCCATCAGCAGCAGGTGCTGCCGGACGTTGACCAGTTCAAACCGGCCCGACGCCACCACGGTGGAGACGGCAAGGGTGGTCATGGCCGGGCGGTTTCCTTCCGCTCGACCGTGCCCAGCTTCTCGCCCAGGGTCGCGGCGGTCACCGGCTTGCGCGGGCCGTCAGCAGCGACTTCGGCGGCCATCGCGCGGCCGGTCAGCGGCGAAACCATCGCCGGAAAGCCCTCGTCCGCCTCACCCTGCAAGGCCAGCCGCGCCACGCGGATCGGGCTGGGCGCGCCCGGCGCCTGCGGCTTGCCCAGATCGGCCAGCTGGCGCTCCCCTTCGAGGTACTGCCCCGCGGTCGGCGCCTGATAGCCGAATTCGACGTCGTTCAGCGACTTCAGCTGCTGCTGGTTGGCGCGCGTCTGGAACTCGGTCTCCAGGAACATCTTCTCCTGCTTGACCGCCACGATCTGCCGCTCGGTCAGGCGGACCTGGCTTTTCACCGCGTTGACGCGGAACGTCAGCGCGACCAGCAAGGTGAAGCAGGTGATGAGCAGGGCGGCCCAGCCAATCGAACGCAGGCGATCACGGGTCAGGTTCATGCGGCCCTCCTTTCGCGCGCAGGAGCGTCGGTGCGGGTCGCGGCCCGCAGCGTGGCAGAGCGGGCGCGCGGATTGCGAAGCAGTTCGGCCTCCGACGGGCGGATGGCCTTGGAAACTTGGGCAAAGGTGGGCGCCGCAGCCGGGGCGGCGGCGGGTAGATGGCGCGAGGCATTGGCCACCGCCCCGCTCGCATCGCGCAGGAACTGCTTCACGATCCGGTCTTCCAGGCTGTGAAAGCTGACCACGGCCAGTCGCCCGCCAGGGTTGAGCAGCGCCTCAGCTCCGGCCAGCGCATCGTTCAGCTCATCCAGCTCGGCATTCACGTGGATACGGATCGCCTGAAAGCTGCGGGTCGCCGGATCCTTGGGCGCAGGCCCCTTGTTGGAGTGGGGCCGATACCCCAGCGCCTTGCGCACCACGGCGGCCAGTTGCCCGGTGGTTTCCAGCGGGCGCGCCGCCACGATCGCACGGGCAACCCGGCGCGACTGGCGCTCTTCCCCGTACTGGAACAGCACGTCGGCGATCTCGGCCTCGTCGGCGGTGTTGACGAAGTCGGCCGCGCTCGGCCCGTCCTGCGCCATGCGCATATCCAGCGGGCCATCGCTGGCGAAGGCGAAGCCGCGTTCCGGCTGGTCGAGCTGCATCGAGGACACGCCGATGTCCATCACCACGCCGTCTACCTGCGCCACGCCCGCTTCGGCCAGCGCCGCGACCATTTCCGAAAAGCGGCGCGGGTGCAGGATCAGACGGGGCGACTGCCCTTGCGTTTCCGGCCAGAGACGCCCGGCGGCGATCGCATCGGGATCGCGGTCGAAGGCGTGGACCACGGCCCCGGCGTCGAGCAAGCGGCGGGTATAGCCGCCCGCACCGAACGTGGCGTCCACGATCACAGCGCCGGGCGTGGGGGCGAGCGCGGCGATCACTTCATCGAGCAGGACGGGGATGTGCGGAGCGGTCACTTGCGCCCCTTCCCGGCCAACGCCTGCGCTTCCAGATCGAGGCAGGCTTCTTGCGCATCGATCCAGTCGGCGCTCATCTTGGCCAGTTCTTCGGGGTTCCAGATGGTGAACGACTTGCCGCCACCCTGGAAAAAGGCCCGGTCGGTCAGCCCGCCAAGGCGGAAATAGCGTTCGGGCAGCACGAACCGCCCGCTGTCGTCAAACGGCACGCGGGCAAAGCCATAGAGCTGCTGGGCGCGCATATCGCGGTCGAAATCAACCCCGCGCTCCAGCGCGATCCGCTCTTCGCGGTCCAGCTCACCTTCAAATTCAGCGACGCGCGACAGGCCGAACCCGGTCAGACACTTCCAGCGGGGATGCTTGGCCAGGCACAGCACGCGCTCACCCTGGCCGGAATCGCGGACGGCCTTGCGGAAGTCTGGCGGCAGCACAAAGCGGCCCTTTTCGCCCAACAGCGAAAAGCCCTGACCACTGTAGCTGACCGGCCTTGCCGCCTCCACTTTGCCCCGCCTCTATCCGGGAAAGCCCGGACCCCACAAAAAGACTTCCCCGCCCGCCCGCGCGCCCTCGCGGCCAGATCACCCTGCACCGGGTGCGGCGGTGAACATCCATATCGATGAAACGCATCATTACCGCTGCACAGGCGGGGATGGAAGGGATTTTTGCGGGAAATCACGGGATAAGATGGTAAACCATTGATTTATATATTAATGATTCACGGAATTTGGCCGTACGAGCAACCTTGGCCGGATGAAAGGGCCACGTAAAATCAATGCTTTAAGGGTACTCCCCTATGGGGAAACAGGCGTTTCCCGCAATTTCCCGATTTTGCCCGGATCAGCGTTCCCGCTGGACCTCGTCCAGCAACCAGTCCAGCGCCTTGCGCCGCACCCCGGCGGGGTCAGCCGGCTCCAGCACCGCAGCATCGGCCAGCGCCACGACGCGCCCCTTGCCCGGCGCGCACACCGCGACCAGCCCATCCACCAGCGCCCGGCATGGCACGTCACCGCTGGTCGCGGGTGCGATCCGCCAGCGGCCGGCCAGATTGACGGGCAGCGGCACCACCGGCCCGGCCTGCAAATGCTCGCCGAAGGACTGGCTTTCGTCAAAGGTCAGCTCCAGCCCCCACCGCGCCAGAATGGGCGAGAGCAGCGCCACGGCCTGAGGGCGGCGGGGATCGGTGATGGCAAAGTCGGAATGCTGCGTCAGTGCGGGATCGGCCAGCACCAGCAGCCTGCCTCCGCCCCGCACCCAGGCATCAAGGGCCACATTTTCCGCCGGACTGAGCGGGCGCGGCTGGGCGATCACCAGCTGCCGCAATCCGTCGAGCGGGGCAGCCCCCCCGGACCCGGCCAGCGTGTCGAGCGGCATGATCGCGCCACGCGCCGCCAGCTCCGCCCGCGCCCAATGGGACGGCGCGGCATCGTTCAGTTGCGCCGCAATGTCGGGTGCCTCGTTCCACAGGATCGGCAGAGTGGTGAACAGGCCAATCGGCTGACCCGGCGGTGCCCCGCGCGGCTGCATCGCCCACAGCACCGCCCCCACGACAAGCGCGGCCGCAACCAGCCAGACCCAGTGCGAACGGCTAATTGGCCGGACCACCCGGAGCGGCAGCGGGGGTTTCCTCCGCCTTGGTGGCGGGCACCACCCCGGCATCAGCGAGCGGATCGGCCTTTGCTTCCTGCCCCCCCTTTGCCACCACTTCGGACGGCGGCACGGGATTGGCGGCTTCGCTCAGCTGGGCGCGATCGTTGATGATGTTGGCCAGCCCCACGATCAGGACGATCGCCGCCAGCCCGAACAGCCCGGTCTGGAGCCGCTGCACCGCTTGCGCGCGCAATTCCCGCGCACTCGGCGGGACAAAGTGCTGCGGGCCGGAAAGCGGTTCCAGCACGCGGCCATTGCCGTTGAAGGGCGGCTGAGTTGCCATGACCTGCCAACCTTACCCGATCAGGCCAGCCAGGGGAATACCGGCAGGCCCTTCGCGCGCAGCCAGTCGGCGTTGTAGAGGCTGGAGAGATAGCGGAAACCCGTGTCGCACAGGATTGTCGCCACCCGCGCATCCTCGCGCCCTTCGGCGACCAGCTGGCGGCCCAGCGCGACTGCACCCGCCACGTTGATGCCCGACGACAGCCCCAGGCACAGCCCTTCCTCGCGCAGCAACCGCGCGACCCAGGCCAGTCCTTCCTCGTCCGAAATGCGGAACTGCGTATCGATCGGCGCGCCGTCGAGGTTGGCGGTGATCCGGCCCTGTCCGATCCCTTCGGCCACGGATGACCCTTCGGCCTTCAACTCGCCATGCGCGTAATAGTTGTACAGCGCCGCGCCGTGCGGATCGGTCAGCGCGATGCGGATATTTTCGTCAAACGCCTTCAGCCCCATGCCGACCCCGGCGATGGTCCCGCCCGTACCCGCCGCGCAGGTGAAGCCGTCCACCCGGCCCTCCAGCTGCGCCCAGATTTCGGGCGCGGTGGATTCGATATGGGCCTTGCGGTTGGCGATGTTGTCGAACTGGTTGGCCCAGATCGCCCCTTCCGTCTCCTCAGCCAAACGGCGCGAGGTGTGAACGAAGTGACCCGGATTGGAAAACGGCGCGGCGGGAACCAGCACCAGCTCAGCCCCCAGCGCGCGCAGCGTGTCCATCTTTTCGCGCGACTGGGTTTCGGGCATGACGATCACCGTCTTGTAACCCAGCGCATTGGCGACCAACGCCAGCCCGATGCCGGTATTGCCCGCCGTTCCTTCGACGATGGTGCCGCCCGGCTGCAACGTGCCGGTAGCCTCGGCATCGCGCACGATCCACAGCGCAGCCCGGTCTTTCACCGACGCGCCGGGATTGGCGAATTCGCACTTACCCCAGATTTCACAGCCCGCGGCCTCGCTTGGTCCCTGCAACAGGACGAGCGGAGTGTTGCCGATCAGGTCGAGCGTATTCGATTGTACGTTGAATGCAGTCATGACCGCAGAGGTAAGAGCGGCGCTGCCCCAACGCAACGGATTTGCGCTTGGGGCATCAAAAGCTGGAGTGGGGGCAGACCGCGCCGCCCCCGCCCGATCAGTCTTCCTGCGCGATGGTGACCTTCAGGCCGTCCAGCGCGTCGGTCAGGTGGATCTGGCACGACAGGCGCGAAGTTTCGTTGCGGTGGTCCGAGCTATCGAGCAGATCGTTCTCATCTTCGCTCATCGGTTCGACCGCACCGGCAAAGGCCGGATCGACATAGACATGGCAGGTGGCGCAGCTGCAGCATCCGCCGCACAGGGCCAGCATCTCGTCAAAGCCGCTGTCGCGGATCACTTCCATGACCGACAGGCCCGCGCTCGCCTCGACCGTCTTTTCTTCACCCGCGCGATTGACAACCACCAGCTTCGGCATGATCCAGATCCCTCTTGCTTGCGCCCCCTATCGGCGCATCGCCGTGGCTGCTAGCCACTCGCTTTTCCTTTGGCAAGCAGGACCGCAGCCCATGGGTTTGACCGCCGCGCAATTGAAGCACAGCCTGGACGCCGTGGCGGGGATCGAACCCGGCTTTGCCCGCGCGCTGGCCGTAGCGGGCTATCCCGAACCGCGCATCCGGGAACGCGGCTATGGCACCATGCTGCGCACCATCGTTGGCCAGCAGGTCAGCGTCGCGGCGGCGGCCTCGATGTGGCGCAAGCTGGAAGCGCATATCGGCCCGGAACTGAGCCTGGAACGCGTGCTGGAATCCGATTTCGACACCTTGCGCGCCTGCGGCCTTTCCCGGCAAAAACAGGGCTATATCCGCTCATTATGCGAACTAGTCGTAACCGGCGCCGTGGATTTTGAGTATTTGCCGCAGGATGACGAGGAAGCCATTGCCCAGCTGACCCGGATCAAGGGTGTGGGGCGCTGGTCGGCCGAAATCTATCTGCTGTTCGCCGAAGGGCGCGGCGACATCTGGCCGGCAGGCGATCTGGCGGTGCAGGCGGGCCTCCACAAGCTGCTGGACCTGCCCGAACGCCCCAGCGAAAAACGCACCCGCGAACTGGCGGAGGCGTGGCGTCCGCATCGCGGGGCGACCGCGATTTTCACCTGGCATTGCTATAACAACCCGGCGCT
>ERZ1645187.843-NODE-843-length-29754-cov-20.290717_pt1 | contig 29754 bp, 24 predicted proteins | sample MGYA00575352_ERZ1645187 | MGnify/ENA primary metagenome ERZ1645187 (study PRJEB40837, sample SAMN11349314) | freshwater sediment metagenome | isolation source: river sediment | host: Sediment | place: India: Wazaribad , New Delhi | collected 2017-02-21 ...
TGGCGTCCCCAGCAGAGGGGGTGGCGTCCCCAGCAGAGGGGGTGGCGTCCCCAGCAGAGGGGGTGGCGTCCCCAGCGGAGGGGGTGGTGGGGGTCGTTGTCGGGGGTGTCACCTCCTGCACCGCGATCACCGGGCGGAAGTTCAGCCTTGCCGTGGCGCCGACCAAGGCGACCAGTTCGTCGCTGTTCACGTTGGGGGCCGCAACCTCGATCTGGTCGTTGCCCTGCACCGTCACCGAGGCCTCGCCGACGCCCAGCGAGTCGACGCGCTGCTGAATGATGGTGCGCGCAGTCTCGAGGTTCTCGCGCGGCGGCGAATTGCCGTCGGAGGTACGTGCAGTGAGGGTGATGGTGGTGCCGCCGCGCAGGTCGAGGCCCAGTCTCGGAACCCAAGTGCCCGTCAACGCCATCAGGCCGAAGAGCATCGCCACGACGACGCCGAACCCGACGAGCGTTCTGGCCGCGGATTGAGTGGGATTGGAGGTTGCCATTATGAAGGAACCCTCGTCAACGGTTCTGAGTGCGGTCGTCCTCGTCGGGCCGCGGGGCATCCAGATCTTCCGCGGGCGGCTCGAACGATGGCCCGGCGGGCAGGCTATCGGTCACCAGCGAAGCCGGCGTATCTGGGACCTCGAGGGGTGTCAGATCAGACTCTGGTGCGGTCAACTCCGGAAGGTCAGCGTTGAACTCGTCGGCGGGCTCAACGGCCGGTTCGCCATCGGAGTACTCGAACTCCTCCTCCTGAGCAGTGACCGCCCGAACCACTGCCTGCTTGAGTACCGTCACCTCAACCCCGGGCGCCAGTTCCACGACCATCTGCTGTTCGCCGTTGGCTCGCAGGGTGCCGAACATGCCGGAGTTGAGCATGACACGGGAGCCGGGCTCGAGTGCGCTGAGCATCTTTCGCTGGGCGTTCATCTTCTTCTTCTGAGGCAGCACCATCAGCACGTACATCAGGCCGATGAAGACCACCATCAGCAGGAGCATTTCCATGAGGATTACCTAACTAGTCGGAAGCCGGACTCGCGTCTGGGATTCAGTGGCACACCCTTGAACGCGCACCGTGACGATATTAGCCGAACAGATCAGGTTGCTCCGAGCCGCTGCGCTGCGCGGGCGGCTGCAGCCCAAGATGGCGCCAGCCTGCGGGAGTGGCGACTCGCCCGCGGGGGGTCCGCATGATGAAGCCCAGGCGGACGAGGAAGGGCTCGGCAACTTCTTCAACGGTCTCGGTTTCCTCGGCGACCGCGATCGCCAAGGTCGACAAACCGACCGGGCCGCCGCCGAACTTGCGGCAGATCGCGTCCAGCACGGCCTGGTCGAGGCGATCGAGACCCAAAGGATCGACTTCGTACAGTTCCAGCGCGTCGCGGGCGAGGGACGTGCTGACCCGGCTGTCGTTGTGCACCTGCGCGTAGTCACGCACCCGGCGCAGCAATCGGTTCGCGATCCGCGGGGTGCCGCGGGAGCGGCGGGCGATCTCGGCGGCCGACGCGGCGTCCAGCCTGACCCCGAGCTTGACAGCGGAACGGTGCACGATGCCCTGCAAATCGGCGGCTGCGTAGTAGTCGAGCTGCGCGGTGAAACCGAAACGGTCACGCAACGGTCCGGGCAGCAGACCGGCGCGGGTGGTGGCGCCGACCAAGGTGAACGGTGGGATCTCGATGGGTATCGCCGCCGCCCCGGGCCCCTTGCCGACCACCACGTCGACCCGGAAGTCCTCCATGGCGAGGTAGAGCATCTCTTCGGCGGGCCGGCTCATCCGGTGGATCTCGTCGAGGAATAGCACTTCGCCGGCGGTAAGGCCGGACAGGATGGCCGCCAAGTCGCCGGCGTGCTGGATGGCCGGACCAGAGGTGATTCGCAGCGGGACGGACATTTCGTTGGCGATGATCATGGCCAGGGTGGTCTTGCCGAGTCCCGGGGGTCCGGACAGTAGGACGTGGTCGGGCGTACTGCCCCGATGTCTGGCAGCCGCCAGGACGAGGCCGAGTTGGTCCACCACGCGTGGTTGCCCCTGGAACTCCTGCAGGCTGGTGGGCCGCAGCGCGCCCTCGGCAGCCACTTCGTCGGGGCTGGGCCACGGATCGACCGGGGAATGGCTCACTGCATCAGTCTCCTCAGGCTCTGGCCAGCGATTGCAGCGCGGCTTTCATCAGCCTACCTAGGGAGATCTGGGGATCGGCCGTCACCAGATCGGCGACGTTCTCGACGGCAAGCTCTGCGTCCTTCGCTGACCATCCCAGCCCCTGCAGGCCGGTGGACACTTGCTCGCGCCACCGTTCGACGGGCGGCTGTGGCTCGGTGTCGACCGTCTCGTCCGGTTGGACGCCAAGGGCGGCGACCCGGTCGCGCAGTTCGATGATCATCTTCTCGGCGCCCTTCCTTCCGATACCCGGCACCTTGATCAGCGTGCCGATCGACCCTGACTGGATCGCCTGCACCACCTGGGCGGGGCTGAGAACCGAAAGCGCGGCGAGCGCGAGTTTCGGCCCCACCCCAGAGGCCAGCTGCAGCAGTTCGAAGGTGTCGCGCTCGGTGTCGGTGGCGAAGCCGTACAGCGTGAGGGCATCTTCCCGCACAATCAGTGTGGTCGACAGCGCCGTCCGTTCGCCCGGACGCAGGGAGGCCACCGTCGAGGGTGTGCACGCCAATTGGAAGCCCACCCCCGCCACATCGAGGACGACCCAGTTCGGGCCCAGAGCAGCTGTGGTGCCGGTCAATCTGGCAATCATCGGCGTCCTGTCTTGGCGGCGTGTGCTTGCACGACCGCTGCGTATCTGTTGGTGGCGCCGCCCCGCCACAGGTGGCAGACCGCCAAGGCAACCGCATCGGCGGCGTCGGCGGGGGACGGCGCCTCGGGCAGCCGCAACACGCGTGCGACCATGGCACCCACCTGGGCCTTGTCGGCCCCTCCGTAGCCGGTGATGGCGGCCTTGACCTCTGTCGGGGTGTGCAGTGCCACCTGGATGTCGTACCGGGCGGCGACCATCATCGCCAGGCCGGCTGCCTGGGCGGTTCCAGTGACGGTCATCATGTTGTGCTGGGCGAAGACCCGCTCGACGGCGATGGCGTCGGGGTTGAGTCGGCGCACCCATGCGTCCAAACCCTGCTCAATCTCGAGCAACCGGTGTGCATGATCGGTCTTGGTACTGGTTCTGATCACTCCGACGTCGACGAGCTGGGGTGACCGCCCGGTCTGGCCCTCGACGACGCCGACCCCGCAGCGCGTCAGCCCGGGATCAACGCCCAGCACCCGCATTTGCCTTCACCTCGCTCCGAACACACGTTCGGATCTTAGGTGGTTCGAGTCCGTTCGCTGCTCAGGCGCGCCGTAGTGATCGGGTCAGTCGCCGGCCTCCAGCGCCGCGCGTACCCCGTCGGACAGGTCAGCATTGGTGAAGACGTTCTGCACGTCGTCGAGGTCTTCCAGTGCGTCGACGATTCTCTCCAACTTCTCGGCGGCCTCGACCGAGTCGACGATCTGGTCGAAGCTGGCGACGAACTGCACCTCGGCGGAGTCGTAGTCGATGCCGGCGGCCTGGACGGCTTTGCGCACCTCAACCATGTCGTTGGGGTCGCTGATCAGTTCGAACTCGTCGCCGACGTCGGTGAGGTCCTCGACATTGGATTCGATGGTGGCCTCGAGCAGTTCGTCCTCGCTGATCATCCGGGTGGCCGTCTTGCGCGAGTCGGACTCGACCTCTTGCTGCTTGGCCACCGTGACCACACCCTTGCGGCTGAACAGGCGCTGCACCGAACCGCCGTCGGCGATCGTGCCACCGTTGCGGGTGACCGCCACGCGCACGTCCGAGATGGAGCGATTGCGGTTGTCGGTCAGGCATTCGATCAGGATCGCGACGCTTGCCGGGCCGTATGCCTCGTACATGATCGACTCGTAGGAGACCGCATCGGCGCCCTCGCCTGAGCCGCGCTTGACAGCACGGTCGATGTTGTCATTGGGGACGGAACTCTTCTTCGCCTTCTGGATGGCGTCGTAGAGGGTGGGATTCCCGCCGGGGTCACCGCCACCAACGCGTGCGGCCACCTCGATGTTCTTGATCAGCTTGGCGAACAGCTTGCCCCGCTTCGCATCGATGACGGCCTTCTTGTGCTTGGTGGTTGCCCACTTGGAATGGCCCGACATGTATCCTCACCTTCTTGCAACGAACGACGTCAAAGTCTAGTGCAGCCCGCTCACTGGTCGAAAACCCCGCCGTACAGCACCATTCGGTCGTCTAGGACGTAGCCCATCCCCTCGAACAGGTTCTCCGCCGCGTCGGGGCGGTCGGTGTCGACCCCGATGCCGGCCAGCGTGCAGCCGCGGTCTGCAAAGGTACGCATCGAAGCGGCGAGCAATGCCTTGCCGACACCTTGGCTGCGGTATTCGGGCAGCACCCCGAATCGTTCGGTCCAGCCCTCGGTCCAGCCGGTCTGCGGGTCCCTGATCTCGCTGTTCACTGCGTAGCCCACCACGCCGGCGGCCGGGTCGGCGGTACGTAGTGCTAGCCATGACCAGTCCGGACGCGAGTCCGGCCGGGACAATGACGCCTCCCAGTCCGCCGCAGTGACGGGGTGCGCCCCGTCGCGCGTCGCGAACGCGGCGTTGTGGGCGATCCGAACCGCCTCGGAGTGCTGCCTTTCGAAGACCCGGAGTTCGATGCCGGGCGGTGGCACCACGAGAGGCAACTCCCCGTCAAGGGATCGGTGCGCGTCGAAGAACCACCGCTGGGGCGCCAGTCTGCCGTCCATGACCAAGTCTGCGGAGACTCGGGAGTCCTCGTCGGTCGCGCAACCAAGCCAGAGCCGGCCGATGTCCGGACGTCTTTCACGGATATGGCCGTACCAAGTGCGGGCGCGGTCGATCGACCAGCCGACCAGCCGCAATCCGATCTTGTGGTGCCGCCAGGCCGGATGCACCCCTATCTCCATCCACACATGGGGGTTCGTTTCATCGGACGGTGTGATGTGGTTCCAGGCGTAGGCGACGATGGTGCCGCCGCGATCACGTCCCACCACTGCGTGGTAGGTGGAGTGGGCGAGTGGCTGGTCGAATTCGCGCTGCATCTGATCGAGGCTGCGATGCTGTGCAGGGTCGTCGATGTACTCGATCGCCGCGCACAGTTCGGCCACCTCCGGTAGGTCGTCCCGAGTCAGGAAAGACCAGTCGAGGCTGCCCTCGACGACCGCCTCACCCCAGCTGGGTCGCTGCTCGACTTGCGACATCACATGTCACCGCCGAGCAGCGGCGTGTGAGTCACGCGCAGTGCGCAGCGCCTCGGCCAGGGTGAACTTCCCGAGGTACAGCGCCGTCCCGACGATGGCGCCCTCAACTCCGATCGGAACCAGGCCCGACAGCATACGGATGTCGTGCAGCGATGAGATGCCACCACTTGCTACCACTTTCGCCTTGGTGCGCGCGCAGACCGCCCCCAGCAGCTCCAGGTTGGGGCCGGTGAGCATGCCGTCGCTCGCCACATCGGTCACCACGAACCGGACACAGCCCGCTTCGGTCATTCGGTGCACTGTCTCGAAGACGTCGCCGCCGGTTCGGGTCCAGCCGCGAGCAGCGAGCTTCTGACCGCGCACGTCCAGCCCGATCGCAACGCGGTCGCCGTACTCACCGATGATGCGTTCGCACCATTCGGGGTTCTCCAGGGCGGCGGTTCCGACGTTCACCCGGCGGGCGCCGGTGGCCAGCGCGCGCTCCAAGGATGCATCGTCGCGGATTCCGCCGGACAGCTCCACGTTGATCTCCATCGCGGCCACGACATCGGCGATGACCGCGGCGTTGTCACCGCGACCGAAAGCGGCGTCCAGATCGACCAGGTGCAGCCATTCAGCGTGCTCGGATTGCCAGCGCAGTGCCGCCTCGCGGGGATCGCCGAAGATTCGTTCGCTGCCGGACACTCCTTGGATCAGCTGGACGGCTTGCCCTGCCTGGACGTCGACGGCAGGCAGCAGGATCAGTCGGTCGGCGGCGTTGGATGGGGCGGTATCGGTCAGGGTGGACACAATTCTCAACCTTAACTCGTCAGCCAACTGCGCAGCAGCTGGGCTCCTGCTGCGCCGGACTTTTCCGGATGGAACTGCGTGCTGGTCACGCTGCCCGACTGGACGGCGGCGACGAAGCGGTCCCCCTCGTGCTCTGTCCACGCCACCAGCGTGTCGTCGGGAACCGCTGGCCGACCGGCCGCATCCCGAGCGTGCACTCCGTAGGAATGCACGAAGTAGAACCTTCGACCGGACAGCCCGGCGAAGACGCCTTGGTCGGAGGGTGGTTCGATGGTGTTCCACCCCATGTGCGGCAACCGCCGCGCGGCCAACCGCTCCACGGTGCCGGGGAAGATCCCGATGCCGGCCGAGTCGACACCATGCTCGACGCCGCGAGCGAAGAGCACTTGGTGGCCAACGCAGATCCCGAGCAGTCTGCGGCCGGCGGCGACCCAGTCACGTACCAGTTCGTCGCCGGTGATGGCTTCCAACTGGGACATACATGCCGCGAAGGCACCGACGCCGGGCAGCACCAGTCCGGCTGCGCCGTCGAAGTCGCTCACACGCTGCCCGAGCCGTACCTTGGCGCCGGCAGCTTCCAGCGCCCGGCAGGCGGAGTGCAGGTTACCCGACCCGTAGTCAAGAACCCCCACCAGGGGCTGACTCACAGGGTGCCCTTCGTGCTCGGCACCGCGTCCACGCGCGGATCCGGCTCGACCGCCATCCGCAGGGCACGGGCCAATGCCTTGAACTGGGCCTCGACGATGTGGTGCGGCTCGCGTCCGGCCAGCAGCCGCAGGTGGACGCACAGGCCAGCGTTCAACGACAGCGACTCGACCACGTGCTGGGTCATCGAGCCGGCATACAGCGGCTCCGTGCCACCGATTCGTGCGTAGACCTGACCCTCGGGCTCGCCGCTGCACACCACGTAAGGGCGTCCGGCGACGTCTACCACGCACTGGGCGAGGGCCTCGTCCAGCGGCACCAGCGCATCACCGAAACGCCGGATACCACGCTTGTCACCGAGTGCTACCCGCAGCGCCTGGCCGATCGCGATCGCAGTGTCCTCGACGCTGTGGTGCCCGTCGACGTGCACGTCGCCAGTCGTGGTGATCCGCAGGTCGATGAGGGAGTGTTTGCTCAGCGCGGTCAGCATGTGGTCGTAGAAGCCCACACCGGTGCTGATCTCGGATGCGCCGGTGCCGTCCAGGTCGAGCCAGACATGCACGTCCGATTCGCCGGTGATGCGGTGAACTTCGCCGCTGCGGCCTGCTTCGGCCATCAAACCTCCTTGTGGTAACCAACTATCTCGTGGTTCGGCAGCACTTCGGTGAGGCTGTCCCGGAAGATCGCCATCTCGGCGGGACTGCCCGCAGACACCCGAAGATACCCCGCTGGGCCGGTCTCGCGCACCAGGACACCGTGCTTCAGCAGGTCTGCCCACACGGCATGCCGGTCGGTGAACCGGCCGAACAGGCAGAAGTTCGCCTGACTCGGTACCACCTGCAAGCCGCGGTTCCGCAGCCACTCCTGGATCAGCTGGCATTGTTCGCGCAAGACCTCGACCTGACCTAGCATCTCGCGGGCGTTGGCCAGCGCCACCCGCGCCAACGCCTGGGTCTGGGCAGACATGTGATAGGGCAGGCGGACGATCCGGCAGGCGTCCACCACGGCCGGGGCGGCGGCTAGGTAGCCGACTCGTCCGCCAGCCATCGCGAATGCCTTGCTCATGGTCCGGGAGACGATCAACCGCCCGCAGCTCGGCAGCAAAGCGAGCGCCGAATCTTCGGGAACCTCGGTGAACTCCTGATAGGCCTCGTCCACTATCACCAAGCAGTCGACCTGCTGGCAGATCTCCTGGATGACGCTGACAGGGGTCTGGGTGCCCGTCGGGTTGTTCGGCGTACACAGCAGCACCATGTCGGGGTGGTGTTCTTCGACGGCCGCCAGCACCAGTTCGGCGTCCACGCTGAAGTCACGGCGCCGCGGCACGGTGACGTAGCGGGTGTGGGTGTTGCGCGCGTACTCCGGGTACATGGAGTAGGTCGGGGTGAACGTCAGCAACGTACGCCCCGGCCCACCGAAGGCCTGCAACAGGTGGGTCATCACCTCGTTGGAGCCATTGCCGACCCAGATCTGGTCGGCGCCCAGCCCGAAGCCCAGGTAGCGCGCCAAGTCCTTGCGCAGCTCGTAAGCCTCGCGATCAGGGTAGCGATTGACGGTGCGCGCCATCTCGAGGATGGCTGAGGCCATCTGCTGGCGCACCCGGGGACTGGGCGGGAAGGGGTTCTCGTTGACGTTCAGCATCACCGGGACGTCAAGCTGGGGCGCACCATAGGGCTGCTCCCCCACCAGCTCGGGACGCAGCGGCAGCTCGGCCAAGGTGATCTTCGCGCCAGGATCGATGCTCATTGCTGTTCCTCCAACCGGACTGCGATGGCGTTGGCGTGTCCGGGCAGCCGCTCGGCGATTGCGAAGACCTGCACTCGTTCGCCGACCTCGCCCAGTGCCTGCCGGTCGTACTCGATGACATGGATGGAGCGCAGGAAGCTGCGCACCGTCAGGCCGGACGAATACCTCGCCGCACCTCCGGTCGGCAGCACATGGGTCGAGCCGGCGCTGTAGTCACCGAGCGGGACCGGGGAGTTGGGGCCGATGAAGATGGCCCCGGCGTTGCGGATCCGCCTCGCGATAGCCCCGGCGTGGGCGGTCTGGATCTCTAAGTGCTCGGCTGCGTAGGCATTCGTGACCTGGATGCCCTGCTCCAGATCGGCGACCAGCACGATCGCGCTCTGCCCACCGGACAGGGCGAGCCGCAGCCGATCTGCGGTGGCCAGCCGGTCCACCTGGGCGGCGATCTCGGAGTTGACCGCCTCAGCCAGCGCCCGGCTGGGTGTGATCAGCACCGAGCCGGCCATCGGGTCGTGCTCGGCCTGACTGATCAGGTCGGCGGCCACATATCGCGGGTCGGCACCCTCATCTGCAAGCACCGCGATCTCGGTGGGCCCCGCCTCGGCGTCGATCCCGATCTGTCCGCGCAGATGACGCTTGGCGGCAACCACGTAGATGTTGCCGGGGCCGGTCACCATGTCGACGGGCCTGCATAGGCCGGCCACGCCGTGAGCGAACATGGCGATCGCCTGCGCCCCGCCAACCGCGTAGACCTCTTCGACGCCAAGCAGCTCACAGGTCGCCAGCGTCACCGGGTGCGGCAGCCCATTGAACTCGGCCTGCGGAGGCGTGGCCACCGCCAGCGAGCCCACCCCGGCGACCTGCGCCGGCACCACGTTCATCACCACGCTGGAGGCCAGCGGCGCCAGCCCACCCGGAACGTACAGCCCGACCCGGCCCACCGGGACCAGCATGTTGCCGATCACAGCCCCCGGCGCCAACTCGACGCTGCGCCAAGGCTGCTCTGCCTCGATGGCCTCACAGACTGCGCGGCGTCGATCGATGGACAGTTCGATCGCCCGCCGCACTTGACCATCCAAGCTGGCCAACGCCTCCGACAGTGCCTGCGCCGGTACCCGGAAGTGCTCGGGCACCACATGATCGAACTGCTCGCTGAACCGCGCCAGTGCCCCCCGGCCTTCGTCACGCACCGCATCGCAGATGGGCCGCACGGCCGCTACGGCCTGGTCGACATCGAAACGGCCGCGGGGCGCCACGCCCGCATAGTCGTCGAGTTGTCGGTCGGTCAGGTCGATCAAGGCAAGCACCCATCGATTCTAAGGCGTCGCACGATGAGACGCCGACCGGTACCGATCCTGCGACATGGTGTGATGAACCGCGTGATCGTCCACATGATCGGCATGGGTACCATCGTCAACGTCGTTGCGGTCCTGGCCGGTGCCAGCCTGGGCATGTTGCTTGGTGACCGTTTCGGCGCCCGAACCCGCGTCACGATCACCGACACGCTGGGGCTGCTGACGTTGGTGATCGCAGGCACGTCGATTGTGCCGCTGGCCGGTGAGCCGCTGACGGCGGCCGTCGGTGCCGCCGGGATGATCGTCATCATGGTCGCCATGCTGCTGGGCACACTGATCGGGTCCGGGCTGCGGCTTGAAGAGGCCTTGGCGCACTTCGGTGTCTTCCTGCGGCGCCGGTTGATCCGCAAGGCAGTTGAGAAGACGATCGACGAGGCCAGCGCCGAGGGCCGTTTCGTAGATGGTTTCGTGACTGCGTCGCTGGTCTTCTGCATCGGCCCGCTGGCCATCCTTGGCTCGCTCAACGACGGCCTGGGACGCGGAGCCGAGCAGCTCTACTTGAAATCGGGGCTCGACTTCTTCGCAGCCATGGCCTTCGCCGCGTCCCTGGGTGTTGGTGTGGCCGCCTCGGCCATCACTGTGGCGCTGCTGCAGGGGTTGCTGACCGTGATCGGCTGGTTGCTCGGCGATGTGCTGCCGATGGCGCAAATCGACGCCTTGACCGTGGCTGGTGGTGTCATCCTCGGCGGTTTGGGGCTACGGCTGCTGTCGATCAAGGAGATCCGAGTGGCCGACATGTTGCCCGGCCTTCTGGTCGCGCCGATCGCCGTATGGGTCGTGGAGTTGGTGGTTTGAGGTGGCAGGTCGGAAGGCGGCCGGGACGCCGGCGACTGTCGCGCTGGCCAAGGCCGGCGTCCACTATGTGGTGCACGAGTACGAACACGACCCGGCGAACACGCATTTCGGAGATGAATCGGTGGCGGCGCTCGGTGTGGACGCCACCCGGGTCTTCAAGACGCTCGTGGTGCACCTGGTCGGCGGACGTGAGGCGACCGTCTGCGTGTTGGTGCCCGTGGCCGGCCAACTGGACCTGAAGGCCCTTGCTCAGGCCGCCGGCGTCAAGAAGGCCATGATGGCCGACGCCGCAACCGCCGAGCGGCTGACCGGCTATGTCGTGGGTGGCATCTCACCGTTCGGTCACAAGCGGCAACTCCCGGTCTACGTGGACGTTTCAGCGCGGACCTTCCCGACCATTCTGGTCTCGGGCGGACGCCGTGGGATGTCAGTTGAGGTCGCCGCTGAGGACCTCGTCGCGCTGCTCGCCGCCCGTTTCGCGCGGCTGGCCAGACCGTGACCGGCGCAGCGCAGAACCGGTCTCTTCGCGACTGAGGTTGGCGTACAGCATCACCGGGATGATCGCCCCGAGCGCCCAAACCAGCAGCGCCGAGGTGGTGTGCAGTTCGAAGTCGATCGGCACCATTTCGCCGGGCACTGCGGTGGCCACCCGTTCCGCGAAATTGTTCGGACCTTGCGCCACGCCGACCAGCCAGCAGGTCACCCCGGCGAGCAGTCCGCCGGCGACCGCCAGCAGTGCCACGGGCCAACCAAGTCGGTGGAAGTAATGCCAGGCGGCGATCCCGAGGGCGACACCCACTATCAAGCCGATGAAGACGAAGACCGCGTCGGTCGCGAAGACCTCCCCTTGGGCACGCTCGGTGATCTGCACCGACCCGTCATCGCTGGTCAAATAGGTGGGCAGCGAGACCAGGAGGTGCCACAGCCAGCCGGATACGGCTCCGCCGGTCACCGCCGTCAGGGTGTATCCGATGATCAAGGTGCGCATGGGACGCATGCGGGAGCGTTTGCGCACCCGCGTCGGTTCACTCATGGGCAACCTTCCGTCCTGGACCCAGCCACTCTAGACGGCCAGACAGGATGGACCCAACAGGGCCTTCAGGTCGGCGATCAGGGGTTGTGAGGGTTGCACCCGCAGGTCGTCGGCGAGTTGGAAGGTCGTCGTCCGCTCGGCGGACAGCAGCCTCAACCGCACCTCGGTACCGCCCGGGTGCGCGGTGAGCACCGTGCGCAGCCGCTCCACCACGCCCGGGGTGCAGCGGGCTTCCTTCAGCTGGATCACCACCGGGCGGGCGACGTCCGAGTTGACGTCCAGGCTGGTGACACTGTCGGCGTGCAACTCCACCACCTCGTCCCGGACGTTGACCCGACCCTTCACCCGGACGACCGAGTCGGGCAACAGTTCGTTGGCGACCTGCTCATAGACCTTCGGGAAGACCGAGACGTTGATGGCGGCGTCGAGGTCCTCCACCACCATCGAGGCCCAGATGTTGCCCTGCTTGGTTTGGCGGCGTTGCACCTGGGTGATCAGACCGCAGATCAGCTGGGTGCTGCCGCTGGCGCCCTCGCCACGTTCGCTGAGGCCGGCGATGGTCGTCGTCCGTTCAGCGGACAGCACGTGCTCCAAGCCGTTCAGCGGATGGTCGGAGACGTACAGCCCGAGCATCTCGCGTTCGAAGGCAAGTCTGGTGCGCTTGTCCCAATCGTCCACCTCGGGCACCGGATCGTGGCCGCCCACTGCCTCGGCGGATTCCAGTCCAAAGCCACCCAGCAGGCTGTCTTGACCGTGCTCGGCGTTCCGCTTGATCTCTACGACTTGATCGACCGCGTGCTCGTAGACCTCCATCAACCCGCGTCGTGGGTGGCGGAGCGAGTCGAAGGCACCCGCCTTGATCAACGATTCGATGACCCGCTTGTTGCAGACCACCAGCGGCACCTTGTCGAGGAACTCGTGAAAGTCGCAGGCGGGGCCATGCGCGTCGCGGGCGACCACGAGCGCTTGCACGACGTTGGCACCGACGTTGCGGATCGCGCCGAGCCCGAAGCGGATGTCGGTACCCACGGCGGTGAACATGGCGTCGGACTCGTTCACGTCGGGCGGCAGCACCTTGATGCCCATCCGTCGGCATTCGGCCAGGTAGACCGCGGACTTGTCCTTCTCGTCCTTCACCGATTGCAGCAGTGCCGCCATGTACTCGGTCGGGTGGTTGGCCTTGAGCCAGGCGGTCTGGTAGCTGACCAGGCCGTAGGCAGCCGAGTGTGACTTGTTGAACGCGTAGTCGCTGAACGGGACGAGGATGTCCCAGATGGTCTGGAACGACTCGGCCGAGTAGCCGCGCTCCAGCATGCCCGCTTTGAAGACGTCGAATTGGGCGTCCAGGTCCTTCTTCTTCTTCTTTCCCATCACCCGCCGCAGCACGTCTGCGGCGCCCAAGGTGTAGCCCGCCAGCTTGGTGGCGATCGCCATCACCTGCTCCTGATAGACGATCAACCCATAGGTCTCGTCCAAGATCTCGGCCAACGGCTCGGCCAGCTCTGGATGGATCGGGGTGATCGGCTCGCGACCGGTCTTGCGGCGGGCGTACTTGTTGTGCGAATCGGCGCCCATCGGCCCGGGTCGGTACAGCGCCGAGACCGCCGAGATGTCTTCGAACTTGTCGGGACGCATCGAGCGCAGCAGCGCTCGCATCGGGCCACCATCGAGCTGGAAGACGCCCAGTGTGTCGCCGCGCTGCAGCAGTTCGAAGGTCGCCGAGTCGTCCAGCGGCAGGTCCTCCAGCACGACCTCCACCCCGCGATTGCGCTTGATGTTGTGCAGCGCGTCGTCGATGACCGTCAGGTTGCGCAGACCCAGGAAGTCCATCTTCACCAGGCCCAGCGCCTCCGCGCTCGGGTAGTCGAACTGGGTGATGATGGCGCCGTCCTGCTCGCGCTTCATGACCGGGATCACATCGGTGAGCGGCACCGAACCCATGATCACGCCGCAGGCGTGCACCCCCCACTGTCGCTTCAGGCCCTCAATGCCCTGCGCGGTGTCCACGACCTCACGGACCTCGGGGTCGGAATTGTACAGTTCGCGGAACTCGCCTCCCTCGGCGTAGCGGTCGTGCTCGGGGTTGAACAGTTCCTTCAACGGCACGTCCTTGCCCATCACCGCCGGGGGCATGGCCTTGGTGATGCGCTCACCCACCGAAAAGGACTTGTCGAGCACGCGGGCCGAGTCCTTGACCGCCTGCTTCGCCTTGATAGTGCCGTAGGTGACGATCTGGGCGACGTGATCCTTGCCGTACTTCTCGGTCACATAGTCGAGGACCTCACCCCGCCGGCGCTCGTCGAAGTCGATGTCGAAGTCTGGCAGCGAGGGCCGTTCCGGGTTGAGGAAGCGTTCGAACAGCAGGCCGTAGGCCAGCGGATCGAGGTCGGTGATGCCCATCGCATAAGCGATGATCGACCCGGCACCCGAACCACGGCCGGGTCCGACCCGAATGTGGTGGCGCTTGGCCCAGCTGATGTAGTCGGCGACCACCAAGTAGTAGCCCGGGTAACCCTTGGCCAGAATGACGCCCATCTCGTAGTCGGCGCGTTCCCGGACATGGCTGGGCAGCGGGTCGCCGAACCGGTGTCGCAGGCCTTCCTCCGCCTCGTGCCGGAACCAGGACTCCTCGGTGTGGCCGTCGGGCACGTCGAAGATCGGCATGAAGGTGCCGTTGCCCTCGTCGAAACCGGTCTGACAGCGTTCGGCGATCTCGAGTGTCGCGTCACATGCCTCGGGCAGATTGCTGAACAGCGTCCGCATCTCGTCGGCCGGCCGCAGGTAGTAGCCCGTGCCGTCGAACTTGAAGCGGTCGGGGCTGTTCAGGCGGGCGCCGGAGGAGACGCACAGCAAGATGTCCTGCGACTTCGCGTCCTCGGCGTGCACGTAGTGCAGGTCGTTGGTGGCGACCAACGGGGCACCGATCTTCTTGGCCAGTCGCAGCAGGTCACCGCGCACCCGGGTCTCGATCGACAGCCCATGGTCCATCAGTTCGACGTAGAAGTTCTGTCTGCCGAAGATCGACTGGAACTCGGCGGCCGAGGCGACCGCTTTGTCGAACAGCCCGAGCCGCAGGTACGTCTGAACCTCACCCGACGGACAGCCGGTGGTGGCGATGAGTCCGTCGTGGTACTCGTTCAGCAGTTCGCGGTCGGCCCGCGGCTTGTAGAAGTGGCCCTCCAGGCTGGAGCGGGACGACAATCGGAACAGATTGTGCATGCCCTCGCGGGTCTGGCTCCACAGCGTCATGTGGGTGTAGGCGCCCTTGGCGGCCACGTCGTCGCCGGTGCCGTCCCCGAACTGGACGCGCTTGCGCTCCCATCGCGGGGTGCCGGGGGTGAGGTACGCCTCCAGCCCGATGATCGGCTTCAACTCGTACTTCTGGGCGGCCTTGTAGAACTCGTAAGCGCCGAACATATTGCCGTGGTCGGTGATGCCAAGCGCCGGCATGCCTTGTTGGCTCGCCGCCTTCATCAGGTCATCCACCCGGGCCGCGCCATCCAGCATCGAGAAGTCGGTGTGGTTGTGCAGATGGACGAACCCCCGCGACATCGAGACCTACCTACCCTTCCAGACGCCACCCGGCGCGACCTGCATCACCATACCTGGGGACCAAGGTCGCTCGAACCGGCCACACCGGGTAGTTTCGCACTCATGCTTGCCATCAGCGCCGTCAGCCTATCCCCCACCAACCCGCTCGAGGGCTTGGAGATCGCCGACCGTCCCGAACCGGTGCCCCACGACGATTGGGTGCCGATCCGGATGCGGGCGACCACGCTGAACCACCACGACCTGTGGTCGCTCAAGGGCGTCGGACTGCGGGACGAGCAACTCCCCCGCATCCTCGGCTGCGACGGTGCGGGGGTCGATCCGCAGGGCAACGAGGTGATCATCGCCCCCGTCATCACCAGACCCGGCTGGCGGCTCGACGAGACCCTCGACCCGAAGCGTTCGCTGTTCTCCGAGGTTGTGGACGGCACGTTCGCCGAACTCGTCCTGGTTCCTCGCGCCAACCTGGTGCCGAAGCCCGCCGGCTGGTCCTGGGAGACGGCGGCCGTGGCCTCGCTGACCTGGCTCACCGCCTACCGGATGTTGTTCACCCAGTCCGGGCTGCGGCCCGGTGAGCTGGTGCTGGTGCAGGGCGCCGGGGGCGGAGTGAACAGCGCCTGCGTCCAGTTGGCGCGGGCTGTCGGCGTCCGGGTCTGGGTCACCAGCCGGGATGCCGGCCGCCGGGACCGCGCCCTCGAGTTGGGCGCCGAGCAGGTCTTCGAGTCCGGCGCCCGGCTGCCCGAAAAGGTGGACGCGGTCATCGACAACGTCGGTGCGGCCACCTGGAGCCACTCGATCAACGTGCTGCGCCCCGGCGGGATCTTGGTCACCTGCGGCGCGACCAGCGGTGACGCTCCCACCAGGGCCGAACTCAGCAAGATCTTCTTCCGCGAGCTGCGCATCCAGGGCTCGACCGCCGGCACGAGGTCGGAACTGCAGTCCGTGGTTGCGCTCGCCCAGGCCGCCGGCATCCAGCCGCTGATCGACACGGTGCTCCCGCTTGCCGACGCACGGCGGGGCTTCGCACGGCTCGCAGCGGGCGAGGTCTTCGGCAAGATCGTCTTCACATCCTGAGGCTCGACGGTCAGGCCAACAACTGCCGATCCGCGGGGTTGACAGGCCGGGGCAGCACGCTGGGCTCGCCGGTCAGGAATGCGTCCACGCCGTTGGCACAGCTGCGTCCCTCGGCGATCGCCCAGACGATCAGCGACTGCCCACGTCCGGCGTCACCGCAGGCGAAGACACCCGGAACACTGGTCCCGAAGCTGTCGTCGCGCACGATGTTGCCGCGCTCATCCACCGCCACGCCGAGTTGGTCGACCACCCCTGCGGTCTCCGGACCGAGGAAGCCCATCGCCAGCAGGACCAACTGCGCCGGGATCTGGCGTGCGCTGCCGGGGACGGGGGCGAATCGGGTCTCAGGTCCTGCGACCTCTACCAGTCGCAGTCCGCTGACATGCCCGTCCGCGCCGACGAACTCGGTGGTGTTGACGGCGTAGACACGCTCGCCGCCCTCCTCGTTCGCCGAAGAGATCCGGAAGATCATCGGATAGGTCGGCCAAGGCTGGCTTTCCGGACGCTCGGCCGGCGGGTGCGGCATGATCTCCAGTTGCGTCACCGAGCGGGCGCCCTGCCGCAGCGCGGTGCCCAGGCAGTCGTTGGAGGTGTCACCACCGCCGATTATGATCACGTCCTTGCCGGCGGCGCTGAGCTGTCCCTCCACCGGCCCAGCAAGGGCCTTCGTCGCCTGCGTTAGATAGTCCATCGCCTGGTGGATGCCGTCAAGTTCGCGTCCGGGTACCGGCAGGTCGCGCGGACGCGTGGCGCCGATCGCCAGCACCACCGCGTCGAAACGCTCCAACAGCTGTTCGCCGGTGATGTCGGTGCCGATCTGGGTGCTCGGCTTGAAGGTGGTGCCCTCCAGTGCCATCTGCTTCAGGCGCCGGTCGAGGACCTTCTTCTCCATCTTGAAGTTGGGGATGCCGTATCGCAGCAGGCCACCGATGGCGTCGGCACGTTCGTAGACCACCACGGTGTGACCGGCACGAGTCAGCTGCTGGGCGACCGCCAGCCCCGCGGGCCCCGAGCCGACGACGGCAACGGTCTTCAGCGTGTGCCAGTCGGCCTGCTGTGGCGTTATCCGGCGATCCGCCCAGCCCTTGTCGACCAGCGCGACCTCGATGTTCTTGATGGTCACCGGGTCACGGTTGATGCCGAGCACGCAGGCGGTCTCGCACGGTGCCGGGCAGAGCCGGCCGGTGAACTCGGGGAAGTTGTTCGTGGCGTGCAGCCGCTCAAGGGCGTCCTGCCACTCGTCCCGCCAAAGCAGGTCGTTCCATTCCGGGATCAGGTTCCCCAGCGGACACCCTTGGTGGCAGAACGGCACGCCGCAGTCCATGCAGCGGCCGGCCTGCTTGCTGATGATCGGCAGCAGGACGGCGCCGGGCGTGTCCGGGTAGACCTCGTCCCAGTCGTGCAGACGTTCGGCCACCGAGCGGCGGGTCGCCACCTCGCGTGGCGTGGTCAGGAAGCCGGTGGGATCAGCCATGTGCTGCCTCCATCATGATCTGGGTCAGTTCGGTCTGGGACAACCCACGTCCGAGCGCGTCGTCGCGCGCCCTGACGATGCGCGCGTAGTCTCGCGGCTCGATCTTGGTGAAGCGCTCGGCGATCATCTCGGGGCCGCCGGCCAACAGTTCGGCGGCGCGCTTCGAACCGGTCATCTCGTGATGGCGCTCCAGCAACTGCAGGACGCGTTCGGTGTCGGCCTCGCTCATCGGGGCCGGGTCGACGTATTCGTCGTTCAGGTCGGTCAGGTCCAGGTCGATCACCCAGGCGATGCCACCCGACATGCCGGCCGCCAGGTTACGTCCGGACGGACCGCAGATCAGCACCTCGCCGCCTGTCATGTACTCGCAGGCATGGTCACCCACCCCCTCCACCACGGCGGTGGCGCCGGAGTTACGGACACAGAACCGCTCCCCCGCCCGACCGTTGAGGAAGATCTCGCCGGACGTGGCGCCGTAGCCCACCACGTTGCCGGTAATGATCTGATCCGTTGCCTCGAAGGTGGCGTCCGGGTGGAGGCGGACCGCAATCCGCCCGCCCGACAACCCCTTGCCGAGGTAATCGTTGGCGTCCCCGGTCAGCAGCAGGCTTACTCCGTTCGGCAGGAAGGCCCCGAAGCTTTGGCCTGCGGTGCCCACCAGTTCCAGGTTGATGGTGTCATCGGGCAGGCCCTGACCTTGCGTCGCCATGGTGACCCGGTGGCCGAGCATCGTGCCGACGGTGCGGTTCGTGTTCCGGATGGGTAGCTTGGCGTGCACCCGCTCCCCACCGTCCAGGGCGGGACCGGCAAGCCTGATCAACTCGACGTCCAGCGAAGCGTCGAGTTCGTGGTCCTGGTCGGTGACCTGGAGCCGCGGCGCGTCGGCGGGCAGGTCCACCTGGTACAGGATCGGGTTCAGGTCGAGGCCTGCCGCCTTGTAGTGCTCGACGCCCTGTCGGGTCTGCAGGCATTCCACCCTGCCGACCGCCTCGGCCAGCGTCCGGAAGCCGAGCTGCGCCAAGTATTCGCGCACCTCCTGGGCGATGAACTCCATGAAGTTGACGACGTACTCGGGTTTGCCGGCGAACTTCTTGCGCAGTTCCGGATTCTGGGTCGCGACCCCGACCGGGCAGGTGTCCTTGTGGCAGACCCGCATCATGATGCACCCGGAGGTGACCAGCGCGGTGGTGGCGAACCCGAACTCCTCGGCGCCCAACAATGCGGCGATCACCACGTCGCGTCCGGTCTTCAGTTGGCCGTCGCACTGCACGACGATGCGGTCCCGCAACCCGTTCAACAACAGCGTCTGTTGGGTCTCGGCCAAGCCGAGTTCCCATGGTCCGCCGGCATGCTTGATGGACGTCAGCGGAGCTGCACCGGTACCGCCGTCGTGGCCCGAGATCAGCACGACGTCCGCCTTGGCCTTGCTGACCCCCGCCGCGACTGTGCCGACCCCGATCTCGCTCACCAGTTTGACGTGCACCCGGGCCGTCGGGTTGGCGCACTTCAGGTCGTGGATCAGCTGCTTGAGGTCTTCGATTGAGTAGATGTCGTGGTGCGGCGGCGGGCTGATGAGGCCGACGCCCGGGGTGGCGTGCCGGGTGCGCGCGATCCACGGATAGACCTTGGGGCCGGGCAACTGGCCGCCCTCGCCCGGCTTGGCACCTTGGGCCATCTTGATCTGCAGGTCGGTGGCGTAGCTCAGGTACTCCGAGGTGACGCCGAAGCGTCCCGAGGCGACCTGCTTGATCGCCGAGCACCGTTCCGGGTCGTGCAGACGCTCGGGGTCCTCGCCGCCCTCGCCGGTGTTCGACCTGGCGCCCAACCGGTTCATCGCGATCGCCAGCGTCTCGTGGGCCTCCTGGCTGATGGAGCCGTAGCTCATCGCGCCGGTACTGAAACGCTTGACGATCGAAGCGACCGGCTCCACCTCGTCGATCGGGATCGGGTCGCGCTGCGGCACCAATTCCAGCAGCGAACGCAGCGTCATCAACCGGGATGAGTTGTCATCCACCCGTGCGGTGTAGCGCTTGAAGACGTCATAGCGTCCGGTCTGGGTGGCGTGCTGCAGACGGAAGATGGACTCCGGATCGAACAGGTGTTGCTCGCTCTCGCGTCGCCAGTAGTACTGGCCACCAGTGATCAGGGTGCGGTGCGGCAGAGCATTGGTCTTGGGGTATGCGCGTTCGTGGTGTGCGGTGATGTCCTTGGCCAGTTCAGCCAGTCCGATGCCCTCGATCCGCGACGTGGTGTCGGTGAAGAACTCGTTCATGAACTCGCTGCTGAGTCCCACCGCCTCGAAGATCTCGGCGCCCTGGTAGGACGCCATCGTCGAGACCCCCATCTTGCTCATCACCTTGAGCAGCCCGTGCTCCAGGGCATGACTGACGTTGCTGATCGCGACCTCTGGCGCGACGTTGACGAGTTGCTCGCGACGGGCAAGGTCTTCGGCGCTTTCGAAGAGCAGGTAGGGGTTCACCGCCGCCGACCCGTAGCCCATGAGCAGCGCCATGTGATGCACCTCGCGCACGTCGCCGGCCTCCACGACCATGCCGATCTGGACTCGCTTCTTCATCTGGACCAGGTGGTGGTGCATGTTCGCGGTCGCCAGCAGGGACGGGATGGGCGCCCGGTCCTCGGTGGCGTGCCGGTCGCTGAGCACCATGTAGAGGGCGCCCTCTTCGATGGCTGTCGTCGCCTCGTCCCGCATTTCGGCAAGACGAGCACGCAGCGCGGCCACCCCGCCGTCCACGTTGTACAGGCAACTGATCACCCTGGTCAGGCCGCGCGGCCGGTCGGCCCGCTCGCCGAGGTGGACGATCTTGGCCAGTTGCTCGGAGTCGATGACCGGTGATCTCAGGACCAGCTGGTGGGCCGACTCCGGCCCCGGATTCAGCAGGTTGGCCTCCGGACCCGACCTGGTCTCCAGCGAGGTGACCAGTTCCTCACGGATGGCGTCCAGCGGAGGGTTGGTGACTTGCGCGAACAGCTGGCTGAAGTAGTCGAACAGCGAACGCGGTTCGCACGACAGGACCGGTAGCGGGGTGTCGTTGCCCATCGACCCGATCGCCTCACTTCCGGTGTTCGCCATGGGCGCGACGATCGTGGTCAGGTCCTCGTTGGAGTAGCCGAAGAGTTGCTGACGACGCGCCACCGAGCTGGGGCTGTGCACGATGTGAGTGCGCTCCGGCAGGTCGTCCAGGAAGACCCGGCCGTGCGCCAGCCACTCCCCGTAGGGATGCTCGGCCGCCAACTGGTCCTTGATCTCCCGATCGTCGATCAACCGATGCTCTGCCAGGTCGACCAGCAGCATTCGGCCGGGCTGCAGGCGCCCCTTCTGGCGTACCTGCGCGGTCGGCACATCCAGCACGCCCGCCTCGGACGCGAAGATCACCCGGTCGTCGGTCACCCAGTAGCGCGCCGGACGCAGGCCGTTGCGGTCCAGGGTGGCGCCGATCAACGAACCGTCGGTGAAGGCGATGCAGGCCGGGCCGTCCCAGGGCTCCATCAGGCAGGCGTGGTAGTCGAAGAAGTCGCGATGGGCTTGCGGCATGGCATCGTTGCGCTGCCAAGCCTCAGGGATCATCATCATCACCGCATGTGGCAGGCTGCGCCCCCCCAGGTGCAGCAGTTCCAGCACCTGGTCGAAGGACGCGGAGTCGGAGTCGCCGGGCGGGCAGATCGGGAAGAGCCGTTCCAGGTCGCCGGGGATCAGGTCGGATTCGAGTAGCGCCTCACGGGCCCGCATCCAGTTGCGGTTCCCCTTCACGGTGTTGATCTCGCCATTGTGGGCGATCATCCGGTAGGGATGTGCGAGCGGCCACGACGGGAAGGTGTTGGTCGAGAACCGGGAGTGGACCAGCGCAATCGCGGACGTGAAGCTCGGCTCGGTCAGGTCAGGGTAGACCTCGGTGAGCTGGCCGGTGGTCAGCATGCCCTTGTAGACCAAGGTCCGGCAGGAAAGGGACGCGAAGTACACCTCGGCCTCATTGCGGGCACGCCGCCGCAACGCGTAGACCTGCCGGTCCAGGTCGATACCCGCCGCGTGCTTGCGGTCGCTCACGAACAGTTGCGCCAGGTGCGGCATCGCACCTAGCGAGATCGGGCTGAGCGTGCCGGTACGCACCGGCACCTCCCGCCAACCATGCACCTTGAGGCGTTCCTCCAGCGCGATCTTCTCGATCGAGATCATCGCCATCTCGCGCTCGGCCTCATCTGTGGGCAGGAAGGCGATGCCGACCGCATACTCTCCGGCGGGTGGCAGTGGGAAGTCGACTTGGCCACGAAGGAACTCATCTGGCACCTGGACCAGGATGCCTGCGCCATCCCCGGCCGCCGCGTCCGCTCCGGTGGCGCCGCGATGGTCGAGGTTCGCCAAGGCGGTCAAACCGTCAAGCACCAAGTCGTGGCTGGGCTTGCCGTCCAGCTTGGCGACGAACGCGACACCGCAGGCGTCATGCTCGAATGCAGGGTCATACAAGCCTTGGCGTTCGGGCGCTGTGGTGTACGAGCTCATCTGCGCTCCCTCCGGTTGAAATCATCGGAACACTAACCGCGGTGTGTTACGAACAGTTTTCAGCCGTGTGAGAGTTGGTCGACTGGGCGTTCGACCAGCGATCGCTACCCTTGGGTCATGAGTACCGTGACCGATTGCTTGCAGGCCGCTGACGCGACCATCGCCGCTGGTCGCGTCGTTGTCGCTCAGATGCTGGCTCGCCTCGGTGAGAGCAACTCCCCACGGTGCTGCACGGGGGCCGGGCGATGAACCGCCCGCAGGAGGCCGTCCAGGCGGAACTGGTCGCCGTCGCGGTCGGGGTGCTCGACGGCGCGCCGCGTGTCCTCACCACCTCCGCGTCCCAGCTTCAACTTCCGGCTGGGCCGTTGCGCGAAGACCACCGCTCGATGCAGGCGGGGTTGCGTGCATGGGTGGAGGAGAAGACCGGGCTGAGACTCGGCTACGTCGAGCAGCTCTACACCTTCGCCGACCGTGACCGAGCTGGCTCGCAGCGGACGATCTCGGTGAGCTACCTCGGCCTCACCTGGCTGGAGCACGGCGATCTGGAGCGGTGGGTGAGCTGGTACGACCTGTTCCCCTGGGAGGACCAGCGCGACGGCGGCGCGCTGCTGGGTGCGCTCGAGCCTCATCTGCGGGCGTGGGCGAATGCGGAGGACTCCGAGCGGCGGGAGGTGCGCTGTCGGGTCACCTTCGGTCTCGACGGCACCGACTGGCATCCCGAACTGGCACTGCAACGCTACGAGGTGCTCTACGAGGCAGGCCTGGTGCCGGAGTCACCCGACTCGCGCGAGGCTCTGCCCCCTCAGATCGTCGGTCCGTGGATGCTGCACGACCATCGCAGGATCGTGGCCACCGCGATGGGTCGGCTGCGCGCGAAGATCCAGTACCGACCGGTCGTCTTCGAGCTGATGCCGCCGGAGTTCACGCTGGGACAACTTCAGGCCTGCGTGGAGGCGATCGCGGGCCAGCATGTGCACAAGCAGAACTTCCGCCGGATCGTGGAGCAGCAGCGTCTGGTGGAGGAGACCGGCGGCACGACCTCGGAAACGGGGGGACGCCCGGCGCGGTTGTTCCGCTTCCGACGAGAGATCCTCGACGAGCGCGCCGCTGGCGGTACCAAACTCCCCCGTACCCGCTGAAGATCTCGAACGAGCCGGGGGCTTCCCGAGAGCGTCCCCTAAGTGCTAATCTTGAGCAAATCATATGCTCATATCAAGCATAAAGGGGATTACAGTGACGTCCCAGACCACCATGCCCGCAACCACACCCCGCACCCCAGACGCAACTCCCGCGCTCCACCTGCCGATCCGGCCGTTGGACGCGGACACCTGGGACGCCGCTGCCGCCGATATCGAGGCCATCACCGAACTCAAACGCGAGAAGGACGCGGTCATCCTGGCCCACAACTACATGACCGGTGACATCTTCCACGGCGTGGCCGACATCACCGGCGACAGCCTCGCGCTCGCCCGCGAGGCCCGCCACGTCACCCAGTCGACGATCGTGCTGGCCGGAGTCCACTTCATGGCCGAGACCGCGAAGCTCCTCAACCCGGGTAAGCGCGTCCTGCTGCCGGATCTGCGGGCCGGGTGCTCCTTGGCCGCATCGGTTACCGCCGAGGACGTCAGCGCCCTTCGTGCCGCCCACCCCGGGGTTCCCGTGGTCACCTATGTCAACACCTCGGTGGCGGTGAAGGCGGCGTCGGACATCTGCTGCACTTCGGGCAACGCCCTGCGGGTGGTCGAGTCCCTCGGGGTTGATCGAGTGATCATGATCCCCGACCAATACCTCGCCCGTAACATCGCGGCGCAGACCGGGGTGGACATGATCATCTGGCCCGGCGCCTGCGAGGTCCACGAGCAGTTCACCGCAGCCGAGGTGCGCGCCCTGCGCGACGAGTACCCCGGCGTCACCGTCCTCGCCCACCCGGAGTGCCCGCCGGAAGTCGTCGCGGAAGCCGATTTTGCGGGCTCCACCGCCCAAATGTCGGACTTCGTGGCCAGCCGTCGCGCCTCCATGGTCGCGCTGGTCACCGAATGCTCGATGAGCGCCAACCTCGCCGGCGCCCACCCGGAGGTGGAGTTCATCGGCATGTGCCGGCTGTGCCCGCACATGCAGCGCATTACCTTGAAAGGCATCCGAACCGCGCTCGAGACCGGCCGACACGAGATCAGCGTCGACCCGGCGATCGCCGACCGCGCCCGCCTCGCCGTCGAGCGCATGCTCGCCGTCTGACGCACGAGCCGAGGACCCCACGATGACAGTCATCATCGGCGCCGGCCTGGCTGGCCTCGCGACCGCACTCCACCTTGCCCCACAGCGCTGCGTCCTGCTCACGGCGGGGACGCTGCAGGCCGAGACCCGGTGGCGCGAGCCCGCGTCCGGTTGGGCGCAAGGAGGCATCGCGGCTGCCGTGTCGCCCGCCGACGAGCCCTGCCGCCATGCCAGCGACACCATCGCTGCCGGTGCGGGGTTGTGCGACCCCGACGTCGTCGCCCAGATCACCGCTGCCGCTCCCAGCGCCATCGAGTGGCTGGTGAACCAGGGCGTGCCCTTCGACCGCGAGCCCGACGGCGCTCTCGCGCTCGGTCTTGAAGGCGCGCACGGTATGCGTCGCATCGTGCATGCCCGCGGCGACTCCACCGGCGCCGAGGTGATGCGAACGCTGGCGGCTGTGGCCGCGCGCACGCCTTCGATCTCGGTACTGGAACGGGCCCGGGCCACTCGGATCGTGATGGTGGACGGCGCGGTGGCAGGTGTCGAGATCGAGCGTGACGGCGTCCGCCTCGTGCTTCCGACCGCAAGGGTGGTCCTTGCGACCGGCGGAGTAGGTGGGCTGTTCGCCCGCACCACGAACCCGCTCGGTTCCTACGGACAAGGCCTGGTACTCGCGGCACGTGCCGGTGCCCGCCTTCGAGACCTCGAGATGGTCCAGTTCCACCCCACCGCGTTCGATCTTGGTGGGCTCGACCCGATGCCGCTGATCAGCGAAGCCGTGCGCGGTGAAGGAGCGCTGCTCGTCACCGCCGACGGCCGCCCGGTGCTCGACAACCCGCTCGCGGCGCGGGACGTCGTCGCCCGCGCGGTCTTCGCCAGCCTGCAGCGCGGGGAGCAGGTCTTCCTCGATGCCCGGGACGCGATCGGCGCCGAGTTTCCCGATCACTTCCCCACCGTCACAGCCAAGTGCCGCGCCGCAGGAGTGGATCCTGTGACTCAGCTGATCCCCGTCAGCCCCGCCGCCCACTACCACATGGGCGGCGTGCTCACCGACGCCACCGGACGCACCACAGCGCCCGGTCTGTGGGCGGTGGGTGAAGTGGCCAGCACCGGATTGCACGGCGCGAACCGGCTGGCCAGCAACTCGCTGCTCGAAGCGGTGGTGATGGGGACGCTCGCCGCCCACGACATCGCCGGCGCGCCCGAATCCGGCATCGGCGGTGCGGCGAGCCCTCTAGCCGCGATCGCCGCACTCCCGGACGGCGGTCGCCAGCTGAAGGGCACCGACCGCCCCGAGGCCCGTTTGCGCCTCGACATGTTCGCCGTCGTCGGGGTAGCGCGCGACGGCGCCACGCTTGGGCCCTTGGTTGCGCGCTTGCAGGACGAAGTCGTGGCCCGCCGACACGCCGGTTCCGGCGACGCCTTCGAGGCGGTCCCCATCGCCACCTTGGCGGCTCTTGCCATCGCGTGGTCTGCTCTGCGGCGCGAGGAATCGCGGGGTGCTCACACCCGCACAGACTTCCCCGCCCCTGGCATCGCTGCCCACCAAACCCTGGTATTGGAAGATCTGTTGCTCACCGAAACCCTGACCGGAGGACTCCGATGACCCTGCCCACAGCACTGCTCGAACCCACCGTGCGCCGGGCCCTCGCCGAAGACCTCGGTACTGCCGGCGATCTGACCACGAACGCGATCGTCTCGGCAGACCACCGCTCCGGTTTCGATGTGGTGGCACGCCAACCAGGCGTCATCTCCGGGATAGACGCCGCCACGCTCGCGTGGCGTCTGCTCGACTCCGAGGTGCAGGTGGACGTCCGACTGGGCGAGGGCGCCTCCGTGACCCCGGGGGACGTCGTGGCCACGGTCTTTGGGCCGACCCGCGCCCTGCTGAGCGGGGAACGCGTCGCGCTGAACCTGCTTTGCCACCTCAGCGGTGTTGCCAGCGCGACAGCGGGCCTGGTGGCCGCGGTCGCACACACGCGGGCTCGGATCACCTGCACCCGCAAGACCACCGTCGGTCTGCGGGCACTGGAGAAGGCGGCGGTGCGGGCCGGGGGCGGGGTGAACCACCGCTTCGGGCTGCACGATGCCGTCCTCATCAAGGACAACCACATCGCGATCGCCGGCAGTCTGCCGGAGGCGATCCGGCGGGCCCGGTCAGGTGTGGGACATCTGGTTGCCATCGAATTCGAGGTTGACACCCTTGAGCAGCTCGCCGAGGTGCTCGCCGACCCTGACTTGGTGGCCTCGTGCCGGGCAGTCCTGTTGGACAACATGGGGCCGGAGACGCTGCGCCAAGCAGTCGCCTTGGTAGGCGGACGGCTCGTGACCGAAGCTTCCGGACGAATCACGGCACAGACCGCTGCCGCCCTCGCAGAGACTGGCGTAGACCTGATCTCCGCGGGCTGGATCACCCACTCGGCACCCGTCCTGGACCTCGGACTCGACGCGTAGGCCAAAGGCGCTCGCCGTTGCCGGGCGGCTAGCGCGGCCGTGCGGGCACCAGGTGGCCCTGCGGCTTGGCGAAGCCGAAGGACCACAGCTGGTAACCGGGCCGGCGCCGCAATTGCCAGATGAGCAGGGCCACCGCCCCAGCGAAGAGAATCAGCGAGACATAGCTGTTGACCCGCCAACCCCCGACCTGGTTGACGGGGTCGATACGCAGGCTCTCGATGAAGAACCTGCCGAAGGTGTACCAGATGACATAGCAGGTGAACAGTTTGCCGCGTCCCAGCTTGAAGCGGCGCTCGACCCACAGCAGGACGAAACCACCGAGCCCCGTCCAGACCATCTCGTACAGGAAGGTCGGGTGGTAGGTCGAATACGACTCGTAGCCGGTGGGTCGGTATCGCGGTTCGACGTACAGCGCCCACGGCAGGTCGGTGGGCCGACCGAACAGTTCCTGGTTGAACCAGTTGCCCAGTCGCCCCAGCGATTGCGCAAACAGCAGTCCCGGCGCGATGACGTCCGCCAGTTCCCCGAAGCTGAACCGGTAGCGCCGGGCCAACAGCCAAGCGGCGAACGCACCGAGCATCACACCGCCCCAGATGCCGAGGCCGCCGCTGCGAATATTGAACGCCTGCCACGGGTTGCGTCCCGGACCGAAGTACAGCTGGTAGTCGGTGATCACGTGATAGAGGCGAGCACCGATGATCCCGACCACCACCAGGATCAGTGCGATGGTGTCGAAACGGTCAGCGTCGCCGCCACGCTGGACGAACCTGCGCCGACTCAGCCACGCTGCGATGAAGATGCCGACCAGGATGCAGATCGCGTAGTAGCGGATCTCGACCGGGCCGATGAAGAAACCCCCGGCTGGCGGAGCTGGGATCTGCAGCGGAGTCACCGGCGGCTCCGGCGTACGCCGGCAGCCAGGTCGGCGGCTTTCTCTCGCAATCCGGTCAAGTCGTCGCTGCCGGCATCGTCGGCCGCGATCAGGCAGTTGACCAGCGCTGAGCCGACGATGACCGCGTCCGCGTAGCTGCCCACCTCGGCAGCCTGGTCGCCGTTGGACACACCCAGCCCGACACCGACGGGCAGACTCGGGTCGGCCTTCCGGGCGCGCTGGACGATCACCGGAGCGGCCGAGGATGTCTCGGATCGGACGCCGGTCACCCCCATCACCGAAGTGGCGTAGACCCAGCCGCGACAGGCGGCCATGGTTTCGCGAATGCGCTCGTCGGTGGAACTGGGCGCAATCAGGAAGACGCGGTCGAGCCCATGGGAATCGGAGGCCGCCATCCATTCGCCAGCCTCGTCGGGCGTCAGATCGGGGGTGATCAATCCAGCGCCGCCGGCAGCGGCCAGGTCACGGGCGAACGCCGCCACACCGTAGCGCTCGACCAGGTTCCAGTAGATCATCACCATCGGGGTCGCGCCGGCCGCCGCCACCGTCTCGGATGCGGTGAAGACGTCGCGGGTGCGCACCCCACGCTCCAAGGCGCGCGTGGTGGCGTGCTGGATCGCCAGCCCGTCCATCATCGGATCGGAGTAGGGCATACCGATCTCCACCAGGTCGGCGCCCACCCCGTCGGTGCCCTCAATGACCGCCCGCATGGCCGCCAAGGAGCCGGGCACCGACGGGAAACCGACCGGCAGGTAGGCGACCAGGGCGGCGCGTCCCGATTCGCCGGCCTGACGCAGCACGTGGCCAGAGATGCCCAGCCGGGGATCGTATGCCTTCACTTCAGCGCTCCCGTCGACCTGTCGGCCACCCCGCGGATGCCGAAGTAGGCCATCGCGGTGTCCACATCCTTGTCGCCTCGTCCGGACAGGTTGACCACGATGAGCGGGCGCGTGTCCGGGTCCGTCTCGGCCAGCCGCAGACCCAGCCGACGGGCACCCGCGACCGCATGGGCCGATTCGATGGCCGGCATGATGCCTTCGGTGCGACTGAGCAGCCGGAAGGCGTCCATGGCCTCCGCGTCATCGACCGGCTCGTAGGTCGCCCGGCCGGTCTTCGCCAGCAGCGCATGCTGCGGGCCGACTGCCGGATAATCCAAGCCTGCCGAGATTGAGTGTGACTCGATGGTCTGCCCGTCCTCGTCCTGCAGGACGAAGGTCCGGGTACCGTGCAGGACGCCGATCGAACCGCCGGTGATGGACGCAGCGTGCTGCCCGGTAGCCACCCCTGCGCCGCCGGCTTCGAAACCGTACAGCTGCACCTGGGTGTCGTCGAGGAAGTCGGCGAACATGCCGATGGCATTGGAACCGCCACCGACACAGGCGCAAACGATGTCGGGTAGCCGCCCGAAGCGCTCCAGCACCTGGGCGCGTGCCTCGGTGCTGATGATGCGCTGGAACTCGCGAACCATCATCGGGAAGGGATGCGGCCCGGACGCGCTGCCTATCAGGTAGTGGGTGTTTTCGACGTTGGTGACCCAGTCGCGCATCGCCTCGTTCATGGCGTCCTTGAGGGTCTGGCTGCCGGCCTCGACGGCCACCACCTCGGCGCCCAGCAGTTGCATGCGCGCCACGTTCAGTGCTTGGCGTTCGGTGTCGACTCGGCCCATGTAGACGCGGCACTCGAAGCCCAGCAGCGCTGCGATGGTGGCAGTGGCGACACCGTGCTGCCCGGCCCCGGTTTCCGCGATGACCCGGGTCTTGCCCATCCGCTTGGTCAGCAGGCCTTGGCCGATGACGTTGTTGATCTTGTGGGAGCCGGTGTGGTTGAGGTCCTCCCGCTTCAGCAGGATGGTCGCGTTGCCGCAGTGCTGGCTGAACCGCTTCGCCTCGGTCAATGGGCTGGGCCGTCCGGCGTAGTTGACTTGCAGGTCGGCGACCTCGGTGGCGAATTCGGGGTCGGACTGGGCATGGGTGAAGGCCTCGGTCAACTC
>ERZ1645187.844-NODE-844-length-29750-cov-29.441152_pt1 | contig 29750 bp, 28 predicted proteins | sample MGYA00575352_ERZ1645187 | MGnify/ENA primary metagenome ERZ1645187 (study PRJEB40837, sample SAMN11349314) | freshwater sediment metagenome | isolation source: river sediment | host: Sediment | place: India: Wazaribad , New Delhi | collected 2017-02-21 ...
ATGGGGGCGGATGCCGTCGTCTTCCCGGTCGACTGCGTCAGCCACAACGCCATCAACTGCGTGAAGCGACTCTGCGAGCGTCGCGCCATGCCCTTCCGCGCCCTGCGCTCGAGCGGCCTCGGGTCGTTGGTCGACGTCCTCGGAGATCTCGCCTCCTGACCCCGTGGGTGGCGAGTGGCCTCGGCGGGTCCGGTCCTTCCCCACCGGACCCGCCGAAATCACATCGTCCGGTGCAAGGCCTGGTGGGCTTCAATCGCCTGCCGCTTCGTCGACGAGAATCTCGGCGAAACGAAAGAAGATGCCGATGAAGCCGCAGGCCGCCGTGGGGTAATGTCTCGGTTCGCGTGCATCGTCGAGGCGGGCTTCATGGATCGGAGCCGCTTGGCGTGGCCGATGGTTCAAGAGGGGCTCTCCTTACTGGAATCTATTTGCGACTGCATCGCAATAGCAATATATAGCAGTCATACGGCGCGTGAACCCCTGAATTCCGGGCTCGTGCGCCGACGGGCCGACATCCGGGCCAAATCACCTTCCGCAGAGACACCCCGACGATGACCAGATCGACGCCACCCCGAGAGACACCGCCCGCGCGCTCCGAGACTTCGACCGAGCCGCTGTTTTGGAAGATCGAAACCCTGGTCGGTGGGTGTCGTGAAGCTCGCATCCTGCACGAGGGGGAGATCTATCGGCTCCGGATCACCTCGAAGCAGCGTCTCATCCTGACCAAGTGATCGGCTCGCCCGATGGACGGACGAGCCGAAGAGAGGACCCTCCATGTTCATCGCCATGAACCGCTTTCCGATCGTCGAAGGGCGCGAAGTCGAGTTCGAGACGCGCTGGAAGGCGCGCGAGAGCCGGCTTCAGAACCAGAACGGCTTTCTCGGGTTTCACCTCTTGCGCGGTCCTGCCCGGGACGGGCACACGCTCTTCGCCACCCATACGGTCTGGGCGGATCGCACCTCTTTCGAAGTCTGGACCCGATCGGAGGACTTCGCGGCGTCCCACCGCGGTGCGGGCGGCTTCGCCGGTCTGATGGCCGGACCCACGCAATTCGAGGGCTTCGACGTCACCTTCAGCATCGCGGCGTGAGAGACCGTCGGCCGCGAATGCTCGGTGTCTCGAGGCCGCTGCCGGGCAACCGTTGAGGGAGTCCGTTCGGAGACGGGCAATGAGCGAGAACTACGACCAGGAGGAAGGCCTCGCGCTCCCGACCATTGCGCCGTCGGGTGATCTCAGCGTCCCGAGTGAGATCGAGCGACCTCCCTTGACCGGCGCCCAGAGGGCCGTCCTTGCCGCGGCCCGTAAGGGGCCGTTGTTCGCGGTGGGAATGGGATGGCGACCGAAAGGGGGGAGAGCTTCGTTCCGAGGGGCGACGATCGAATCGCTCCTCGGCCGTGGCTTCCTGTCGATCGAGGACGGCTGTGCGGTGATCACGCCGGCCGGCCGCCGAGAATCGGTCGACTGACCTTAGGTCAACACCGGGTCCGAAGCAACATACCGGCGTGCAGACCCGCGAAACCGAGGTAGGCCGCGATCCAGGCGAGACCAGCGACCGGGAGGCCGGGAAGCGTCCAATCCGGGCGCAACGCCACCACGACCCGCGCTGCCGCCGCGACGAGGATGAAGGTATAGAGCGCCGTCGTCGGTCCGCCCGCGACCAAGGGGCGGCCGGTATGGCCGCGCGACGCCCGCGTCATGATCGCCAAGGTGAAGACCCCGATCGCTCCGGTCGTCCAGAGATGGATCGCGGCGGCCGACGGAACGAGGTCGGGACGGACCTCGGCTGCTGCGGCGAAGAAGAACCCGATCGTCGTCGCGAGCCATCCGAGGTGCAGGACCGCGACGATCGGTTCGCCGATCACCGAGAGCCCCCGCCACCCGGAGAGCCTGAGGAGATTGGCGAGACCGGCGACGGCGAGCAGCAGCGCCGCCGGAGTGCCGGTCACCGGCCAACGTCCCGCCACCATCCAGACGAGGAGTGCGGCGCCCGAGGCCCAGGCGGCGAAGACGTCGAGTTGCGGGTTGCGGCGCAGGTCGAGCCCGTCGCCGCGCGCGGCGAGACGGTTCGCGGTGAACTGTGGCACCACCCGTCCACCGACCACCAGGATCAGCGCCAGCACCGCGGCGAGGCCGAGCCGTTCGGCCCAGATGGTTCGCCCCCACCGCTCGAGCTCCCAATGGAAGAGACCGTTCGCCAATGCGAGGAGGATCACCCAGGCGACGACCTTGAGATTGCGCCGGTCGCCGGCCGCGACGATCTCGCGCGCGGCCCAGGCCGCGAGCACGACGAGGAAGGCGACGTCGACGAGCGCGGTCGTCAGCCATCCGAGCTTCGTCGCGACGAGGAGAGCGATGCGCCCGGCGAGCCAGAGGAGGACGAGGCCGGCGAGCGGGGAGCCGACCAAGGGGGGGCGCTTCGTCCAGTTCGGCACCGCCGTCGTCAGGAACCCGGCGAGGATCGCCGGTACGAAACCGAAGAGCAGTTCGTGCGCGTGCCAGAGCGGCGCCGGGAAGAGGCTCGGCGGCGCGACGAAGCCGAGATACCAAGGCACGAAGAGCGCGAGGCTCACTGCCGCCTGGATCGCACCGAACAGGAAGAAGGGCCGAAAGCCGCCGGAGAGGAAGGCGATCGGCGGGGATGGAGTGGTGGGTGGCGTGGCCGGCATGGGTTTTCCTTCAGCAACCGGAGGCGTGGCCCTTCGGCGTTTCCGCGAGGAAGGGCCAATAGACGGCGAGCCAGACGAGGAACCCGCCCGCCCACAGGAGCGAGGCGATCACGTGGGGACCGCCCGGTGGTTCGCCGATGACGCCGAGATTGGGCAGGGTGCGTAAGGCCGCCGCGGCGAGGACGGCGGTGAAGGCTGCCCACAGCGGGCGCGGAAACGGCAGCGGTCGGCCGGTGTGGAAGAGGCCGGCGATGGCGAGAACCGCCATGACCGCGACGCCGAGCCCGCCCTGGAGGGCGACGTGCAGGGCCGCGCTCTCCGGCCAGGGCGCGCCGAGCCGCCCGACGCCGACGAGGACGAGCCCGAGCCCGGAGACTGCGGCGGACACGAAGAGCGCCAGCATCTCGAGCCGGAAGAAGGCGCGGCCGACGAAGGTCTCACCGGCGCGGTCGAGGAACGCGGCGCCGGCAGCGATCCACAGCCAGCCGGAGACGGCGGGTTCGAGTGCCGCGATCTCGCCGGCGAGCGCCACCGCGACGAGGCCGGGGGCGAGGTTGCGGCGGCCGGGATGGGGTCGCCAGGGCGAGGTCTCCTCGCTCGGATCGAGCACCAGATTGGTCACCGGCACCGAGATGCGGGCGAGCGCCAGGCCGAGGAAGCCGAGGAAGGTGAGGCCGACGAGGCGCAACGCCGTCTGGGCGGCGATGACGTCGCCGGTCGCGGCGGCGAAGCGGAAGAAGCCCTCCGTCGCCGCGAGGGTAGCGAGCCAGACGGCGAAACCCGTGTAGTCCCAGGTTCGTTTCAGGATCGACACCCGGATCCCGTAGGCGACGAGACCACCGATCCAGGCGAGATCGGCGAGGCCGGCGACGAGACCGAGGACGTCGGTCCCGAGGAGGCCGACGACGCGCGCCACGCCCCAGACGACGGCGAGCCACATGAGCGGCCGCCCTCTGAGGCGCGGCGTGTCGGAGAATTCCGGCAGCGCCGTGGTGAGGAAGCCGATCAGCGCCGCGCCCCAGGCGCCGACCAGCATCTCGTGGCCGTGCCAAAACGACGGCGGCAGGTCGCGGGCGAAGGGCAGGTCGAAGCCTTGGACGATCACCCACAGCACCGGCCACGCCGCCGCCTGGAGCGCCGAGAGCGGGAAGAACAGGCGCAGCCCTTCATCGAGAAGGACGTCGAGGAGGGCGCCGAGCCGGCGACGCATGGAGCCGATCACGCCCGCCTCCGCTCGTCGACGTCGTTGACGTGCCGGAACAGCGGGTCGTCGGCGAGGAAGCCGGAAACCAGCCGGAACACCTCGGCGTCGTCGCGTGTCCCCGGCCGCCCCGGCAGCCGCCGTTCGCCGACGAGACCGCGCCCGTTGGTGTCCATGACGACGATGCGATCGGCGATGCGCGCTGCCTCGGCGAGATCGTGGGTGACGAACAGCGCCGAGAACCGCGCCTCGCTCGCCGCCGCGATCACCAGATCCTGCATCCGGCGCTTCAACGCCACGTCGAGGGCGGTGAAGGGCTCGTCGAAGAAGACGAAGTCGGGTGCGACGACGAGGGCGCGGGCGATCGCCGTGCGTTGACGCATGCCGCCGGAGAGTTCGACTGGGAATTTGTCGAGATCCTCTTCGGCGAGTTCGACGCGCGCGGCTGCGGCGCGGGCGCGCTCCCGCCGCGCGGCCCGCGCCACCCCGGCCAGCGCCAGCGGGTAGGCGATGTTGTCGAGCGCGGTCGCCCAGGGCAGCAGGCGCGGATCCTGGAACACCATGCCCTGCCGGTCGAAGCGACGCTCGACCCGGCCTCGGGTCGGGCTGGTGACGTCGGCGGCGACATGCACGAGCGTGCTCTTGCCACAGCCGGACGGGCCGACGAGCGCCACCACCTCCGACCGAGAGACATCGAGATCGACGCCGTCGACGACCGTTCGTCCGAGATAGGAATGACCGATCCGCGCGAGGCGGAGAACCGCGTCGGCTTCGCCTCGCGTGATCGGACAGGCGGCCGTGTTCATCGCTTGACCCCCCAGGGACGCGCCGCCTCGCGCCAGCGTTCGAGCTCGGCGCGGATCGGATGCAGCATGCCGTATTCGACGACGACCAGCCCGGCGACGGCGACCAACACCCAGGCAGTGGCGGTCTCGACGTCGAGATCGGCGCGGGCGCGGGCGAGCGCCCCGCCGATACCGCCGGTGTTGGCGAGGAGCTCGGCCATCACCGCGACCTTGAACGACGAGCCGAGCGTCACGGTCAGAGCCGGGAAGACGTGGGCGGCGACGTGGCGCAGGCCGAGGGTGAGGAAGCGCTGCAGAGCGGTCGCGCCATAGGCTCGGGCCATGTCGTCGAGGCCGCGATCCCGCGTCGCCACGCCTTCCGCCGCGCCGACGAAGGCGAGCGGCAGACCGGCGACCACCACGGTGACGACGATGGTCGCGTCGGTCGAGCCGAACCAGATCATGGCGAGGACGATCCAGGCGATCGGCGGCACGCCGAGAAGCAGCGTGACGAAGGGGCGGGCGAGCCGGAGGCTCGCCGCCGAATAGCCGGCGACGAGGCCGAGGATCGTTCCGAGGAGGGCGGCGAGCGCGAAGCCCTCGATGGCGCGCAGACCGGTCGCGAGCGCGATCCCGCGCGCCCGCTCGTCGGCGAAGAGGCGGCCGACGGCGAGAAGGGTGGCGAGCGGATCGGGCAGGATGAAGGCGCCATAGGCACGGTGCCCGGCCGACCACAGGGCGGCGAAGAGCGACAGCGCCGCGACGCCGGCCCACCCCGCCCACAGGAAGCGGCCGATCCGGCCGATCCGGGTCGCCGTGCCGATCTCGACGCGTCCGCTCACAGGTAGAAGCCCGCATCCGGCAATCGCCCGCCGATCACGTTCGGCTCGTATTCGGCGACGGTCTTGAACAGCCGTTCGAGGCTCGGCCGCGCCTCGCGCGCCCGGGTGCAGACGAGGCGGGAGTGGGGGATCGCCTTCTCGATCACCGGCCAGGGCAATTCCAGCGTCGCCGCGGCGCTGCCGGCGGCGACCGCCGGAGCGGCGAGTACCGCCGCCGTCGCCGTCGCCAGAGCTTCGTGCAAGAGGTCGACGTGCTCGGGATGGGCCTTCAGGAAGGCGTCGGTGACGGCCATTCCGGCCTGCGGCAGATCCGGCGAATTGCCGGTGAGGCGCGCCCATTCGGCCTGGAAGTCCATGGCGCGCACCACGGTCTTGCCCATCGCCGCGGCCCGCACGATGGCGGCGGAGGCGGCCGGTTCGGGCACCAGCGCCGCGTCGATGCGGCCGGCGGCGACCATCTGGATCGCCTCGATCGGCGTTCCGGTGGTCTCCACCGTCAGATCGCGGCCCGGCGCCATGTCGAGCGTCTTGAGGAGGCGTTGCAGGGCGAATTCCGGCGTGTCGTTGCGGAACGGCACCGCGATCGTCCGCCCCTTCAGCTTCTCGATCCGGTCGAGGCCGGGGTCGGTGGCGATGACGTGGAGAAGCCCGTCGGTCATGACGTTCAGAAGCCGCACGCCGAGACCGCGATTGAAGAGATTGGCGGCCGAGGCGGTGGGCATCACCGAGGCGAGGAGCGTGCCGGATGTGAGGCCTGCCCGCAACTCGTCGGGATTGCGCCAGGCCTTGAACGTCACCTTGTCGGCGACGGCGGCGAGCATGCCGGTCGCCGCCGCGTGCGCGACGGTGATCGAGGGACCGGCCGGCGGTCCCCACAGCGTCAGGTCGCGCAAGGGCGCGACCGCCGCGCGGACTGGTCGGGGCGCGACGACGAAGGCGGCGAGGCCCGCGAGAGCGGCGCGGCGGGTGGAGCGAAGGGTCATGATGTGGCTGGTCTCGTTGGTGCGGAATGAGGATCGGCGATCGGAATGCCGGTCGTTGCGACGAGAAGCAGGTCGAACTGCCGGTGGAGTTTCGATCGCCCCGTTCGCCGGGTGGTCATCACTTCGTCTCCGTCTGCGCGAGGGTCAGAACCCGTTGGTACTGATCCGCGCTCAGCATCGCGCGAACGCGCGCGATGCAGGCGATGTGAACCTCGGCGGCTTCGCGCTTGATCGTCTGCAGTGCGTCGAGCCGCGCCTTCAGGTCCGGGCCGACATGCCCCGTCAAGACATCGGCGGAAATCGCCTTTTCGATTTCCTCGCCCTTCCGAAACAGGGGGCGAATCTTCGTCGGAATCTCGATGAGGATGGCGTCGACCTCGGCGGACTGGCGCGCGTCGAGCCCGAGTTCGGCGCGATGGTCGCGGATCGTGTGCATCAGATGCGGCAGGTTGCCCGGCAGAACGAGGGCATACTGATTGAGACGGACGGCTTCCGCCGCTGCTGATGTGGCCCCCATGAGACCAGCGAGAACAAGAGCGGGAACATGCAACCGAACCATGTGTCTGTCTCCTCTCGTGAACGGCGCGGCCTTCCGGTGGAGAGGCCCGGAATTGCAGTGGAACGGGAGGTGCTTCGGTGCGCGCGCCCCCCTCTTGTCTTGCCGGTCGTCAGAACCGGATCGACGCTCTGCCCCAGAAGGTGCGACCGGCGGCGTCGAGATTGACCAGCATCGGGTCGTCGATGTCGGTGCGTTCGATGTGCTCGGCGTAGCGCCGGTCGAAGACGTTCTCGACGCCGAGGCTCAGGCGGATGTTGGGCTTCGGCTTCCAGGCGCCGGAAACGTCGACCGTGGCGAAGCCGCCGGTGGCGGCGTCCGAACCGGACCCGGTCGCGGCCGACCCGTCGATGCGGCTCGCGCCGGCGACGAGGCGCCAGCGGCCGTCGACCTCGAACGCCTCGTTCATCCAACCGGCGCGCAGCGACGCCTCGAGCGGCGGGATCTGACCGATCGGGCGGGAGTCCGTGAGGTTCTCGCCATAGGTCGCCCAAGCCTCGGCCCCGGCCCAGAAGCCGTGATCGAAGCGATGGCGAACCTTGGCTTCGACACCGCCGATGAAGGCGTCGACGTTGCGGAAGACATTGGCGCCGTTGGCGACGAGAATGCCGCTCTGGCCGCGCGCCCGATCCCACAGGATGAAGTCGGTGACATGATCGGCGTAGGCGCGGGTAGCGAGCTCCCAGCGGCCATTCGCCCAGCCGCCGCCGATCTCGGCGACGTGATGCTGCTCGGGAGCGAGATCCGGATTGCCGATCCACGTACGCGCCACCATCGCCGGCGGCGTGAAGCTGGCGAAGTAGCGCTCGCGCGGGTCGGCGGTGCGCACCACCCGCTTCACTCCGGCGAAGAGCCGACCGGCGCCGCCGTCGATGTCCTTCTCGAGGCGCAGCGACCCGCCGAGGTTGACCTCCTGCTCGTCGCCGCTGCCGGCGTAGCCGTAATAGGTGGCGAACAAGGCGCGCGGGGTCGGCGTCGCGGCCATGCCGGTCACCATGCCGGCGCGGTCCATGCCGCCGAGGCGCGCTTGGACGAGGTCGAGACGCAGACCGGCGAGCAGCCGGAAATCCGGGGCGAAGGCCCACTTGCCGTCGGCGGTGACGCCGGTTGTGGTCACCGTGGCGTCGGCGAGAACGGGCGATTGGGCGGCGAGGGCCGCGCCCATATAGCGTGTCGCGTCGCGATGGTCCGACTTCACGTCGGTGCCGAGCGTCCACGAGAAGGACCCCGAGCCACCGTCGACCGCCGCCTGACCGGTCCAGACCTGCCGCTTGAAGCGCGCCTCGGTCTTCTGCGCCGCCGCCGTCGTGCGGAACGAGTAGTTGTCGTTGATCCGGTCGTAGTCGGTCCACCCCGCCTGGAAGCGGAAGGTGCGGACGATCTCGTGGTCGACCGCGAGCCGGCCCTTGGCGGAGAGATTGGTCACGTCGAAACGGCGGGTGTCGATCGAGGCGCCGGGGTAGAGGATCTTGTCGCGCGTCATCCGCTGTGTGTCGAACGACAGGAACGAACCGTCGGCGCGCGCCCAACCGACGCCGCCGCCGAAGTTCCAGCGGTTGCGATCGTCGGCGACGGCGCCGCCGCCGGGGATGTCGTAGGAGCCGACCGACTCGCGGTAGAGATTGGCGCGGCCGAAGAAGCCGTTCTGGAAGACGCTTCCCTGGGCGAGCGCCTCGAAGCGCTTGCAGGCCGACGAGTAGCCGGTCGCCGCCAGGCCGTGGATGCCCGGTATCGGGATCGCGGGTTGTTCCATGCCCGCCGGAACCAGGGTGCCGATCGGTCCGCCCCACCACTGCGAACACTGCGGCAGATCGGCGCGATTGAGATTGCGCCCCTCCAGGCCGCCCATCGGGTCGTAGATCGCCGTCGTCGACGGGATCACCGTCGCAACGGGAGCCGTCGGCGTCGGTACGGGCGACTTCTTCTTCTCCAGGTCGGTTGCCACGGCCGAGCCGGCGGTGAGAAGGACGGCGAGCGCGGAAGAACCGAGCAGACGAAGGGCGTGGGCGGATCTCATACAGGGTCCTCGATCTGGGTACCTCTTTTTCGCTAATGCAAACGAGTCGCATTAGCGTTGACAATTATCAAGCCTCGAACTCGGCGCGTTCAGCGAATCCGGATCGCGACGGTTGCGGCAAAACGTCCGGACGGCGGCGGTGGGAACCGCATCCGCCCGAGAAGGCCGGAGATCGCGCGGTCGATCTGACCACTGCCGGACGACCGGGCGAGCCCGTGCGACACGACCGCACCGGAGGCATCGATGGTGAAGCCGACGACCACGGTGCCCTCGACGTCCTCGAGCCCGAGACCGTCGACGCGGGCCTGGAGGACGGCTCGTACTCTCGCGCCGTAGCCGGGATCGGCGCCGGCACGCGCCGTGGTTCCGCCGGCCGCCGGGCGACCGGCGATCGCGCCGGTCGCGGCGGGCCGATCGGCGTGCGTCCGCGTCTCCTTCCTGGCTCTCACCGCGGTCTTCTCCTGTGGTGGGGTAGGCTTCGTTTGCGGGCGTCGAAGCGTCGGTGGCGTCGCCGGCGGCACGGGCTCATGCTTCTCGACGATCGGCGGGGGATCGGCCGAGACCGTCTCCGAGGGAGGCGTCGGTAGTACGGGTTCTGGTTCCGGTGGCGGCGGGGCGATCTCCGTCACTGTGGCAGGCGGGTCGACGGGCGGTGTCTCCGATGGCTGAGGCGCGGGTTCCGGTTCGGGTGGAGGAACTTCGGTCTCTCGGGGCACGACGCTCGGAGGCGCGCCTTCGGAAGGAGCCGATGCAGGCGCATCGACGATCTCCGTGGTCACGACGAGTTCGGTATCCGCGAAGGGTGCAGTTCCTTCGCCGCGGGGCGTCCACGCGAAGAGAGCGACGCCATGGAGAACCGCGACGCCGACGACCAAGGCAGCTCGACGTCGAAGGAAGCCGGCGGAAGTTGCGCCCTGGATGCGCGCCGTCATGGCGAGGCGAGCGCGCCGGTTCGAATGACGCCGGCGTCGGTGGGCGACTGCGCCGTCCGCGGGGGCTCGGAGACGAGGGCGATGCGCCGCAGCCCAGCCCCGGCGAGAGTGTCGACGATCTCGACGACATCGCCGTAGGAGACGCCGCGGTCACCGCGGACTCGAATGGTCCGGGTCTCGTCGGCCCCGAGTGCGCGGACCGCCGCGACGATGCGTTCGCGATCGGTGATGTCGTTTCCGACCGAGACGCGACCGTCGCGGTCGATCGACACGACTATCGGCTCCTTCGGTTCCAGCGGGCGGGCGGTCGCTGCCTGCGGCAGATCGAGTTTCAATCCGCTGGCGAGCAGTGGTGCGGTCACCATGAAGACAACGAGCAGGACGAGCATCACGTCGACTAGCGGCGTCACATTGATCTCGGCCGACGGCACATGATGGCCGAGCGAGCCCGAGGGCAGCCCACGGGTAGAGGAAGACGTGATCATGGTCGGTCCTCCGAGAGGCGATGGGTCGCGAAGGCGGCGACGGCGAACCCCGCCGCCTCCCGCTCGACATGATGGTGGAGACGTTGTCCGACGCGCCCGAGGGATGCGGCGAGGCGGTTGTAGCCGAGCGATGCCGGGATCGCGGCGGCGAGACCGATCGCCGTCGCGGCGAGCGCTTCGGCGATGCCGGGCGCAACGACGGTGAGGCTGGTGTCCTGCGCCGCAGCGATCCCCATGAAGGACGACATGATTCCCCAGACGGTGCCGAAGAGCCCGACGAAGGGGGCGGCGGAGGCGATCATGGCGAGGGTCGGCAGTCCGCATTCGACTGCGCCGACCAGGGTCTGGGCCTCGCGCATCATCGCCTCGCCGATGCGGACGCGGCGTTCGGCCGGGCTCTCCGCGTCGACGACGAGATCGGCCTCGGTGCGACCGGCGACGACGAGGGGAGCGAGAAGGGGGGCCTCGGCTCCCCTCGCCACCGCCCGGCGGAGCGTACGGGTGCCCAGCCAGACCTCGAGGATCACCACCCAGGTCCAGACCGAAGCGAGGAGGAGCACCGCCATGACCGCCTTGCCGACCGGTCCGGCGGCGGCGAAGAGGCCGAGTGGACTCATGTCGATGGGCTGCATCGTTCTCTCCGATCAGAAGGTCGAGCGGAAGTTGACCATCACGGCGCGGCCGGTCTGGGTCAGCTCTTCCAGCGCCGGCTTGTAGGACCGGTCGGTGAGGTTGGTCAGTGCGACCGACAACGAGTGCTGGCCGAAGCGATCGGGGGACTTCCACGACGTGCCGAATTCGAAGTTGGCGGTCGACCAACCGCCGGCGGTCGAGATCGAACGGCTCGAGGACTCGAGCTCGATCTTCGACCCGGCGCGCATGTAGGCGTCGGCCCAGACATCGACGTCGTTCGACAGGGTGCCGTCCCAACGGACGCCGAAGCGGCCGGCGAAATCGGGGACGCCCGACTTGGTGGTCGAGAAGGTCGGATAGAAATACTCGCGCTTCAGATGGGTCAGGTTGCCGTAGGCCTCGTAGCCGTCGAGAAACTTCCAGCCGGCGGTGAGTTCGGCGCCCATCGTGGTGGCGCGGTTGATGTTGGTGTAGGCGTAGTCGAAGGGCGAGGTGCAGGTGACGCCGACGACCGTCGCGCAGGTGGTCGAAGCGATGTAGTCGCGGGCGTCGGTGTAGAAGACGGTGCCTTCGGCCCGGAAGCGGCCGTCGTTCCACCGCGCGCCGATCTCGAAGCTGTTCGACGTCTCCGGCTTCAGGTTCGCGTTGGGGCGAACGTTGAAGCCGGAACCGAAGAACGTGCCGGTGTGCATCTGCATCAGGGTCGGCGTCACGAAGCCCTGGCCCCAGCCGGCGCGCAGCGTCAGATCCTTGGACGGGCTCCACAGCAGCGTCGCCGAGCCGATGGTGCGCGAGGCATCGCTGTCGCCCGGCTTGACCGCCGGGTCGTTGCTGGCCGTGATGCCGGCTCGGGAGTAGTTCTGCCGCAGACCGGTGACGAGCTTCCAATCCTCGGCGAAGGCCCAGGTGTTCTGCGCGTAGGCCGACCAGGTTCGGCTGTAGGCGTCCTGCTGAATGGTCCGGTTCACCGGGATCTGTGGCCCCGCCCCGTAGCGATACCAGCCGACCTGCGATGCCTCCTTGTCGATTGTATCCTCGAGATACTGGGCGCCGACGACGAGCGTGTTGCCGAAAGGCAGGGTCCAGTCCGACTGGACGTTGACGCCTGTCGTGGTCAACAGGTCGGCGTCGTCGTGATCGTAGTACTGGCTGAAATAGGACCCCATCTTGAAGCCGACCGTCTGTAGGAAGCGGCGATCGACGGTCTGCCGGAACGCGTTGACCGAGAGCTTCTCCATGCCGGGCAACAGGTGCTTTCCTTCGTAGAAGAATGCGAACTTCTCTCGGTCTCGGCGCGGCATGTCGAGCTGGAAGGCGGTGAAGGTGCCGCCGACCGTCCCGGGCGGTGTCGAGGACCGGCTCGACAGATCGAGCCGGTCGTAGCCGAAGGCGAAGGAATGGGTGTCGTTGGACCAGCCGAGGCGCGCGTCGAGGCTCTTCGAATTGTGGGACGTGTTCGGCAGTTCGCCCTCCGGTGTCACCCGCGTCGTGTTCTCGGTGCGACCGGCGAACATGCGATAGGTGAAGCCGTCGATCGTTCCCGACGCCAGGCCGTTGGCCGTATAGCCGCGCGTTCCGCTGTCGTATCCGCCGCCGACCGAGACCTCGACCGGCTTCGAAGACGGCTTGCGGGTGATGATGTTGATGACGCCGCCGATGGCGCGCGAACCGTAGAGCACCGAGAGCGGTCCGCGCACCACTTCGATGCGCTCGATCAACGCCGGATCGATCAGCAGCGGCGGTCCGTAGGTGGTGTGGTCGGTGACCTCCTGGCCGTCGATCAGCACGAGCGAACGCTTTGCGTCCTCGCCGCGGATGCGGATGCGCTTGAGGCCGGGGATCGACGATTCGTCGACCTGAACGCCGGGCACGTCGCGCAGCAACTCGGCGACCGACGAGCCACCCTTGCGGTCGATGTCCTTGCGCCGGACGACCGACACGGTCGCCGGTGCCTCGCGGATCTGGATCTCGCGCCGGCCGGCGGTGACGACGATGGTGTCGAGTGCCTCGGCTCCTGCCGCCGGCTTCGTCGCCGCTTCCGGCTTCGCGTCGCCGGCCTCGACCGCCGTCTCGGCTTGCTTCTTCTTCGGCTTCGGCGCTTCGGCCGAGGCGGCGAGCGAGCCGAAGATCAGAACCAGGGCGGTTCCGGCGAGGACGGACAGAGGACGGTTCACGGGAGATCTCCTCGTGTGGGGGCAGGGGCGGGCGATGGAGTGGTGCGAGGAACGATCGGCAACGACGGATCGACGGCCGAGAGGATCCTTCGGATCGACGAGGGATCGTCGACGAGATCGAGCAGGAGGCGGGCGAGATCGGCGCAGGCGATGCGGCCGTGGACGGTCTCGTCCTCGACCAGCACGGCGCGGCCCGTCGCGGTCTCGTCGCCGAGGCCGCCAGGGCGGACGATCGTCCAGTCGAGATCGGATGCGACGAGCGCGTCCTCGCCGCGCGTCTTGGCGGCGAGAACCTCGCCGATAGCTTCGAGGAGCCGGGGCGAGGCGTGGGCGCGCGACCCGCCACAGCCGAGCGAGGTGACGACGATCAGGCGGCGGACGTTCGCCGCGACACAGGCGTCGACGATGTTGCGGACGCCGAGGTCGTCGACCGTCGTGTCGCCTCGCCCGCCGAGGGTCGAAACGACGACATCGGGGCGCACCTGCTCGAGAAGGTCGTCGATACGAGGACGCGACAGCGCGTCGCCAATGCCGGCCGCCACACCGGCCGGCACGAGATGAGCGCGGGTCGGATCGCGCACGGCGGCGGTCACCGACCATCCGGCGCCATGCGCGAGGTCGACGAGCCGAGACCCGGTGCGACCCGTGGCACCGAAGACGAGAAGCTGGCGCCCGGTCATGCCACGCCCTCCGCGGTGACCGCATCGGATGCGGCGAGAAGGCCACCGGCCAGCGTGGTCATCCAGAAGTCGCCGGCGACGGTCGTCGTGAAGACGGACCCGTCGACGCGACCGAGGCCAGCCTTTTCCCAAGCGGTGAACAGCGGTGTCGCCGCCCTTCGGAAGCCCGGCAGGCGCGCTTCGACGGCTGCGACGTCGAGAATGCCCTCTTCCATGGCGGCGGTGATCATCGCCGAGACGTCGTGGCGAGGGGAGAGGTCCCCGATCCAACCGATGGTCGACCGCCCGGCCTCGACGGCGGCGCTCCAGTCGTCGAGGTTCACCCCGATCGACCAGCGGGCCCCCATGCCGGAACCTCCGGCGCCGGGACCGAAGGCGAGGCAGGCGGCGCCCGCCTTGACCAGACGGTTGTAGCGGTTCTCCTCGCGGCCGGTGCGCGCCACATGGGCCTGCGACAGACGCCGCCAGCCGCGCGTCGCGAAGAAGGCGGAGGCCTCGGCATAGGCGAGACCCTGATCGGCGAGGCTCGGCAGCGGCAGGGCCTTGCCGCCGGCGACGGCCTTGGCGAGCGGCCCACCGGGCCAGACGCTGAGGGCATAGAAGTCGAGGCCGTCGAGCCCGAGGGCGGCGGCGGTCTCGATGTCGCGCCGCCAGACCTCCGGGGTCTGGCCGGGCAGGCCGTACATCAGGTCGATCACGACCGCGGCGCGACCACGATCGACCAACCCTTCGATGGCCGCGATCAGTTCGGCGCGATCGAACTTGCGGCCGAGGCGATGACGAACCCGGGTGTCGAGCGACTGGACGCCGAGCGAGATCCGCGTCACGCCCGCGTCGAGCGCGGCATCGATGCGATCGTCGTCGAAACCGTGGGTGCGGCCCTCGAGGGTGATCTCGCAATCGGGTGCGAGCGGCAGATGACGGCGAAGCGCCGTCACCAGACGGGCGATGTCGGCGGCGGCGAGCGCCGTCGGCGTCCCGCCGCCCATGTAGACCGCCGCGATCGGCGGCCCTTCGGCGACCATCGGCAGGCGCGACGAACGCTCGAGATCGGCGATCAGCAGATCGACGAAGCGGGTGTAGCGCTCGGGATCGTGGGCGTTGCGGTAGAAGCCGCAGAAGAGGCAGTGATTGTGGCAGAAGGGAACGTGGACGTAGGCGACCGTCGCGCCGTGGCGCGGCGACCGCTCGAGCACGGCGATGCGTTCCGCCGCCCGATCCTTCGCGACTTCACGGACGTCGCGCCACGGCATCAGCGGCGCCCGGCGGGCGAAGGCATGGGCAGGCGTCGGAGCCGCGTCGTTCGGCAGAAACGGCGCCAGTGGCTCGCCCGTCGCGGGGATGCGGTGCGGAAACATCGCCACCCCCGCTCATTCGGCCGCGACGGGGCACAGCCGCGCCGCGAGAGCCTCGAAGCGGGTGATCTGCTCCGGCTTCAGGCGCCGCTCGGCGTCACGCCCGACGTAGATCTTGAACATCCCCTCGCCGTCGCCGTCGAAGAACTGGATCGACCGTGTCTCCATCTTCATGAAGGGCCGGCTGACGAAGGCGATCGCCGCGCAGCGCGACGCCTTGAGGTGGCCGCCGAGCGCGCCCGGGCCGTGCAGATTGTAGAAGTCGGCGGACGACTTGCCCTTGGGCACCTCAGCCTTCACCTCGACGATGGCGTTGACGGTGTGGACGAGAAACAGCACTTCGCCCCATTCGGCGACGTCGCCCATCACCTCGGCGAAGGCGGTGCCGGGTGCCCAGCGGCACAGATCCTCGGGGAGAAGACGCATGATCTCGACGGGCGGGAGGTTCAGCTCGCGCGCGATCTGCTCGGCCACCGTCGTCGTGTCTTCCACGAGCCGACGAGCGAGAGCCTCGCTATCGAACCCCTGGGCATGCGTGATCGTCCGCTCGACAGCCTGCATGGCGTCGCCTCCTGAGATCGTCTTCGATGTGTCGGGGCGATCGATGGCTGACGTGCCGCTGTGCGACGGCTGGCTGACGACCGTGAAGCAGTGGTAGCAAGAACGTAGCTAAATGACAATGCGAGTCGTTCGCAAAAAGAGTTGAACAGTGCGAAGTCAGGGATTCAACGTAGACGTGACCGCGCGATCCGCGACGGGGAACGGCTCCATAGTCGATCGTCCGACTTGGAATGGTTCCGAACGACGATGCCGGCGCTTCGAAGCGTGATCGATCATCGTTCCGTCATCTGCCGATCGCCGCGACGGGATCGGTGCGACCGGAGAAGGACTCGTCCATCGCCGATCCTGCCGCGCGACGCGGTCGATGCAATTGCGGAAGCACGAAGGGCATGTCGGCCGGCGGCGCACCGCCGATCGGCAGGTCGATCCCGAAGACGTCGCGCAGCAGTTGCGGCCCGACCACCGTCGCCGGCCTGCCGATGGCGCGAACCCGCCCCTCGGCGAGGACGACCAGACGGTCGGCGTAGCGCACCGCGAGATTGAGGTCGTGGAGCACGGCGACGACGGCGATGCCCTCGGCGGCGAGGTCGGCGGCGCGATCCATCAGCACCAGCTGATGACACAGGTCGAGGCTCGCCACCGGCTCGTCGAGGAACAGGACCTGGCGGCTCTCGCTCAGGCCGCCGATCCGCAGTTGCGCCAGGGCGCGGGCGAACTGGACCCGTTGCCGCTCGCCGCCGGAGAGCGTTCCGTAGTCCGCTCCGGCAAGGGCGGCGAGGTCGGCGGCGGCGAGCGCCTCCTCGATCGCTCCGAGACGGCGGCGGCGGTCACAGCCGCGGCCGATGCCCTCGAGGCCGATCGAGATCACCTCGAACACCGAGAAGGGGAAGGTCGGGGGATGACTCTGCGACATCACGGCTCGCTTGGCCGCCAGTGAACGGGGCTTCCAGCGCGCGATCGGGGCGTCTTCCCAGGCGATCGTTCCGGCCGACGGGACGAGTTCGCCGGCCAGCATGCGCAGGAACGTCGTCTTGCCGGCGCCGTTGGGGCCGAGCAGAATCACCGTCTCGCCGGGCTCGACGGTGAGCGACACCCGATCGACGAGAGCGCGCCGGCCGACGACGCGGCTGACCTCGCACGCTTCGATCAGCGCCGTCACGTCAGGCTCCTCTTGCCGCTCGCCACCAGCCAGAGGAAGAACGGCGCCCCGATGACCGCGGTGACGATGCCGATCGGCAGTTCGGCCGGAGCGACGACGGTTCGCGCGAGGGTGTCGGCGCCGACCAGGAGAACCGCGCCGCCCGCCGCCGAGAGCGGCAGCAGGGCGCGGTGATCCGAGCCGACGAAGAGGCGCAGCACATGCGGCACGACGATGCCGACGAAGCCGATCAGGCCGCCGACCGACACGGCGGTGCCGATGCCGAGCGCGACGACGGCGATGGTGGCGAACTTGATGCGCTGTACCGACAGTCCCATGAACAGCGCCTCGGCCTCGCCGAGCAGCAGCGCGTTCAGACCGCGCGCCAGGAACGGCACCACGGCGAGACAGGCGAGGAGGACCGGTGCGACGATCGCCAGCTTCGACCAGGTGGCGCCGCCGAGGCTGCCCATCGTCCAGAAGGTCAGATCGCGTAGTTGGCGGTCGTCCGAGAGATATTGGAGGACGCCGATGCCGGCGCCCGCCACCGCCTGGACGGCGATGCCGGCGAGCAGCATCGTCGCGATCGAGGTCTGCCCGCGCCGGGTCGCCACCGTGTAGAGGAGGAGCGTCGTCACCAGCCCGCCGACGAAGGCGGCCGGCGGCAGGGCGACGAAGCCGGCCGCGACGGCGTGCCGGGCGAGGAGGGCATCGCCGACGACTATGGTGAGCGCCGCGGCGAGCAGGGCGCCGCTCGACACGCCGACGAGGCCGGGATCTGCGAGGGGATTGCGGAAGAGCCCCTGCATCAACGCGCCGCCGACCGCCAACGTCGCGCCGATCAGCATGCCGGTCAGCAGCCGCGGCAGGCGGATCGACAGCAGTACCAGCGTGTCGCGATCGTTGGTGTCGGCCCCGCCGGCGGCGAAGTCGGCGAGGATCGCCACCACCCGATCGGCGGGAATCGCGAGGGCGCCGGTGCCCAGCGACACCACGGCGACGAGGGCGAAGATCGCCGCCACGACCGCGACGGTGCTCCCGACCAGGACCGTTCGGCGCCGCACCAGTTCCTCGAGGGAGGCAGGCGGCGAGAGATCGCCGGCGATGCTCATCGGCGATCTCCGTCGAGGCGGTCGAGCGCCGTGGCGAGGTCGCGGACCGCCTCCGGCTCGCGGGGACCGAAGCCGACGAGATAGAGCCCGTCCATGGCGACCAGCGCCTTCTTCCCCGCCGCCGGGGTCCGGGCGAAGGCGGGCAGGGCGAACAACTCCTCCGCCGGCGGGGCAGGAACGCCGGGGCGCACCATCATCAGGACCACGTCCGGCGCGGCGGCGGTGATCGCCTCTTCGGTCATCGGCTTGTAACCGTCGATCGCCTCGGCGACGTTGACGCCACCGACCATGCGGATCACCGCGTCGGCGGCGGTGTTTCGCCCGCCGACCATCGCCCGGCTCGCCTGGAGCATCAGAACGAAGAGGATGCGGCGCGGCTTCGCCTGCTCCTTCAGGGTCGCGAGTTCGGCGAAGCGGCGCTCGACGTCGGCGGCGAGCGTTTCGGCGCGGGTCTCGCGGCCGGTGAGCGACCCGATCCGACGGATCTTGGCCGCCAGCGCTTCGCCGGAGAAGGCGTCGGGCAGGATCTCGACCTGCACTCCGGCCTCGCGCAACAGCTTCAGGACGTCCGGCGGGCCGGCGCCTTCGGCGGACAGGAAGAGCGTCGGCCGGGTGGAGATGACACCCTCGGCCGAAAGCGCCCGCATGTAGCCGACGTTCGGCTTGGTCTTCAGGATCTCGTCGGGGAAGAGGCTCGAGGTGTCGACCGCGACGACGTCGTCCGATGCGCCGATCGCCCACAGGATCTCGGTGATCGGCCCGCTCGCCGAGACGATGCGTTCGGCGGCGACTGAAAGGGTGCTCCAGACCAGTGCAAGGCCGAAGCCGATCGACACGAACCGGTGGGCTCGGGGCCGCAGCCTCCGGTCGGGGCCGGCTCGGTGGGTCGGGAAGTCCATGGCCATGCCGCGATGCCCTCCGGGTTGGCGCGAGTGCGCAGCGATCGTGCAGGCCACAGAGTGCTTTTGCAAGTCATTTGCATAAAGGAAAAACCCTTACGCCGCATTCGGACGAACCATCGGACGGTTACGTCGCACCGCAGATCGGTCGGGCACTACGACCACGTTCCGGGAATCGGCAGCTTCGCTGCGCATCCGCGCCGGTCGAGGAGCGCGGGTCGTGACGACCAACGCAGGCCGGCAAGGCGGCCGTCGACCCGGGCCGCCAGATCGAGGTGTTCGCGCCGGGACGCTCCCGTAGACGCACATTGGTCCGCAACGCGGATCGTGAGCGTCCAACGATGGCGGCGCTCGCCGTCAGCACCCGCCTTCGGAAGACGGCCGGACGGCCCGCACGACTTCGGCGACCTTCGCCAACTGATCGGCGAGGGGATTGGACTTCCGCCAGATCATGCCGATCGTCCGCCGCGGGCGGGGCTCGGGCAGACGTGCCATCGCGACACGGGCCGAATGCAGTTCGACCGCGACCGCCATCTCCGGGATGAGGGTGACGCCGATCCCTGCTCCGACCAACTGCACCAGGGTGGTGAGCGAGCTGCCCTCGATGATGTCGCCCGTCCGTACGGTGGGCAGCCGACAGTAGACGAGCGACTGATCGCGAAAGCAGTGCCCCTCCTCGAGCAGCAACAGGCGCATTCTGCCCAAGGCTTCGCCGTCGGGCACCGGGGCCTGCGCGTCGCGCGCCGGGCGTATGAGGACGAACTCCTCCTCGAAGAGCGGGTGCTCGACCAGGGACGCCTCGGAGAACGGTAGGGCGACGATCGCCGCCTCGAGACGCCCCTCCAGGAGTTCGCCGATCAACGTTCTGGTCATCGCCTCGCGTGGCCGGAGATCGAGGCCGGGATGAAGCGCCGTCAGACGCTCGATGATCGCCGGCAGCATGTAGGGCGCGACCGTCGGAATGACGCCGATCCTGAGCGCCGCTGCGAAGGGGCTGCGATGGAGGCGGGCGAGATCGGCGAGTTCGTCGACACTTCTGAGGATTTCGGAGGCCCGAGCGGCAAACGCCTCGCCGAACGGCGTCGGCCGGATCTGCCGCCCGCCGCGCTCGATCAGCGGGGCGCCGAGCATGCTCTCCAACTCCCTTATCTGAATGGAGAGCGCCGGTTGAGAGATGTGACAGGCTTCCGCCGCACGCCCGAAATGGCCGTGGCGGAGGAGGGCCTCCATGTAGCGGAGATGCTTCATCGAGATCGAGATCATATATTATACTTATCACAGACATCGGAAATTCAAAATTTTGATTATCGCATCTCGGTGCTACAAAGCCGTCGAGCATGACCCGCGACGGATGCAGCCCGCCGGTCGCGGCTCGCGAGATCCGATGTATCCGCCCGCGACGGCGCGGCACTGCCGTCGCAAGACGATGGGAGACGGCGATGACTGGACCCGAGACGAAACCCGCAGGCAAATGCCCCGTCATGCACGGCGCCACGACGACGACCGGCGCGTCGAACACCGACTGGTGGCCGAACGCGCTCAACCTCGACATCCTCCACCAGCACGACACCCGGACCGATCCGATGGGGGTGGGCTTCGACTATGCGAAGGCCGTCGCCAGCATCGACTTCGAGGCGCTGAAGGCCGACGTGCGCGCGCTGATGACGCAGAGCCAGGCCTGGTGGCCGGCCGACTGGGGCCACTACGGCGCCCTGATGATCCGCATGGCCTGGCATTCGGCCGGCAGCTATCGCTCCGCCGACGGACGTGGCGGCGGCAACACCGGCAACCAACGCTTCGCGCCGCTGAACTCGTGGCCGGACAACGCCAATCTCGACAAGGCCCGCCGGCTGCTGTGGCCGATCAAGAAGAAGTGGGGCAACCGGATCTCCTGGGCCGATCTGATCCTGCTCGCCGGCACCATGGCCTACGAGTCCATGGGCCTGCCGAGCTACGGCTTCGGTTTCGGGCGCGCCGACATCTGGCACCCGGAGAAGGACGTCTACTGGGGCGCCGAAAAGGAATGGCTGGCGCCGTCGGATGCGCGTTACGGCGACGTCGCCGATCCCGCGTCGATGGAGAACCCACTGGCGGCCGTGCAGATGGGCCTCATCTACGTCAACCCCGAGGGCGTCAACGGCCAGCCGGATCCGCTGAAGACCGCGGCACAGGTGCGTGAGACCTTCGCCCGCATGGGCATGGACGACGAGGAGACGGTGGCGCTGACCGCCGGCGGCCACACCGTCGGCAAGGCGCACGGCAACGGCCGAGCCGAGAATCTCGGCCCGGCGCCCGAGGCGGCCGACGTCGTCGAGCAGGGGCTCGGTTGGGTCAATCACACCACCCGCGCGATCGGTCGCGACACCGTGACGAGCGGCATCGAGGGCGCCTGGACGACCCATCCGACCCGCTGGGACAACGGCTACTTCGACATGTTGCTCGGCCACGAGTGGGAGCTGCGCAAGAGCCCGGCCGGCGCCTGGCAGTGGGAGCCGGTGGCGATCGCGGAGGCCGACATGCCGGTCGACGTCGAGGACCCGGCGATCCGGCGCAAGCCGATCATGACCGACGCCGACATGGCGATGAAGGTCGATCCGGTCTATCGGGCGATCTCCGAGCGGTTCCATGCCGATCCCGCGCTGTTCTCGAAGACCTTCGCCCGCGCCTGGTTCAAGCTGACCCACCGCGACATGGGACCGAAGGCGCGATACCTCGGCCCCGACGTGCCGAAGGAAGATCTGATCTGGCAGGACCCGGTGCCGGTCGGTCCGACCGACTTCGACGTCGCCGCCGCCAAGGCGAAGGTCGTCGCCTCCGGCCTCTCGGTCGGCGATCTGGTGGCGACCGCCTGGGACAGCGCCCGCACCTTCCGCGGCTCCGACTTCCGCGGCGGCGCCAACGGTGCGCGCATCCGTCTCGCGCCGCAGAAGGACTGGGCGGGCAACGAGCCGGCGCGGCTCGCCAAGGTGCTCGGCGTGCTCGAGGCGATCGCCGCCGACGTCGGGGCGAGCGTCGCCGACATGATCGTGCTCGGCGGCAACGTCGGTGTCGAACTGGCGGCGAAGGCGGCGGGCTTCGACGTCACCGTGCCCTTCGCGCCGGGGCGCGGCGATGCCGGCGACGCCGAGACCGACGCCGCCTCCTTCGCGGTGCTGGAGCCGATCCACGACGGGTTCCGCAACTGGCTGAAGAAGGACTATGTCGTCTCGGCCGAGGAACTCCTCCTCGACCGGGCCCAGCTGATGGGCCTGACCGCTCCGCAGATGACCGTGCTCCTCGGTGGCCTGCGGGTGATCGGCGCCAACCACGGCGGCTCGAAGGCCGGCGTCCTCACCGACCGGGTGGGCGCGCTGACCACGGACTTCTTCGTCAACCTCGTCGACATGGCCAACAGCTGGGTGCCCTCCGGCAAGGGCGTCTACGAGATCCGCGATCGGGCGACCGGTGCGGTCAAGTGGACGGCGAGCCGCGTCGACCTGTTGTTCGGCTCGAACTCCGTCCTGCGCGCCTATGCCGAGGTCTACGCCCAGGACGACAACGCGGAGAAGCTCGTGAAGGACTTCGTCGCGGCCTGGGTCCGAGTGATGAACGCCGATCGCTTCGATCTGGCTTGAGGTGACGCCCCCCCGCCCGAGTGCGGGCGGGGGGCCCCGCTCGGCACCGCTGACCGCCGACGCCTACACCGACACGGAACAGGCCATGAAGCAATCGTCGATGCGCCGCCCTGCTTCCGTCTTCACGCGCGGCTTCCGGCGACGATGTTGGCGCCGAGGGCCACTCTTCACCTCTCTGTGGGATCGGCCACCCCTGGGGGAGCTCGACCGCCCGCCGCCCAGCCTCGGCGAGGCGATCGCGGCGGACCGGCGAGCGCCAGTGTGATCTCCCATTCATCGATCAGGGTCTTCAGCGCATGCGCCACTCCGAGCGGGCCGCCGACGGCGAGCGCCTCGATCAACGGGCGACCGACCAGCACCGCGTCGGCACCGCGCGCCACCGCCACATGGACGTCGCCGCCGCGTCGAACCCCGCCGTCGAGGAGAATGGTCGGCCCGTCGCCGAGTCGGTCCCGGATCGGCGCCAACCGATCGAGCGACGCCGGCGCGAGATCGAGCACCCGTCCGCCGTGGTTGGAGACGACCACCCCGGCGGCGCCGAGCCCGATCGCCCGCGCCGCGTCCTCTTCGTGCAGAATGCCCTTGAGGAGAACCGGCAACCGGCTGCGCCCGACGATGCATTCGATGTCGCCCCACGTCGGGCGATGGGCGAGGAGCGCGGAGAGCGATCCGTCGCCCTCCGCCCTCGGCGCCCCGACCAGATTGGCGGGGGCGAGGGACGCCGGCAGGCGAAACCCGGCGCGCTGCTCGACGTTGCGCACGCCGAACACCGGCGCGTCGACGGTGATCACCAGTGCCGCATAGCCCGCCGCCTCGGCACGCTCGACGAGCGCATCGGTGAAGCCGCGATCCGGCTGGACATAGAGTTGGAACCATTGGGTCCCACCTTCTGCCGCGTCGGCGATCGCCTCCAGCGACAGGGTGGAGAGCGTGGAGACGACGAGGATCGTATCGACGGCGCTCGCCGCCATCGCAGTCGCCCGTTCGGCGAGCGGGTGGTAGAGCCCCTGATGGGCGACCGGCGCGACCAGAATCGGCGCTGCGGTTCGCCGCCCGAACAGGGTCGTCCCCTCGGCCGTCGCCGTACCGTCGAGCAGGAGACGCGGCACGATCTCGGCGGCGAGAAAGGCCTCGCGATTGCGCCGCGCTGTGACACCGTCGCAGGCATGGCCGGCGAGGTGGGCGAGAACGGCCGGATCGAGCCGGGCGCGCGCCAGGGACGCCCAGTCCTCGAGCGCGATCACCCCTGCGGGAACCTCTCCGAACGTCTCGCCGCCCATGGCCGCCTCCCCGTCACGACTTGAACCGGAACCGGATCGGCACGACGACTTCCACCCGATCGACGAGATAGGTCGCCGGTAGCGCCGGCAGGGGGCTGGCACGATCGACGAGGTCGAGGGCGGCGGCGTCGAGGCTCGACGATCCGGCGGAACGGTGCAGACGGCGCGCCGTCACGCGCCCGTCGCGACCGATCGTCAGCGCAACCAACACCTCGCCTTCCTCGCCCCGTGAGCGCGCCTCGCTCGGATAACGTTTGTGGCGACCGAGATGTGCCATCACCGACTTGGCCCAGGAGGGCGGAGCGGGCGGAGCCTCGCGGACGCTGCCCTGGCTCGGCGCGGCGGCGGCCGTCTCCTCGACCGCCGTCGGCGTCTGCGCCTGCGACGCGGCGCTGTCGGTTGCGGTCGGCGAGGGAGCCGTCTCCTCGGTCGTCTGTTGCTCTGCCGGGTTCTCGGTGCGCTCGAGCGTCTTCTTCTCGGCGAGCAACAGGTCCGGGTCGTCCGGACGCCGGGTCGAGGCATCGGTTTCGGGCAGATCGTCCTCGCTCTTCGCCGAAAGCGATTCCTTCACCTCCGGCGTCGACTGCGAGGCGTCGGCATCGACCGCCTCCACCTCGCCGTCGGTCGCCTCCTCGCCTCGGGCCTCCTCCGCGAAGTCCGCGATCATCGCGACCCCGACGTCCTCCCACACCGTCTCCGCCGGCACCAGGGCGAGTGTCGCCATCGCCGGCGCGCCATGCAGCAGCACGGCGACCAGACCGGCCACGACCCAGCGTCGAGGGGCTGCGGGATCGCGCAGCGGATCGTCGATCATGGCCCGCCCCCCTGCGTCGCGGCGCCGTCCACAGCCGTCGGAGCGCCCGGCGCGGCGCCGGCCGCGACGGAGCCGCCCTCCAGGCCCACCAGCGCGATCCTGAGATGACCGGAGGCGCGCAGCATGTTCATCAACCGGGTGATCTCGCCATAGGGCACCGTCTTGTCGGCACGCACGAACACCCGCTTTTCGAAGTCGTAGCGGGTCGCCCGCCCCATCTCGACCTCGAAGGCCTCCGCCGTCACCGCGGTCTCGCCGATCGACACCGAGAGATCGGCCTTCAGCGTGACGAAGACCGGTTTGTCGGGGCGCGGCTCGGGCTTGGCGGTGGAGACCGGGAGATCGACCGGCATGTCGACGGTGGACAGGGGCGCCGCGACCATGAAGATGATCAGCAACACCAGCATCACGTCGATGAAGGGTGTGACGTTGATCTCGCTCATCTCGCCGAGATCGTCGCCGCCACCGGGAAGGAGACCGCCCGCCATCGGCTCACTCCGCCGCCGTCGCGACTGCCGGGCCGATGCCCCGGTCGAGCTCGCGAGACAGAATGCGGCGCACGGCGGCACCGGCATCGGCAGTGGCGTTGCGATAGAGGCCGATCGACCGCACCAGCCGATTGTAGAGCACCACGGCGGGGATCGCCGCGACGAGCCCGATCGCCGTGGCGAACAGAGCCTCGGCTATGCCGGGGGCCACCACCGCGAGGTTGGTCGACTGCGACTTCGCGATACCGACGAAGCTGTTCATGATGCCCCAGACGGTTCCGAACAGGCCGACGAAGGGGGCGGTCGAGCCCACGGTGCCGATCAGACCGACGCCGCTCGAGATGCGTTGAGCAACGCTCGCCTCGATCCGCGCCAGCCGGGAGGCGACCCGCTCCTCGAGGCCCGCGCGGTCGACGTCGGGGCCGGAGAGTTCGATCTCGCGGGCGACCGCGTCGAGCATCGCACGGCCCGGACCGTGGTCTCGCCCGAAGGCAGCCGAGGCTTCCGCCAGACGCGGAGTTCGCGTCAGGGCTTCGATGGCCTGTTCGACGTCCCGGTTGGCAGTGCGCAACTCGAACAGCTTGGCCACGAAGATCGTCCACGAGAGCAGGGAGGCGAGCGCCAGAGCGGCCATCACTGCCTTGACCACCCAATCGGCGCCCAGGAACATCGCCACCGGAGACAGGTCGGCGCCGGATCCGGCGGCGCGGGCGGTGTCGGTCATCGCGGCGAGCAGGAAGGAAAGGGCCAAGAACGGGCTTGGGCGTGGGAATGGGAACATGGTGATCCTCACGTTTCGGCCCAGCGGCGCACGAGGTTGTGGTAGACGAAGGACAAGCGCAGCGCCTGGGGATCCTCCACCCCGTGGCGCTCGCGAAGATCCTGGATGACCTGATCGAGATCGAAGAGCAGCGCTCGTTCGCCTTCGTCGCGGATCATGCTCTGGGTCCAGAAGAACGAGGCGATGCGCTCGCCCTCGGTCACCGGCGTCACTTCGTGCAGCGACGTCGAGGGATAGACGATCGCATGACCGGCCGGCAGCTTGGCCGTCTGAACGCCGAACGGGGTCTCCACCGTCAGTGCCCCGCCCTCGTATTCGTCGGGATCGGAGAAGAAGACGGTCGTCGAAACGTCCGTGCGAATACGGGTGGCGCTGCCCGGCGCGTTGCGGATGGCATTGTCGACGTGGATGCCGAAATGCTCGCCGCCGCGATAGGCGTTGAACATCGGCGGCAGAATTCGGAGCGGCAGTGCGGCCGAGAGAAAGACCGGGTTGCGGTGGAGCGCTTCCAGGACCACCTGCCCGACCTCGGTTGCCTCGCTCGATGTCGGATCGAGTTGGCGATTGTTCTTCACTACTGCGGAGATCGGTCCGGCCGTCGTCTGTCCGTCGACCCACGCGGCGGATGCCAGACGAGATCGGCACCAGGCCACCTCCTCGGGCGTCAGCAGTTCGGGAATGGTGATCAACATGGGCGGCAGACCCCCTTCGTCGGATGAGGGACCCGACGCCGAACGTGGTTCGGCGCCGGGCGAGGCTCAGTATTTGACGTTGAGCGACAGGTAGGCAGCCCGCCCCGGCTGGAGGTGGGCGTATTGGGCCGCGTTCTCATAGGGGGTCTCGAAGAGAACGGTGTCGAAGACGTTGTTGACGTTGGCCCGCAGGGTGATGTTCTTGCGCACCTGCCACTCGGCCATCAGATCGAAGCGCCAACCGGCGGGAACCCACCATGCGGCTTCGGCAAGGGTGCCGCCGTAGACCTTGCTCTTGTAGGTGGCGCCAGCCCCGAGAGTGACGTCACCGAAGCCGGTGTCCTGGAATACCTTGTACTTGCTCAGGAGGTTGAAGGTCTCGTGGGCGTTGCGGCCGAGGCGCTTGCCGACATTGGTCGCGACCGCCGACTTGGTCACTTCGCTGTCCATGAACACCGCTCCGCCGAAGACACTCCAGCGATCGGTGATATTGCCGGCGACGTTGAACTCGATTCCCTGCACCGTATAGGCACCGGCATCCGACCAGCGACCGGAGACCGATTCGCGGGCATTGCTCTTGTCGGTGCGGAACAGCGCGGCCGAGGCGAGCAGCCTGTTATCGAAGAACTGCCACTTGCTGCCCACTTCCCAAGACGTGTTGAGTTCGGGAGCGAGGGCGGCGGTGGTGGCGTCGATGCCGCCGTAGGAGGCGGAGGAGACGTCGAGCTCGGCGCCGATCGGATTGGCCGAGGTGCCCCAGGCAGCGTAGATGTTGGCGTTGTCCCAGAACTTCCAGGTCAATGCGACGTTGCCGTTGACGAGGGTGTCATGGCGGGTGATGCCGCCGGACCGCTCGACCTTGAAATCATCGACGCGAGCGCCGACGTCGAGCTTCCAGCGATCGGTGAGATCGACGGTGTCGAGGACATAGGCACTGAAGGTATCGACGCCGACGGTCGACGCGGTGGCCGAGGTGGAATAGACTGAAGCCGGCGAAATATTGGAGAAGTCGGCCGCGAAGATGTCGGTATAGGACCAGCGCGTGACGCCCTCGGTGTTGGTGCAGGTCGACGTCACCCCGGTGGAACCGATCGAGCAACCCTTCGAGCCGAGGACGAGATGCTCGCGCATTGCCTCGACGCCGACGATTGCCGTGTGACGCATGCCGAAGAGGTCGAAGCCGAACTTGACGTCGTTGGTCATCGCCACCGAGTCGTTTTCTCGCACGTGCGATGTCGTCGACGTGGCTCCCGACCACAGGCCGGTGACCGCCGAATAGGACGCGGCGCCGGGCTTGGCGAGAAGCATGTCGTATTCGGAGCGACCGAAGCGCAAGCGGTTCGTCCACAGAACGTCGTCGGTGATCTGAACTTCGGTCTTGGCCGACAGAATGTCCTGCTTGTAGTGCAGATAGTCGCGCTTGGCCAAACCAAAGTATTTATTGCGATCGAGACCGTATTCTGTCATCGGGCGATTGTTGTACATCGGGACGCCGTAGTCCGGCATCTGGTCGATGTCGAGATGATACCAATCGACAGTGGTCTTGAAGACGTCGTTCGGTCGGAAGGTGAGACCGAGCAGGCCGCCCCAGCGCTTGTCATAGACATGGTCGCGTCCGGCGACGCCGGCGTCCTGCCACATGCCGTTGGCACGCACCGCGAAGGCGTCCGAGATCTTCTTGTTGACGTCGATCTCGACGCGCTTGGTCTTGTCGGTGCCGAAGGTGGTGGTGGCTTCGGCGTGATCGGAGAAGAAGGGCTTCTTCGTCTCGATGTTCACTGCACCACCGGCCGAACCGCGCCCGGCGACGGTGGCGGACGGGCCCTTGAGGATCTCCACCTGTTCTGAGCCGAAATTCTCACGCACGGCGATGCCGCTGTCGCGCTGACCGTCGACGAAGACGTCGTTGCGGGCGTCGAAGCCGCGAATGAAGATGCGGTCGCCGAACGGGTTGCCGCCCTCACCCGACCCCAGTGTGATGCCGGCGGTGGTGCGGACCAGTTCGCGGAACGAGGTCGCCGCCTTGTCGTCCATCACCTCTTTGGGGATCGCGACGATCGTGCGGGGCGTCTCGGCGATCGGCTTGACGAACTTGCCGGTGGCCGAGGTGTCGACCTTGTAGGGCGCCCCTGGCGCCGCGTTGGGATTGCTTCCACCGGCGCCGGGAACCGAGGCGGCCCCAGCCGGCGCAGCGGCTGCCGCCACCGGCGCGGGCGCCGGCGAGACGGCGCGCGCCGGGCTCGACTTGCCGGCGGCGGTCGCCTTCGGACGGGCCGGCATCTTCACGTCCTTCCGCGTTTCGACGGTCAGCGCCGGCAACTCGGTCGGCGCGCTCTGCGCGGACGCCGATCCGGCGAAGGCCACCAGCGTGGCGACCGCCATCGGAACCACGCGGTCCGATCGCTTCACCACCGATGTGACGCCGAGGCGATCCCGCAGCGACGCGGGCGAGAGACAATTCTTCGACATATAGGAAACCCCCACACGGTGGCCCCGCCACCGACCGTCCGAGAACGGTCGGCGCGTTCACACCGCCCCATGAACCACTGATCGACCTCGCGGTTACCCGAAGGTCGGTGCCGAGCTCGTTCGTGGGTGGCCGGAAAGCTCCGTGAAGGCTGCCTGGATCAAGCGATGGTATTAATAATCAGTTGCATCTATATCGTCAACCGAACCGCTTCGCCTCGCAGCGGAGTGTGACACGCATGCAACAACGCCCTCACTTGATCAGGATCAGGCGGTTCTGCGCGATCATGCGCAGACGGTAGATCTGCCGTCATGACGGATGTATGCCTCGCGTTCGCCGCCTGTGAATTCCAGTCGAAATGCGAGGCGGTTCAGCCGGCGCCTTCCGCCAGCCATTCTTCGAGAACCTCGCGTGGCGATCGGAAGCCGAGGCACTTGCGCGGGGCGGCGTTGATCCGTTCGCCGATCGCCCGCAGGTGCGCTCGGAGATGGTCGCCAGATCGGTGTGTCTGGGCAGGAAGCGCCGGAGCCGTCCGTTGGTGTTCTCGACCGAACCCTTCTGCCAAGGCGCCTGCGGCTTGCAGAACCAGCTGTCG
>ERZ1645187.845-NODE-845-length-29737-cov-100.891685_pt1 | contig 29737 bp, 25 predicted proteins | sample MGYA00575352_ERZ1645187 | MGnify/ENA primary metagenome ERZ1645187 (study PRJEB40837, sample SAMN11349314) | freshwater sediment metagenome | isolation source: river sediment | host: Sediment | place: India: Wazaribad , New Delhi | collected 2017-02-21 ...
AAGATCATCATCGGCGAGTCGTTGATCACCAACGACCACCAGCGCACCCGCCTGTTCATCGAAGGCAGCGCACCGATCCTTCGCGAGAAGGATATCCTCACCCCCGCAACCGCGAACACACCGGCGAAACGAATTTATCTTATCGTACAGTTAATGTATCTCGCCCGCAACATCGAGAAAATGAAGGACGAGTATTTCAATCATATCAATGAATTCATTCTTGCCTCGCCGAGTTCGATCGGATATGTTACAGAGATCAGCAAGAACATCTTGAGTGGCAATTTATACCGCGCACTGAAGGATGCGAAACAGCTGATCGAACACGAAAGGCGTCTGATCGAAAATGTATCAGCAAGCGGCTCAGGCCTATCGTCAGGCGAATAAGACCGTCACCAACCCGCGCGATCTCGAATCCGGCCTGCTGCTGCGCGCCGCCGCGCGCTTCCAGGCGATCAGCGACGACTGGGCGACCAACGAGAAGGACCTCGATCAGGCGCTCACCTTCAATCGTCGCCTGTGGACCATCCTGGTCTCCTTCGCCACCGGCGAGACCAGCGAACTGCCGGTCGACCTTCAGGAGAACATCGCGAACCTCGCGACCTTCATCTTCAAGCGCACCATGGACACGATGATCGCGCCGACGCCCGACAAGCTGACGGTGCTGATCAACATCAACCGGGCGATCGCCGCCGGCCTGCGCAACTGAGCGCGCCGCCCCGTCCGACACCACCCGGGAGATCATCGAAGGGGGCGCCCAATGGGTCGCCCTCTTTCCGTTTCCGCTCCGCCGCCCGAGCGCCCACCATCCTGCGAGACGGGACCGCCCCGGACGATCGCGCCCGACGGGCGCCTCGGTCGGAAGCCCCCTCCCCGTCCCGGCGTCGGCTCACCGCGAGCGACCGAACCGGCGATCACATGTAGTCGGTGAGCGACATCTTGTAGAGGATCGACGTCGCCTGATAGCTCGCCTGCAACTGCGTCTGCAGTTGCAGCAGTTGAGCCGCGACTTCGGCCTGGTCCGCGTTGAGGGTCCCGTCGACCACCTTCTGATAGGTCGCCGACATCGCCTTGTGCCGCATCTCGGCCTGTTGCGCCGCCTGCGAGGCGGCGGCGAACTCGACCTCGACCGACTCGATGCTCTGGACGCCCTCGGGGATGCCGAGATTGCCCTTGGCGCGGATCAACACCTGGGTGTGGATCTCGCTGTCGGTCGCGGTCCCGGCCGAGACGTCGACCGCGGCGATCACCGCCATCTGCCGCAGCGCCCAGGAGAAGGCCTCCTCGTTCGCCCGCATGCCGTATTCGACCACCACCGAGGTGTCGACCCGAGCCGTCGCGTCGCCCCGCGCCGAGGACGTGTCGTTGGTGCCACGATACCACTGTATGGTGGTATCGTGATTGCTGTCGACCGCCGACGAGGTGGCGCTGTCGAAGGGAGGGCCGACGACCCGGGTCGGCGCGCCGCCGTTCTCGGTGGCGAAGAACTCGTCGGCCGCCTTCATCGCCGAAGCCGCCACCATCTCGGTGTCGACCAGCCCCTCGATCTTGCTCTGCAGCAGGCTCTTCAGGTTGTCGGCGGTATCGGAGGCGGTGGCGCCGATCTGGAAGATGCCGTCGTCGACGCTGTTGACCGTCCCCGCTTTCAACTCGACCTTCGTCTGCGTCCCGTCGGGCAGATCGAAGGTGACGGTGATCTTCTCGCCCTCGTCCGGCTGGCCGGCGAAGCTCACCGTCAACGACTGCGGCGAGCCCGTCGGACCGGTGACGGTGGCGTTCGAGAGCGTCGACGTCGCCGTCGACAGTTTCATGCCGAACGGGTGGGATCCGTCCTCGGAGAGCGACACGGTCCCGCCACCCGAGGCGAGCGTCAGCCGCCCCAGCCCGTCGGCGCCCTGGTCCGCCTGACGGCGCTCGTTCATCACCTGCTTGAAGCCGGCCTTGCCGTTGGCGCCGTCCATCATCCGATCGACGTCGATGACCGGCTCGGTGTCGGTCGCCGCACCGGCGAAGATGTAGCGTCCGGAGACGTCGGTGTTGAGCAGCGCGGTGAACGCCTGGATCGTATCCATGGCGAAGGTCTGCGAGTCGGTCACTCCGGTGGTCGACAGGTTGAAACTGTTGGGGTCGAGGTTGCCCTTCAGGCCCGAGGCGAGATCGGCGAGTTGCGTCAGGGTCTTGTCGCCGACCTGCATGCGCACGTCGAGCGTCTGCATGGTGTCCTGATAGGTCTCCACCCGCTTCAGCTTGGACTGATAGGCGAGCGCCAGATTCCGGTCGCTGCCGAGCCCGCCGTAGGTCTGGGCGCGCACGCCGGTCGACAGCTGTTCCGACAGGTCGGTGAGCTCGTTGCGCATCGTTCCGATCTGGCGAACCAGAAAGTCGGAATAGCCGGTGGCCTTGATGCTGTTCATCGTTCCACTCCCGCCTCGCCGCCTCAGATCCGCATCAGCGCGTCGAGCATGTCCTTGGCCACCGTCATCACCCGCGCGTTCGCCGCGTAGGACGACTGGAGCTGAATGAGTCGCGCCAATTCCTGATCGACGCTGACCCCGGTAGCATCCTTGATCCGTTCCTCGAGATTGCTCTGGATCACGGTCTGACTGTCGAGCGCCGCCGACGCCGAGGTGCTCGCCTGCCCCCAGAACGACACCATCCGATCGGAGAAGTCGGCGAGCGTGGTCGAGAATCCGTAGCCCTCGGCCGACAGTCCGGTCTCGGCGCCGAAGGCGAACGCGGTCTTCTCCAGCCGTTCGAGCAGCGCCTGCGGCCGTGTCGGATCGCCGGCCTCCGTCGCCGGGCTGGTCTGCCAACGGACGAGCAACGAGGGATCGGAGAGCACCGTCGAATTGACGGTGATCCGCGTCGAGAAACCGACTTTCTGCGATCCGATCTCGAAGTTGCCGGTGTAGTAGTCGGTCGCCTTGCCGTCGGTGAACAACGGCAGCCCCGTCGTTCCGTCCTGCAGCGTCGTCGAGGTGACGTCGGCCGAGAGCCCGTCGACGTCGACGGTGTTGCCGGCGCCGTCGTCGAGGATGCGCAGAATGTCGCCGCTCGGGTTGGAGACGTCGAAGGACGCCCCGAGCGCCGTCTGGATCTGGGAGACGACGCCGCCCATCGTTCCGGAGAAGTCGATGCCGTAGACCGTATCGTTCGGGTCGGTGGTCGCATCGTCGTCGAGCGGCAGCGCGGCGGCGCTGTCGACCCGGATCAGCGTCACCGTGTAGGCCTTGCCGGTGCCGGTGTCGGTATAGGAGAGGGTGACGCGATTGCCCGTCTTCAGCCCCGCGAGGTCGACTTCGAAGCCGTCGGCCGAACCGGTGCTCACCGCGGTTCCCTCGACCGTCTGGTTCGACATCGCCTCGGCGAGACCGGCGGCGATGTCGTCGAGCTGTGCCTGGGCCTGGACGAGTGTGGTGTCGCGCAGCTCGACCAGCGCCGCGATCGACCCCGAACGCAGCGTGCCGTTGGCGAGGAGGTCGACCACCTGGGAGCCGTTGTCGGCGACCCGGATGGTGCCGACCTTGCGCTCCGCGTCGTCTGCCGACCACTGCGTCGCGGCGGTGAGCGTGCCGCGGGCATCGAATTCGAACTGGGTGCCGCGATCCGAGACCAGCGGCAGACCGCTGGTGGTGAACACCGACAGATGCCCGTCGATGCTCTCCAGCGTCCCGATGTCCATGTAGGACGCCAGTTCCTTGACCGCCTGATCGCGTGCGTCCTGCAGATTGGTGACGTCGTGGCCGGCATTCTCCTGCCCGACGATCTTGTTGTTGAGGTCGGAGATCCGCGCCGTCAGCGTGTTGACCTGCTCGATCTGCGAGGCGATCTCCGCTTCGACCGAACTGCGCAGGCTCTGCACGTCGTCCGAGGCCTGATTGAGCCGGCTCGCCAGCACCTGGGCGGAGTTGACCAGGGTGGTGCGGTTCGTCGCCATGTCCGGGCTCGTCACCAGCGACTGCAACGACTGATCGAAGTCGCCGAGCGCCGACGAGATCGACGCCCCGTCGGTGGTCTTGCCCATCAGCTGGTCGAGTTGGCCGAGATACTTCTGCTGCGTCTGGAGATAGGAGGTCGGCGCCGAGGACTGCAGCACCTGGGCGTAGAGCGAACGGTCGAACTCCCGCCGCACCACCGCCCTGAGGCCGTAGACACCCTGCAGGCCCTGGTAGTCGACCGTGCCGACGCGCTTCGCCGTATAGCCGTCCTGGCCGGCACGGGCGATGTTCTGCGCGACGATCCCCGTCTCGGTCTGATTGAGCTGCAGACCGGAGACGGCGATCGACAGTGCGGATCCGATGGTCATCCGTCGATCTCCCTCACCCCGTCCCTACACTCGACCCGTCATGCTCAGCGGATGATCGCCAGCACGTCCTTCATCATGTTGTCGGCGGTGGAGATCACCTTCGAGTTGGCCGCATAGGCCTGCTGGGTGACGATCATCTTCGAGAACTCGTCGGCGATGTCGACGTTCGACGCCTCCAGCGCCTGTCCGGTGATCGTCCCGCCGGTCGCCTCGACCGCCGGGCCGGACTCGCGCGTCACCGCGAAGGCACCACCGTCCATCCGCTTCAACGACGCGTCGCCGGCGAAGGCGAACAGCGTCAGTTCGGCGACGTCGACCTGCTGGCCGTTCGAGTAGGTCGCGGTGAGGCGGCCACTCGAGTCGACCGCCACGCCGGTCAGATTGCCGGAGGCATAGCCGTCCTGAGAGATCGAGTTGACCGTGACGGTCGCACCCGTGGTCGAGTACTCGGTCAGACCGGTGTCGCCATAGCTGAGGCGAATCGAGCCGAGGTTGTTGCCGTCGACGGTCAACGCCGCGATGTCGATGTGATCGGCCGGCGACGTCAGAGCGCCGGTGCTGTCGAAGGCGAAGTCCGAACCCGCGTTGGTCCACATCGGAGTGGAACCGGTGGCGGCGGAATTGGTCTTGTAGAAGAGGTTCCAGGTGTCCGGGCTCGACGCCGTCTTGGACCAGCGCAGCTGCACGTTCACCGCGGAACCCTTGGCGTCGTAGCAGGTGATCTGACCACCGTTGAGCGACACGTCCTGGAAGGCGCCGTCGTCGATCGCCTGGACCGTGGCCAGCGTCGGATCACCCCAGGTCGAGGCGTCGACCAGATCGACACTGGAATTGGCCGGCAGGTTGGCATTGTACTCGATCTGCGTCGAGGCCTTGGCGGCGAGCAGGCCGGTGGGCAACTTCACCGGATTGGTGGCATCGCCGGCCGGATTGCCGGTCGTGGTGTCGATCTCGCGACCCATCAGATAGTAGCCGGCCCCGTTGACCAGATAGCCCTCGCGATCGATCTCGAAGTCGCCGCGACGGGTGTAGTAGTTGGCACCGCCGAGGATCGTCTTGCCGTCGGATTCGCCCGCCTTGAGCTGCACCTGGAAGTAGCCGTCGCCGGAGATGGCGAGATGGGTGGCCGAGGACGACGTCGACACCGCGCCCTGCAGCGTGTTGGTCGCCCGCGACAGCGCCAGCACCGAACCCGAAGTCTGGGCGGTGGCCGCCGTCGCCGCGCCCGCGACGAGATCCTGGAACGAGGTATCGACCCGCTTGAAGCCGGTGGTCTGCGAATTGGCGATGTTGCCGGAGATGTTCGTCAGGGCATAGGCCTGCGCCTGGAGGCCCGCCACCGAAGTGATCATCGCATCGAAGATACCCATTCCACACTCCTCGTCGACAGATGTCGTCCCGCAGGCGGGCCTACGTCGGGACCGACGGAGCAGGAGCCGTGCCAAGCCCGCGGGCGAGTGCCTCGTTCAGCAATTTCAATGGGTTGAACGAAACAACGGAATCTCCTGCGGAACTCCCGGCTCGCCGCTTCGGAAAATTCTGCCGGGTCGCGAAGTCCCGCTCGGTCGAAACCGCCGAGCGTTCCGCCCTCCCCCGGCTTGTGCGCGCCCCCCGGTTCCGGGTTACGATGGCACTTCGAAGAGACAATCCGCGCGAGGACCGATGCGTTTCGAGGGCACTTCCGACTACGTCGCCACCGAGGATCTCCGGATCGCCGTCAATGCCGCGATCACCCTGGAGCGCCCGCTCCTGGTGAAGGGCGAGCCGGGCACCGGCAAGACGGTGTTGGCGCGCGAGGTCGCCTCCGCCCTCGGCTTGCCGCTGATCGAATGGCACGTGAAGTCGACCACCAAGGCGGCGCAGGGCCTCTACGAGTACGACGCGGTGTCGCGCCTGCGCGACGGCCAGATCGGCGACGAGCGGGTCAAGGACATCCGCAACTACATCAAGCGCGGCAAGCTCTGGGAGGCCTTCACCGCCGAGACCCGGCCGGTGCTGCTGATCGACGAGATCGACAAGGCCGACATCGAATTCCCCAACGATCTGCTGCTCGAGATCGATCGGATGGAGTTCTACGTCTACGAGACCGGCGAGACCGTGCGCGCCAAGCGCCGCCCCGTGGTGATCATCACCTCGAACAACGAGAAGGAGCTGCCCGACGCCTTCCTGCGCCGCTGCTTCTTCCACTACATCCGCTTCCCCGATGCCGACACGATGACCTCGATCGTCGAGGTCCACTTCCCCGGCCTCAAGAAGCGCCTGCTAGAGGAAGCGCTGCGCATCTTCTTCGCCGTCCGCGACGTGCCGGGGCTGAAGAAGAAGCCCTCGACCTCGGAACTGCTCGACTGGATCAAGCTGCTGCTCAACGAGGACATCGACGAGACGGTGCTGCGCCAGTCCGACCCGCGCAAGGTGATCCCACCGCTCGCCGGCGCCCTGCTCAAGAACGAACAGGACGTCCACCTCTTCGAGCGCCTCGCCTTCATCTCGCGCCGCGAGGGCCGCTGAGCCGCGCGCCGACCGGGCGGACGGGCCGGCTGGCCCGTCAGTCGCCCGCGAAGGCAGGGCAGCCGCCGGTGCCGCAGGCGCCCATCGGCGCACCACAGGCGGCGCCGGCCGAGGCCGAGCTCGGCTCGACCGGCTTGGCGATCAGCGACAGCTGCCGCTCGAGGTCGACGCCCGCGCAGCTCGGACATTCCGGCGTCTCGCCGCCACGCACCAGCGTCGAGAATTCTGCGCCGCAGACGCGGCAGCTGTAGGCATAGATCGGCATCGGCAGGCTCCTCTTCTGCCTGGCGCATAGAAAAATCCCGCGCCGCGATCAAGCCCCCGGAAGGCCGCAGGCCCCTCTCACGACACCGGACAGACCTTCGCCTCGGCCGCCAGCTTCTCCGCCCCGATCATCGCCACCAGATCGACGTCGTCGAGCAGCGTCACATACTCCGGCGTCTCCGCCGTCTTCATCCAAGTCGAGACGTGGAATTCCTTGGGCATCGGCACTCCCTCCCGGCGACAGCCGTCGATGCCCACCGACAGCGTGCCGGCGAAGGCCCCCGGCTCCCTCACCGCCCGCCCCGCTGCCCGCTCGCGCGCCTCGACCAGCCGCGGCACCTCGTTCGGCGGAATCCGGAACGCGCGGATCTCCTGCCCCTTGCGCGCCCTGACCGCTGCCAGCCCGGTCTCCGAGGCGAGCGACACCTCTTCGAGCAGAATCTCGATCGTCTCGGCGTCGCTGCCGTTCCGCCGCGCCTGGGTCATCACCAGCTTCGCCCCGCCCTTCGTCGGCAACGCCTCCTTCGGCATCGCCACCGCCGCTCGGAGCCGCGTCGGATCGGTGGTCATCGGATCGAAGTTGCGCAGTTGCCACATCGTCTTTGCCGGCACGTGCGAACAGGCGGCGAGCGCCAGAGCGAGCGCCAGAGCAGCGGAGCGACGAACCATGAGAACCTCCTGACGAGAATTTTTTATTGTTTGACATTAAATTTTTCGCGTGTCAAATGAGGTCACCACCGAGGAGGTCCCGATGATCGATGTCACGTCCCGCCCTTCCGTCGATGCACTCCGCGCCCGTATCGGCTGGCTCTGCCAGACCCTGCGTTTCGCCGCCCCCGCCTATGCGCTGTGGGTCTTCGTGCTCCTGGCGCTGCACTGGTCGAACCCGACCGACGTCACCCGCGCCTATTCGCACTGGCTGAAGGCCGACCTCGTCGAGGTCCCGGCGGTGCAGCGCGCCGGCGGCTTCCTCGTCCACATGATCCCCTGGGGGCTCACCGTGCTCGCCTGCTGGAACCTGTGGCGGCTCTTCTCCGGCTTCCTCACCGGCCGCGTCTTCACCCTCGACGCGGCGTTGACGCTGCGCCGCCTCGCCCTCGCCGGCTTCGCCGCCGTCGTCGTCGACATGGCGGCCCGCCCCTTGCTCTCGATCCTGGTTTCGATCCACATGCCCCCGGGCGGACGCCACATCGGCTTCTTCTTCCAGCCCAACGACATGCTGAACCTGATGTTCCTCGGCGGGCTCTTTGCTCTCGCCCAGGTGTTCAAGGTCGCCGCCGAGATCGCCGAAGACAACGCCGCCATCGTGTGAGGGGCCCATGCCGATCGTCGTCAACCTCGACGTCATGCTCGCCCGCCGCAAGATGCGCTCCCGCGAACTCGCGGAGCGCATCGGCATCACCGAGCAGAACGTCTCGCTCCTCAAGTCCGGCAAGGTGAAGGGCATCCGCTTCGACACCCTCGAGGCGATCTGTCGCGTCCTCGACTGCCAACCCGGCGACATCCTGGAATTCCGACCGGAACCCGGCGAAACGCCTTGAATGTCAAAAACTTCATCGAAAATTCGCGAGATCTTGTCATGACTGTCACGGGACTGTCATGGTATGATGCATCGACGCATGATATCGGGTCGAGCGACCGCAACGCACTCGCGAGACTGCCCCGATGCCCCGCCTCCTTCTGCTGCGCCACGCCAAATCGTCCTGGGACGACGTCTCCGCCGACGATTTCGATCGCCCGCTGAACGGGCGCGGCCGCACCTCGGCGCCGGTGATGGGCAGCCACATCGCCGCCCACGGCTTCGCGCCGGAGAAGATCCTCTGCTCCTCGGCGCGACGCACCCGCGAGACCCTCGCCGCGATCTTGCCGCACCTCGACGAGGACATCGAGATCCGCCTCACCCGCGACCTCTACGAGGCCGGCGAGGACCGGATGATCGACCAGATCCGCGCCCACGGCGGCCATTCTGCCACTCTGCTGGTCATCGGCCACAACCCCGGCCTCCAGCAGACCGGGCTGGCCCTCGCCGGCGAGGGCGACCCGGCGATCCTCGCCGCCGTCGCCGAGAAGTTCCCCACCGCCGGCCTCCTGGTGATCGATTTCCCCGCCACCAAGTGGGTCGACATCGAGCCGCGCGCCGGCCGCGCCGTCGCCTTCCTGCGGCCACGCGGGCGCCAGCTGATCGAGGTCCCGACCGATCCCGAGACGATCTGAGGTCCGCCCCTTTGCGCCGGGGCGTGCGGATGCCTACATGGGGCGCGTCCCGCCGCCGAGGCTCCCGATGTCGCCCCCCGCCCCGCCGTCCCTCTCCTTCCTCGACCAGGCCCGCACCGCGCTCGCCAACGCCGGCGATTTCGCCATGGGTCTGGCGACCCCGACACTGCGGCTCGGCGTCACCGGCCTCTCCCGCGCCGGCAAGACGGTGTTCATCACCGCCCTTGTCCACAATCTCCTGCACGGCGGCCGCCTGCCGCTCTTCCGCGCCGCCGCCGACGGCCGCCTCTACGGCGCTTCGCTCGAGCCCCAGCCCGACGACGCGGTGCCGCGTTTCGATTACGAGGCCCACGTCCGCACCCTGGTCGAGGAACGCCTGTGGCCCTCCTCGACCCGCCGCGTCTCGGAGCTGCGCCTGACGCTGGAGTTCGAGAGCGCCTCACTCTTCGCCCGCGCCTTCGGCCGCGGCCGGCTGCATCTCGACATCGTCGACTACCCCGGCGAATGGCTGCTCGACCTGCCGCTGCTCACCAAGACCTATGCCGAGTGGTCGGCCGAGACGCTGGAGCGCGCCGCCCGCGGCGCCCATGCCGGCATCGCCGCCGACTGGCTCGCCGCCACCCGCGCGATCGCGCCCGAAGCCCCAGAGGACGAGGCCACCGCCCGCCGTCTGGCCGACCTCTTCACCGACTATCTCCGCGCCGCCCGCGCCGACGAGCACGCCCTCTCGGCCCTGCCGCCCGGCCGCTTCCTCATGCCCGGCGATCTCGAGGGCTCGCCGGCGCTGACCTTCGCCCCGCTGCCGCCCGCCCCCGCCGCCGCGGCCAAGTCGCTCGCCGCGATGATGGAGCGCCGCTACGAGGCCTACAAGGACGTCGTGGTGCGCCCCTTCTTCCGCGACCATTTCGCCCGCCTCGATCGCCAGATCGTCCTCGTCGACGCCCTCCAGGCGCTCAACGCCGGCCCCCGCGCCGTCGCCGACCTCGCCGAGGCGCTGGCCGACATCCTCGCCTGCTTCCGCCCCGGCAGGACCTCGTGGCTCGCCTCGATCCTCACCCGCCGCATCGACCGCATCGTCTTCGCCGCCACCAAGGCCGACCACCTCCACCGCACCTCGCACGACCGGCTGGAGAAGATCCTCCGCCGTCTCGTCGCCGACGCCATGGCGCGCGCCACCTTCGCCGGCGCCGAGGTCGACGTGGTGGCGCTCGCCGCCGTCCGCGCCACCCGCGAGGCGATGGTCGACCACGACGGCGAGAAGCTCCCCGCCATCCTCGGCGCACCCCTGCCCGGCGAGACCCTGGACGGCGAGAAACTCGATCCGAACGCCGAATTCGCCTTGTTTCCCGGAGATTTGCCGGAAGATCCGGAATCACTTTTCCCGCCGGCGGCGAAGTTGCGCGAAGCGGTGGATTCATCACCTGAAGTCCGAGCGAATTCCGATTCCCGATCAACCGCTTCACCACGGTCGGCGGACTCTCGTCCCGAGGTTTCACCACCCGAATCGGAATCGGAACATGAGGAACCGGTGGTCGAGTTCGTCCGCTTCCGGCCGCCCCGACTCGAGAAGACCGCCGAGGGCTTCACCCTGTCGCTGCCCCACATCCGCCTCGACCGCACCCTCGAGTTCCTGCTCGGAGACCGGCTGACATGACCGACGCCCCTCGCCGGCCCCGCGCCTTCCGCATCGATGCGCCCGACGTCCATGTCGCCACCGACGAGGCGAGCGCCCCCCTCGGCACCCGCGCCGTGGTGACGCCCGTCGACGAACCACACGACCTCGTCGTCGTCCCGCCCCCTGCCCCGCGTCGCGGCTTCCCCTGGAAGACGCTGTTCCTCGCCGCCGTCGGCGGCCTGATCTCGCTCGCCTTCGGCCTCGCCCTCGATCGTCTGATCTCCGACCTCTGGGCCCGCGCCCCCTGGCTGGGATGGAGCGGCCTCGCCCTCCTCGGCCTCGCCGTCCTCGCCCTCCTCGTCCTCGTCCTGCGCGAGGTGGTCGGCACGATGCGCCTCGCCGAGGTCGAGCATCTGCGCACCGCCGTCGCAGCCGCCTTCGCCGCCGACGACCGCCGCGCCGCCCCCGGCCTCGTCGACCATCTCGACCGCCTCGCCGCCGCCCGCCCCGAGAACGCTCGCGCCCGCGCCGTCCTCGCCGCCCACCGCGCCGAGGTGATCGAGGGCCGCGACCTCCTCTCCCTCGCCGAGCGCGAGCTCATGGGCCCGCTCGACACCACCGCCCGCACGCTGATTCTGGAGGCCGCCAAACGCGTCTCGGTGGTCACCGCCATCAGCCCGCGGGCGACCGTCGACATCGCCTATGTCGCCTGGGAGAACCTGCGGCTGACCCGCGCGCTCGCCGACCTCTACGGCGGCCGCCCGGGCACCGTCGGCTTCCTGCGGCTCCTCGGCCGCATCCTCACCCATCTCGGCGTCACCGGCGGCATGGCGCTCGGCGACACGCTGGTCCAGCAACTGGTCGGCCAGGGCCTCGCCGCCCGCCTCTCCGCCCGCCTCGGCGAGGGCGTGGTCAACGGCCTCCTCACCGCTCGCCTGGGGCTCGCGGCGCTGGAGATCGTCCGGCCGATGCCCTGGCACGCCCGCCCCCGCCCCTCGCTCGGCGACATGATGGGCGAGCTCGCCCGACCGGTCGGCGGCCGCTCCGACCCCTCCGGCTGACGCGGGTCGGACCCGCGCACCGCGCCGCTCAGGTCCCCTCTTGCTTGACCTCGCTCAATGCGCGACTTTCGTCGAAGCCTAGAGTCGCGACCAAGAATTTCACCGTGATCGAGCCGACGGAACCGTCGCACACGGAACCGGCGACCACGGCGTGGAGGAGGGCTTTCGATGTTCAAGAAGATCCTGGTCCCGGTCGATCCCAACGAGATCGACTTCGCCAAACCCGCGGTCGCCGCCGCCGCCAATCTGGCGGCGCAGGGCGACGGCGAGGTCCTGCTCATCGGCGTCCTGCCGGTGATGAACGGCTACGTCTCGGAGTTCCTGCCGGCCGACTTCGAGTCCGGCTTCGAGAAGGAGACCGAGAATCGCATCCATGCGGTCGGCGTCGCCGCCGGGCTGAAGCCCGAGCGCTTCACCGTCAAGCTGCGCAGTGGTTCGGTCTATCACGAGGTGATCGACGAATCGAAGGACAGCGGCGTCGACCTGATCGTCGTCACCTCGCATCGCCCGCAGATGTCGACCTACCTGCTCGGCTCCAACGCCGCCAAGATCGTCCGCCACGCCACCTGCTCGGTGATGGTGCTGCGCAACTGACGGCGGCCCGCCCGCGACGACCTGCGATCTCGACCGGGCCCAGCCCGGTCGACGTGTTTCAGGGCCTCCGCACGAAGTCCCGACCCTTCGCGGGCCGGTTCAGTTTCGCTCCGCTCCCGCCGGGGATGACCGCCTGTGGTCCGGGCGACCTCTACGGCGACTCCGAGGGCTCCGATCCGTCGAACCGAGTTGCGCAGATGCCCCACGAGGGGACGGGACCGGATGTGACCACCTTCGGAAGTTCCACCTATATACCGGCCGGAATTTCGTGTGTGCGGTATCGGGTCCGAGCCGAAGCGCCTCCTGCTCCCCGACCGATGCCGAGAACACCCTCGGGAAACGCGAACGGCCGCCCCGAAGGGCGGCCGTCGCTGGTTTCGGACCCACGTCCGCGCCTCAGTCGAGGCGGCCGGAAGCGTGGGCGAGCAGCGTGTAGACCTTGCCCGTGTCCGAGGCGAGGTACTTGCGGGCGACGTCCGGATCGCGCGACGTGCGCGAGGCTTCGCCGAGGAGGCTCTCGAAGTCGGCCACGTAGCGGTCGACGGTGGTGCGGAACTCGCCGTCGCGCTGATACTTGCGGCGGATCTCCTCGAAGGTCTGCTGCCCCGGCAGCGTGTAGAGCCGGCGCGAGAACACCCCGCGCTCGCCGTGCCGCCAACGATCCCACAGGTCCTCGAAGGCCTCGTCGTCGATGGCGCGGGCGATGTCGCCGGAGAGCGCATCGAGCTTGTCGACGACGCCGGACGCCGAGCGACCGTAGGTCGGCGCGGGAGGCGGTGCCGGCTCCTCGTCGCGCGAGGCGCGACGCAGCAGATCCGACATCCAGCCACCGCGCGCCGGCGCGGCCTCACGCGGCTCCTCGCGCGGGGCGATCGGCGCCTCGCGATAGGTGCCGTAGGCCGGGGCCGTCGGCGCCGCGCGGCGCGGCTCGGCGAAGGTGGCGACCGGCTCGGGCGCCGGAGCCGGCGCGGGAGCCGGCTGGGCCCGGCGCGGCGGCTCGTAGCGCGGCGCGGCCTCGACCGAGGCGACGCGGGTGCCGGCGGCACGCGAGACGTCGAGATTGGCGGTCTGGCGACCGACGAGGGCGGAGAGATCGGCGAGCGCCTTGAGCTGGTCGGTGACGACCCGACGCAGCTGGGCGGTCGACTCTTCGGTCTCCTTCGGCAGTTCGAGCACGCCGCGACGCAGCTCGGAGCGGGTCGCCTCGAGTTCGCTCTGCATCATGCGAGCGGCTTCGCGCATCTTCTCGGTCGCTTCGGCGAAGCGGCCGGTGGTCTCGCCGACGGCGCGGGTCATCTCGCCGATCATCGCGTCCTGCGCGGCACGCAGGGCCTCGGCGGAGCGCTGTCCCTCGGTGCCGGCGGTCTGGCGCAGGGTGTCGAGCTGGCCGAGCACCCGACGCACCGCCTCCTCCGCCGCGGTGGTCAGCGTCGCGCCGACGTCGCGAGCCCGGGTCTCGGCGGTGGTCAGCGTGTCCCCGACCAGGCTCGCGAACGCGGTCATCATCGTCTCCACCGACTGGGTCTTGTCGACCAGTCCAGCGGCGAGGCCCTCGAGCGCCACGCGGCGATCTTCGACGGTCGTCTCCAGAACCCGGTTGGCGTCGGTCAGCAGATTCGCTGCCGCCGTCAGGTCGCGGGCCTGCTGGTCGAAGCGCAGCGTCAGGTCGGCGACGTCGCCGAGCACGCCCTTCGAGGTGTTCTCGAAGCGGGCGACCTGGGTGGCGATCGTCTCGGTGACGCTGCGGGTCTCGGCGAGCGCCGTCTCCAGCACGCCACGGACCTCTTCGGTCCGGCCGCCGAGGTTCTTCTCGACGAGGTCGAGGTTCTCGCCGGCGCGGTTGAGCACCGAATGGAGGGTGAGGTTGGCCTGGGTGAGCCGCTCGAGCAGATCGCCCATGTCGCCGCGCAGGCGATCGGACGCCTCGGCGACGACGCCGGCGGCATCGCGGCTCTTGGCTTCCAGCGACTGAACCAGGTCGGCGGAGGCGCGCGCCACCACGTCGGCGGCGTCGCGGCTCTTCTCTTCGAACGCGGCGACCAGACGCTCGCGCGCCTCGGTGACGACGCGGGTGGCATCGAGACCCTGACGGGCGACCGCCTCGGTGAGATCGCGGCCCTTGCGGTCCAGCGCCTCGACCAGGATGTCGCGCGCCATGCCGATCTTCTCGGAGATCTCCTGCACCCGCCCGTCGACCGATTCGCCGAGCGCACGGGAGATCTCGCCGGCACGCGAGGAGAACGTATCCGAGTGGGTGGCCAGGGCGGCGACCAGCTCGCCGCCACGGCCGCCGATCAGATCGGTGAGCTCGGCCGTGCGACGGTCGAGGTCCTCGACCACGGTCGCGGCGCGGCCGGAGATGGCGCGCTCCAGTTCTTCGGTGGCGCCGGAGATGTGGCCGGCGGCGGCCTCGAGCGAGGCGCCCACCTGCTGAGAAGCCCGATCGGCCTCGGTGCCGAGCGTCGAGGCGATGGTGGCGATCCGATCGCGGGTGAGGCGATCGAAGGTGGTGGTGCGCTGATCGAGCGTCTCGGTGACCTCGTGGAGACGGTTGCCGAGCGTGGCGTTGAGCGCCGCGGTGCGCTGGTCGAGCGTCTCCGTGACGGCCGAGAGGCGAGTTCCGAGCGCGTCGTTGATGGTGGCGGTGCGCTCGTCAATGGTGCGGGCGACCTGCTCGGCACGGGCCTCGAGCGCTTCGTTGAAGCGCGCCGTGCGCTGGTCGAGCGTCTCCGTGACCTCGAGCAGACGAGCCCCGAGGGTGCCGTTGATCTCGGCGACGCGGTCGGCGAGATGCTCGGCCACTTCGTCGGTGCGACGGGTGAGCACGCGACCGACCTCGTCCATCCGCCCGTCGAAGGCGGCGGAGACCTGGGCCTGACCCTGTGCGAAGGTCTGGGCGATCTCGCGGGTGCGCTCCATCAGGTTCTCGGAGATCTGACGCGAGCGGACGTCGAGCGCCTCCTCGATGCGACCGACACGGCCGTCGATGGTGACGGCGAGCGTCTCGGCGCGACGGTCGAAGTCGCGGGTGACGGTCTCGACCCGCGTGCCGACGGTCTCGGAGAAGACGGCGAGGCGATTCTCCAAGGCCGCGGTGATGCGGTTGGTGCGCTCGTCGACGACCTGTCCGATGATCTCGGCCTTGCCTTCGATCGCCGAAGCGAGATCGGAGGCCTTGCCCTCGATGGTGACCGCGAGGGCCTCCGTCTTGGCGGCGAGCGTGTCGGAGACCCCGACGAAGCGGTTCTCCAGCAGGTCGCGCATCGTCTCGGTGCGGTCGCCGATCGCCTCGACGAGCCCGGCGGCCCGGACGTTGACGATCTGGTCGAGCGTGTCGAGACGGGTCTCCAGACCGGAGGTGATCGCCTCGCCGCGTTCGGCGAGGGTCTCGACGATGCGGGCGCCGGTCTCGTTCATGCGACCGGCGACCACGTCGCCCTGGGTGACCACCAGACGGGCGACTTCGGTGCCGGCACGGCCGAGCCGCTCGGCGAGGTCGGTGGTGCGGCGGATCAGTTCGTCGCCGACTCCGGTGAGCGTCGAGTCGAGATTGCGACGGAACTCGCCGGTGCGGGTCTCGAGCAGTTCGTCGAGCGTGCGGCCGGTATCGCCGAGCCGCTTCTCGAGTTCGGCGCCGTGGACGACGATGGACTGATAGATCTTCTCGCCGGTGTCGCCGAGCCGGTCGGCCAATTCGCCGCCGCGGCTGGAGATCGTCTCGGCGATCTTGGTGCCGGTCTCGTCGAGCCGTTCGGTGATCTCGGCACCGCGCAGGCTGAGGTCCACGGCCAGCGACTGGCCGGTGCCCTTGAGCGCCTCGGCCACCTCGGCGGAGCGCTCGGCGATGGCGTCGACGATCTCGCCGCCGGTGCGCGACAGGGTGGCATCGATCTCGACGGCATGGGCCTTGAGTTCGCTGTTCACCTCGTGACCGCGATTGAGGATGGTCTCGGCGACCAGTTGCCCGGTGTTCGAAAGCGACTCGGTGAGCGACGTTCCGGTGGCGGACAGCGTGCCGACCAGCGTCTCGCCGGTCTCGGCGAGGGTGCGGGTCGCCTCCTCGGTGCGCCGTCCCAGATCTTCGCCGAGCGTGCGGACGGTGGTGGTGAGCGCCTCGGCCCGTTCGGTGAGGTTGCCGATGATCGACTCGCCGGTCTCGCCGATGGCGCGGTCGATCTCGGCGGTGCGCTCGCCGAGGCGGGCGACGAGGTGGTCGGTCGACGCGGAGAGACGGTTCGCCAGCAGGTCGGTGTGGCCGGCGAGCGTCGAGGTGAGGGCCTCGCTGCGTTCGGCGAGCGTCGAGGCGAGAACCTCGGTCCGACCGGCGAGCGCGCTGGTCAGCGTCTCGGTACGCTCGGCCAGCGTCGCCGACAGAGTGGAGGTGTGGCCGGAAAGGGCGCTGCTCAGCGTCTCCGTGCGCTCGGTCAGCGCCGAGGTGAGCAGTTCGGTCCGATCGATCAGGGTCGCGGCGAGCGTGTCGCCCATCGAGCGGACGGTCTCGCCGAGCAGTTCGGTGCGGTCGGTGAGCGTCCCGACGATCTGGTCGCCGGTACGGTTCAGCGTGTCGGTGATCTCGAAGCCCTTGACCGACAGCGTCTCGGCGGCGATCTGGCCGGCGTTGGTGAGCGTCTCGGACACGGCGCGGCCGGTCTCGGACAGACGCTCGACCACGGCGCTGGAACGCGTGTCGAGCGCGGTGACGACGCCCTCGACGGTGGCCACCAGGGTCTGGTTGATCTCGGTGCTCTTCTCGCCGAGGGAACCGACGAGCCGCTTCGACGCCTCTTCCGCGGCCTCGACGATGCGCTCCCGCGTCGTCATCAGGTCGCCCGACAGTCCCTCGTGGGCGCCGGAGATGGCGGAGCGGACGCGCTCAGAGTTGTTGACGATCGCCTCGCGCTGGTTGACCAGTTCCTCGATCAGCGAGCGGATGCGCAACTCGTTCTCGCCATAGGCGCGCTCGAGCGACGACACCTCGTTGTGGACGAGGACCTCGATCTCGCCGGCACGCGCGACGACGCGCTCCAGCCCGTCGCCGACGGCGGCCATCTCGCGACGGATCGCCTGGCCGACGGTCACCACCGCCTCCTGGGCGTTGGTTTCCGGTTCGGCGAGACGCAGGGCGATCTCGGTCATCGAACGGGCGGTGAGGCGCAGTTCCTGGGCACGACGGACGAGGACGGCGAATCCGAACAACAGGAAGGCCGGCAGAACCACACCGGCCGCGGCGAAGAGAAGCGTCGGCTGCTGGGTCACGCCGGCGAGCGAGACACCTCCGGCCGGAACGACCATAGAGGTCCACACCAACCAGCCGGTGATGCCGACCCAGGCGAGCGACGCAATGGCGGCGAACCAATAGGGAGCGCTCGACGGACGGCGGGTCAGCGCATAGGCGACGCCGGAGAGCGCACGGCGATCGTCGTTGGCGGCGGCGCGGGCCGCCCCCGCGACCTGAGCGGGATCGTTGGCGGGCTCCGGGGTCTGCAGCGCGGCACGGCGGGCCTCGGTCTCGGGCTTCGCCTTGGGCTTGGCCTCGACCTTGACGGCCGGCTTGGCGGCCGGCTCGGCGAGCGCCGCCTCGACGGAACGGACGACCTTCTCGGTGGTGGTCTCCGGCTTGGCTTCCGCCTTGGCGGGCGCCTCGGCCGGCTTCTCCGCCGGCGTCCCTTCCAGATCGAGCTTGAGAGCCTCCTCGACCGCGGAGAGGGCCGCCTCGACGGGGTCGATGGTCTTCGTGGGATGGGTCGCCATGGATCTGTCGCCTCGCGTCCGTACACCGTACTCTTGGTCCGCCCGGACGATCCCTGGCCTGTCTCCACGCCGAGGGGGCGGACCGGGGGGGTAGCCCCCGGACCTCGCCTCATGACCGAGAACCGCCGCCGATTCACGATCGTGATGCGATGTCGTGCTTGCGGGGACGAGACCCGGCGACGCAGGGTCGCCCGGTCAGCCTCCTCGCAGATTGCCGCAGTCGGATGGTAATGGCACATTAACGAAGATGAAACAGTCGTTGCCGCGTTTCGGCGATCATCGTTAACGGGTGTGGATATGGCGGTGGACAAGGCACGATCGGCCGGCGCAACCCCTGCCCGGAAGCGCTCGTCGGGCGCCGGAACGACCCCGAGCCCGGCACAGCGCGCCTATCTCGGCCGTGGTCTGACCCAGCCGGGCGGCAAACTCCCGCTCTTCGACGAGACCGGCCGCGAGGTGGCGGCGGAAACGATTCGGGTCTGCCTCGAACGCGGCTGGGCTCGCCCCTGGTTCGCCAACCCGATCAAGCCGGACTGGATCGTGGCGCGCCTGACCGCGGCCGGCTACCGCCTGCTCGGCGCCGAGCCGCCGGCCGGCACCGACGATCCGGTCTGAGCGACGCCGTTCACACTTCCCTCACCCTCTTCGGCGAAGGCGGGTCGATCGCCCGCCGTCCTTAACCGCGCGGCGACCTCGCTCGCGCGATGCTCCTGCGAGCGATCCGAGAGGAGATCGCGTGGGAGAGGGAACACCGCAGTGATCGGCATCGAACGGACCCAGTCGAGTGAACCCACGACCATCGCGACCGTCCGGCGCGAGCCGGCGCCGGTCGATCTCGTCCATCTCGCCCGCCAGACCTTCGGCTCGGCCGAACTCGAGCGCGAAGTGCTGCGGCTCTTCGTCCGTCAGGGTGACCTCCTCGTCCACCAGATCGCCGCCGCGGCGACTCCCGCGGCACGCGCCGACCTCGCCCACCGTCTCAAGGGATCGGCCCGGGCCATCGGCGCGATGCGCGTCGGCCTGATCGCCGAGGCCGTCGAAGGCGCGACCGCGCCGGCGGAGATCGCGTCGCTCGTCGCCGATCTCGGCCGCGCCGTCGCCGACGTCGAGCGCTTCGTCGCCGGGCTCCTGGCGCCGGCCGCCTGAGGCGAGCCCCGACCACGCCCCTCCCCTGCCCGCCCACCCACGCCGGTCGCGGAGTGGTGAGGCACCGAGGCGACTTGACGGCGGGCCGGGAAGGCTCCAAGTCGATGGCGCGCCACGATCGCCGCAGGGCGACGGACGCACGACCCACGACCGCATGCCACCCCCGAGGCCCCCATGCCCAAGATCACCTTCATTCCCCACGGCCAGGAAGAGATCGTCGTCGATGCCGAGGTCGGCTCCACGGTGATGGAAGCGGCGGTGCGCAACGGCGTGCCGGGCATCGAGGCGGAGTGCGGCGGCGCCTGCGCCTGCGCCACCTGCCACGTCTACGTCGCCGGCGACTGGTATCAGAAGGTCGGCGGGCCGCAGCCGATGGAAGAGGACATGCTCGACTTCGCCTGGGACGTCCGGCCGAATTCGCGCCTGTCGTGCCAGATGAAGATCGTCGAGGCCTGGGACGGCCTCGTCGTCGAGATCCCCGACAAGCAGGCCTGATCGGCTCTTTCCTCGGGTGAACCCGGAAGGATGCGGCGAAGGGTATCGTTTTCGCCGACTTGCGGGACGCACGAAAACGCGTTTCTTTCGCTCACGACAGCTTCCGTCTAGAGAAGCCGGCAATCCGTTCGTCGTCTCGACGTGGCGGCGGCCCCGACCGGGCCGGCGCCTTCTGCCGTCTCCGTCTCACTCCTGCGATCGAAGAGCACCGACATGTCCGAGCGCATCACCACCGACGTCGTCATCATCGGAGCGGGGCCGGTCGGCCTCTTCGCGGTGTTCGAACTGGGTCTGCTCGACCTGAAGTGCCACCTGATCGACATCCTCGACAAGCCCGGCGGCCAGTGCGCCGAGCTCTATCCGGAGAAGCCGATCTACGACATCCCGGCCTATCCGGTGATCGGCGCGCTCGAGCTCATCGACAAGCTCCAGAAGCAGATCGAGCCGTTCCACCCGACCTTCCACTACGGCCAGCAGGTCGAGAGCGTGAAGCGCCTCGACGGCGACGCCGGCTTCCTGGTCACGACCGACGCCGGCACCGAGTTCCAGGCCAAGGTGGTGGTGATCGCCGCCGGCGGCGGCTCGTTCCAGCCCAAGCGCCCGCCGGTCCCCGGCATCGAGGCCTACGAGGGCACCTCGGTGTTCTATTCGGTGCGCAAGATGGACGCCTTCCGCGATCAGCGGATCGTCATCGTCGGCGGCGGCGACTCGGCCCTCGACTGGACCATCAATCTGGCGCCGATCGCCGAGTCGGTGACCCTCGTCCATCGCCGCGACGACTTCCGCGGCGCCCCCCACTCGGTCGAGCAGATGCGCAAGCTGGTCGCCGAGGGCAAGGTCGAGCTGGTCATCGGTCAGGTGCAGGAGCTGAAGGGCGAGGGCGCCAATCTCTCCGCCGCGGTGATCAAGAAGAACGACGGCACCATCGTCGAGGCCCCTGCCACCCGCATGCTGCCCTTCTTCGGCCTCACCATGAAGCTCGGCCCGATCGCCGACTGGGGCCTGAATCTCCACGAGAACCTGATCCCGGTCGACACCGAGAAGTTCGAGACCTCGGAGCCCGGCATCTTCGCCATCGGCGACATCAACACCTATCCGGGCAAGCTGAAGCTGATCCTCTCCGGCTTCCACGAGGCGGCGCTGATGTCCCAGGCCGCCAAGCGCATCGTCGATCCGGAGAAGCGCATCGTCTTCCAGTACACGACCTCGTCGACCAACCTGCAGAAGAAGCTCGGCGTGAACTGAGCATCGGGCAGGGACGATTCGGACATGCGGCGGGCGCCCCTCGGGGCGCCCGTCTCGCGTTTCCGTCTCGGGGCCGGCGCGCGACTGCGCCCTTCCTTCTCCCCTTGCGGGAGAAGGGGGGACGCGTGGCGCATTCCGAGAACGGTCGAGCAGGGCAACGAGGAGGCGCCGCCACCCCCTCACGCCATCGCCGCGCGCCCCTCGATCCTCACCCGCCGCCACTGGTTCGCCACCACCGGCGCCACCAGCGCCAGGCCGGCGAGCGACGACCACATCTCCGGCGCGATGAGGAGCAGCGACGACACGGCGAGCAGCAGCCGTTCCCACGGCCGGGTGTTGGTCAGGAAATAACGCGAGAAGGCCGCCGAGAGGAAGACGATGCCGGCGATGCAGCCGGCGGTCGCCAGCACCATCTCGCTCCACGAGAAGCCCTTCACCACCAGGAGCATCGACGGCGAGAAGACGAAGACGAACGGCACCAGCGCCTTGCCCAGCGCCAGCCGGAACGCCGTGTTGCCGGTCTTGAACGGATCGGCCCCGGCCATGCCCGCCGCCGCATAGGCCGCGATGGCGACCGGCGGCGTGATGTCGGCCAGCACCCCGTAATAGAAGACGAAGAAATGCGCCACGATCGGCTCGACCCCGAGCAGGCCGAGGGCGGGAGCGGCGACCGTCACCATGATGATGTAGGTCGCCGTCGTCGGGATGCCGCAGCCCATGATGATGCAGACGAGCGCCGTCAGGATCAGCGTGAACAGCAGCGTCAGCGTCTTCACCCCCATGATCCACGCCGGCAGCCACATCGCCACCCCTTGCGCGAAGTCCATCGCCGAGGAGGTGACGATGAAGGAGATCTTGAAGCCGACGCCGGTCAGCGTGACCACGCCGACGACGATGCCGACGGTGGCCGAGGCGACGCCGACGGCGAGCGCGTACTTCGCGCCATCGCGCAGGCCCTCGAAGATCTCGATCGGCTTCATCCGCCGCTTCGGGTTGAGCAGCCCGACGAAGAAGCACAGGGTGATGCCGGTGAAGGCGGCGAGATAGGGCGTGTAGCCCGAGAACAGCATGTAGATGAGCCCGATCAGCGGGATCACCGTCGGCCAGTCGCGGGCGAAGGCGGCCTTGATGTCGGGCATCTCTTCGGGCGTGAGGCCGCGCAGCCCGTCGCGCTTGGCCTCGAAATGCACCTGGGCGAAGACGCCGAGGAAGTGCATGAAGGCCGGGACGATCGCCGCCAGGATGATCGTCGTGTAGGGCAGATCGAGGAATTCGATCATCAGGAAGGCGGCGGCGCCCATGATCGGCGGGGTGATCTGGCCGCCGGTCGAGGCGGTCGATTCCACCGCCGCGGCGAAGTGCTTCTTGTAGCCGAGCCTGACCATCATCGGGATGGTGAGCGAGCCGACCGTCACGGCATTGGCCACCGACGACCCCGAGATCATCCCGAAGAGCGCCGAGCCGAAGATCGACACCTTCGCCGGTCCGCCGGCATAGCGCCCGGCGACCCAGGCGGCGCAGTCGAGGAACAGCTGCCCGAGACCGATGCGGGTGGCGAAGACGCCGAACAGCACGAAGTGGAAGACGTAGGTGGCGACCACGCCGAGCGGCACGCCGTAGATGCCCTGGGTGGTGAGATAGAGGTGGTTGATCAACTGCGGCGGCGTCGCGCCCGGGTGAATGAAGATGCCCGGCATCGACCGGCCGAAGATCGCATAGGCGATGAAGGCCAGCGCGATCACCGGCAGCGGCCAACCGGTCGTCCGCCGCGTCGCCTCGAGCAGCAAGAGCACCAGCGCCCCGCCGAGCCACACGTCGGTCGTCGAGGGATTGCCGACCCGGAAGGCGAGATCGTCGAGCGGGATCAGCGGCACGTGCAGCACCGCGACGACGGCGAGCGCGAACAGCGCCCAGTCCCACAGCGGGATGCCGAGCGGATGGACGACGTCGGTCGTCGCCACCGCGCGCATGCGAAAGGCCGGGAAGACCAGGAAGACGAGGCCGAGCACGAAGGCGAGGTGGACGCCGCGATGGGTGAGTTCGGGCAGCAGGCCGAAGCCGGCGGTCCAGTAGTGGAAGATCGACAGCACCACCAGCGCCGCGCCGACGATCCAGCCGCCGAGCGGTGCCAGGGGCCGGAAACGGATCTCGCTGTCGAACTTCTCCTCGAGTTCGCGGGCCTTCGCTTCGTCGAGTTCGAATTGCGACATGGGAGATCCGATCAGGGGAGCGCGGGGGCCGCGCCGGGGTCCGGCGCGGCATCGAGCGGACGCGGACCGGAGCCCGCTCCGAGGCCTCGCCTCACTTCAGAAGGCCGGCTTCCTTGTAGAACTTCGCCGCGCCCGGATGCAGCGGGATGCCGACGCCGTCGAGCGCCGTCTCCTTGCGGATGGCCTTGCCCTTGGCGTGGCCGGCATCGAGCAGCTTGCGCGAATTGTCGTTCCAGATCGCCTTGGTGATACCGTAGACGAGCTCTTCCGGCTGCTTGGCCGAGGTCACCCACAGGGCGTTGACCGAGACGGTCTCGACCTCGCCGACGTCCTTGTAGGTGCCGGCCGGGACCTTGTCGGGGCCGAAGAACTTGTAGTCGGCGAGGATCTTCTTGGCTTCCGGCCCGCCGATCGGCACCAGCTCGATGCCGGCCGAGGTGGCGAGTTCGGAGATGGCGCCGGTCGGATAGCCGCCGACGAAGAAGAAGGCGTCGAGCGCGCCGTCGCGCAGCCGGTCGCCGGCGGCGTTGGGCTTCAGATACTCGGCCTTCACGTCCTTCTCGGTGACGCCGTAGGCGCCCATGACGATGCGGGCGTCGATCAGCGTGCCGGAGCCCGGCTCGTCGAGCGAGACGCGCTTGCCCTTGAGATCGGCCGGCGACTTGATGCCGGAGCCCTTGCGGGCGACGAGATGGATGGTCTCGGGATAGAGGTTGGCGATGGCGCGCAGTTCCTCGACCTTGGGCTTGCCGTCGAAGACGCCGGTGCCGGAATGGGCCCAGAAGGCGACGTCGGACTGGGTCAGGCCGCTCTCCAGCGAGCCGGCGACGATGCCGTTGATGTTGGCGACCGAGCCGTTGGAGGCGACCGCGGTGGCGATCAGGCCGGGCACGCCGCAGGAGCCGCCCTTGTCGCATTCGCGCGAGCCGGGCGGGTTGGAGATGGCGTTGGCGAGGAGGCCGCCGATCGGGAAATAGGTGCCGGCGGTGCCGCCGGTGCCGATGCGGAAGAAGGACATCTGCTGCGCCGTCGCGAAGGTCGCGCCGACGAGAGTGGCGACGCCGAGAGCGGCGGCCGCGATGCGGGTGATGGTCTTCCTCGCCGTCATGGGGAGATCTCCTTGCCGCAGGGCCGGGTGAGGCCCCGTCGCCCGAAGGTTGGACGCTCGACCAACGCCGAGTCAAGGCGGCATGGTGGAGCGGCCGACATGCGACGAGCCCCCTCCCCGGCTCACGGCGGCGCGGCGGCGGCCCCCGCGGGGCGGCGGGCGTCGTTGGCGCCGTAGAGCCGGCCCGACAGCACCGCGCCGGAGGAGGCCGAATCGTTGCCCGAACTCGCCGGCCCGCCGGCCGCCGCCTCGGGCGGGGCGACGACGATCAACTCCGCCGCCCCCCACGGCGACTGCTCCTTGAGCACGTAGCCCTCGCCCTTCAGGATCGCCAGCGTGTCCGGCGAGAGGCCGAAGGGTTCGTAATAGACCTCGTCGGGCAGCCACTGGTGATGGACGCGCGGCGCGTCGACCGCCTCCTGCGGCTTCATGCCGAAGTCGATCAGATTCACGATGGTCTCGGCGACGATCGAGATGATGCGGCTGCCGCCCGGCGAGCCGAGCACCAGAAACACCCGCCCGTCCTTCATGACGATGGTCGGCGACATCGACGAGAGCGGCCGCTTGCCCGGCCGGATGGCGTTGGCCTCGCCCTGGACCAGACCGAAGAGGTTGGGAACGCCGGGCTTCACCGTGAAGTCGTCCATCTCGTCGTTGAGCAGGAAGCCGGTGCCCGGCGCCACCACCGCCGCGCCGAAGAGGCCGTTGATCGTGTAGGTGACGGCGACCGCGTTGCCGGCCGCGTCGACCACCGAATAATGGGTCGTCTCCGGCTTCTCGTGCGGCGGCGAACCCGGCGCGACGGCCTTCGAATCGATCCGCCCCTCGGCGCGGATGCGCTCGCGGATCGCCGCGGCGTAGTCCTTGGCGAGCAGCTTCTCGACCGGCACCTTCACGAAGGCGGGATCGCCGAAGAGGAAGTTGCGGTCGACATAGGCGTGGCGCATCGCCTCCACCCAGGTCCTCACGAAGGCCGCCGAATGCCAGCCCATCGCCTTGAGGTCGAAGCCCTCGAGGATGTTCAGGATCAGGCAGATGGTCACGCCCCCCGACGACGGCGGCGGCGCCGAGATCAGCCGATGGCCGCGGTAGACGCAGGAGACCGGCGCCGTCTCGTTCACCCGGTAGGCGGCGAAGTCGGCCGCCGTCAGCGTGCCCCGCCGCGCCCTCATCGCCGCCTCGACTCGTGCCGCGATCTCGCCGCGATAGAAGGCGTCCGGACCGCCGGTCGCGACCTTCTCCAGCGTCGCCGCGAGATCCGGCTGGACGAGCCGATCGCCCGGCTTCAACGCCCGCCCCTCGCCCGAGAGGAAGATCCGCGCCGCCTCCGGATCGCGCCCCAGCCGCGAGGTGCCGCGCTCGAGGATGTCGGTATCGGCGCGGGCGAGGACGAAGCCGTCGCGGGCGAGGCCGATCGCCGGCGCCATCACCTCGGCCCGCGGCATCGTGCCGAAGCGGGCGAGCGCGTGGTCGAGGCCGGCGACGGTGCCCGGCACGCCCGAGGCGCGCCAACCGGTGAGGCTCTCGTCCTTGAGGACGTTGCCGGTGTCGTCGAGATACATGTCGCGGCTCGCCGAAGCCGGCGCGGTCTCGCGGAAGTCGAGGAAGATCTCGCGGCCGTCTGCGAGGCGCAGCGTCATGAACCCGCCGCCGCCGATGTTGCCGCAGCACGGGTCGACCACGGCGAGCGCATAACCGATCGCCACCGCCGCATCGACGGCGTTGCCCCCTGCCTCCAAGACCTTCACCCCGACCTCGGTCGCTCGCGCGTTGGCGGTGACCACCATGCCGCGCCCGCCCTCGACCGCCGGCCGCGTCGCCGCCTCGGCGGCGGCGGGCAGCATCAGGAGGCCGAGAGCGAAGAGGCGCGAGGCGGTGCGGAACATGGCGGTCTCCTTGGCGGAAGGCGTCGATGGTGGACCGGATCGCGAGGGAGCGGAAGGCCCCGCCCCCGGCTCTGCGCCGCGTGCCCGGCGGATCCGCGCGCGAGCGGTGGACGCCGGCCGGCGGACATGGGATCGCTTGGTCACGAACGGCGAGGAGACGCGGACATGACCATTGCGAAGGGCGCGGTGCTGGTGGTGATCGACATGCAGAAGGCGATCGACCTGCCCGGCCGGCCGCCGCGCGGCAACCCGCGCCTCGACGCCAACGCCGCCGCCGTGATCGCCGCCTTCCGCGCCGCCGGCCGGCCGATCGTCCACGTCCGCCACGACTCGGTCGACGCCGGCTCGTGGTTCCGCCCCGATCATCCCGGCAATGCGCTGCGCCCCGGCTTCGAGCCCGGACCGGACGAGGGGTTGGTGGTGAAGTCGGTCAATTCCGCCTTCATCGGCACCGATCTCGACCTGCGCCTGCGCCGTCTCGGCGCCACCGAGGTGTGGTGCCTCGGCTGGGCCACCGACATGTGCGTCTCCACCACCATCCGCACCGGCGCCAACATGGGCTGGCCGATGGTGATGGTCGAGGACGCCTGCGACTGCTCGGACCTCCCCGACGCCCTCGGCGACGGCACCATCCCCGCGCGCGACATCCATCGCGCCCACGTCGCGACGCTGGCTGCGGACTTCTGCCGGGTGGTGAAGACGGCCGACGTCGTCGGCTGATCCGAGGCGTTCCGGAGCGGTCGGCAGCGAGGAGGGCGCCCGCGCCCTCCCCTCACCCGCGCTTCGCCACCCAGGCGACGATCTCGGGCAGGAGACGTTGCTGCGCCCGGTCGAAGGCGGCGACCGCCGATTTCGGGTCGTCGCCGCAGGCCTCCTCGGCCCGGAACGTCGAGGCGACGATCACCCGACCGCTGCGGTCGTCCATCAGCTTGACCGAGAGGTCGATCACCACCCGCCGCGCCGTCGCCTCGTAGTCGAAGGCGCGGATCTCGGTGACCACCTGCCGATCGATGGCGAGCCCCTGCCCCGGTCGTCCGGCGGCGCGGAAGCGGCCCGACGCCTCGAGCGCGCCGATCAGCCGCGACTGGAGGAGCCGCGGCAGCCGATCCGCCCATTGCGCCCCGGAGAAATAGGCGATCTCGGTCGGCCCCGGCCGGACCACGATGCGGTCGGTGTCGAAGGCCCGGTCGGAGGCCGGCTCCGGCACCAGCACCTGCAGCGTCCGCCCGACGGCGACGCCGGCCGCCTGGGCCGGACTGAGATCGTAGGTGTCGACCGCCGGCGTCGGCAGGATCGCCGAGCATCCGGCGAGGACCCCGACGACGATCGCCATCCCCGCGAGGCGCGCGAGACGACGCGAGTTCGAAAGCGCTCCTCGCCTCATCGCCGCGTCCCCCCGTATTCCGGCACCGCTCCGCCCTGACCGCCGAAGATCAGCCGCTTCGGGTCGCGGTCGATGTTGGAGACGGCACGATCGATCGAGCCGAGGGTGCGCTTGCCCTCGGCGACGAAGTCGCGCAGATCGCGGGCGCCGGCACCGGTGAGCTTGGCCAGACCGTCGGCGATCTCGCCGGCGCGCGACTGGAACGCCTGCGCCGTCTCCTTGATGCTCTTCGCCGCCGCCGTCGCCTCCTCCAGGAAGCCGGCCGCCTGCTTGATCACGCCCTTGCCCTCTTCCGAGCCGGCGATGCCGTCGATCTTGGCGAGGATGCCGTCGACCCGCTTCGACGCCTCGTCGAGCCGGCCCATCATCGAATGGGCGCTGTCGACGATGTCGGTGACCTTGCCGCGGTCGACGGTGCGCACCAACCCGTCGACGTCGTCGGCGAGCGTCTCGATCTTGCCCGAGACCGAGGCGAGCACGTCGCCGGCCTTGCTCACCGCGCTCATGAACTTCTCGACCCCGTCGGCGTTCTTGGCGAGCGACTCGGAGAAGGTCTCGGCGTTCTTGATCGTCTTGCCGACCGGTTCGGCATTCTCCTTGACCACCTGCTCGACGGTGGCGACGGCGCTGTCGAGGCGGGCCAGCACCCGCTGCGCCCCTTCCAGAATGTCCTGCATCGACGAGCGCTCGGCATACATCAGCCGCTGGTTCTCCTCACGCGTCAGGATTGACTCGGCCGCCGCCGAGCCGCCCCAGATCTGCACGGTGGCGACGCCGGTGAGGCCCTGGTAGCCGAGCGACACCCGGCTGTCGCTCTTGATCGGCGTCTCGGCGTCGACGTCGACCCGCGCGATCACCCGCGACGGATCGTCGGGTGCGAAGGACAGCCGCTTCACCTCGCCCACCCGGATGCCGTTGAACGACACGTTGGCGCCGGTGACGAGGCCGGAGACCGAGCCGGGGAAGACCACCACGAGACTGGCGCGCCGCGTCGCCTCGCCGCCCTTCAGGAGCCAGAACATCGAGCCGAACCCCGCGGCGATCACCGCGAGGACGAAGAGGCCGACGGTCACGAGGTTGGCGCGGGTCTCCATCAGTGTCCTCTCGCGGCGATGCCGCGGGCTCTCGTTCCTCTGAAATAGGCCCTCACCCACGGATGGTCGAAGGCGAGCATCGTATCGAGCGTTCCGTCGATCAGAACGCGGCGATTCCCCAGAACCGCTATTCGGTCGCACACGGTGGCGAGACTGTCGAGATCGTGCGTCACCATGAACACCGTGAGCCCGAGCGTATCACGCAACTTTGCGATCAGATCGTCGAAATCACCCGCCCCGATGGGGTCGAGCCCGGAAGTCGGCTCGTCGAGGAAGACGATCGCCGGATCGAGTGCCAGCGCCCGGGCGAGACCGGCGCGCTTGATCATGCCGCCGGAGAGCTCGGAGGGATATTTGTCCGCCGCGTCCTGCGGCAGGCCGACCAGCGCCAGCTTGAGCCGGGCGAGGTCGTCCATCATCCCCTCGGAGAGGTCCATGTGCTCGCGCATCGGCACCTGGATGTTCTGCTTCACGGTGAGCGACGAGAACAACGCGCCGTGCTGGAAGAGCACGCCCCAGCAGCGCTCGATGCCGGTCCGGACCGAAGGCTCGACGGTGTCGAGGTCGTGCCCGAACACCTCCACCGTCCCCGCCCGCTTGGCGTTGAGCCCGAGGATGGTGCGCATCAGCACCGACTTGCCGGTGCCCGAGCCGCCGACGAAGCCGAGGATCTCGCCGCGCCGGACGTCGAGATCGAGGTTCTCCAGCACCAGCTTCTCGCCGAAGCCGACGGTGATGCCGCGGCAGCGGATGATCGGCGTCTCCTCGGCGAGGGTCGCGGTGCAGGTCGACATCACACCCCCACCGCGGCGTAGAACATGGCGAAGATGCCGTCGACGACGATCACCATGAAGATCGA
>ERZ1645187.846-NODE-846-length-29730-cov-6.421702_pt1 | contig 29730 bp, 26 predicted proteins | sample MGYA00575352_ERZ1645187 | MGnify/ENA primary metagenome ERZ1645187 (study PRJEB40837, sample SAMN11349314) | freshwater sediment metagenome | isolation source: river sediment | host: Sediment | place: India: Wazaribad , New Delhi | collected 2017-02-21 ...
CGGAACTAGGCAGAGCGGAGGCAACCCGAGGCCGCTTCGGTGGACTTGCTGCCATCGTGACGGGCGGCGCCAATGGAATGGGGCGTGCCCAGGCTCTCAAACTTGCCGCCGAGGGCGCCAAAGTGGCAATTCTCGACATTGACGAGATAGCCGGTGAGAAAACAGCCTCTGACATCTCCACGAAAGGCGGAACAAGCCATTTTTTCAAAGTGGACCTCACCAAACGCCTACAGGTTGAGCAATGCGTGGAAGATGTGATTGCCAAATGGGGGCGCGTCTCTCTACTGTTCAGCAACACGGGCATAGTCATCGTCAAGGCTTATGGCGAAACAACTGACGAAGAATACGACCGGATGATGAACTTGAATGTGAGAGCGACATTTCTGCTGACCCGCAAGCTGCTACCCCACATGGTGGAACAGGGCGGCGGCTCCATAGTGATCATGTCGTCATTCAACGCCAGCAGGGCTGTGCCCTTGGAGAGTATTTATTCGGTATCCAAGGCAGCGGTTGAATCACTCGCCAAGAACATTGCGGTCGAATACCGGGACCGGAACATTAGATGCAACGCGGTCGCCCCTGCATTTGTCCGCACCACCCACGGCTTGCGCGAGATTGACGATTTCAAGTCTTTGGGAATTGAGTGGAATGAACAGGCATTGGCAGAGACGCAGATTCGCGTCTGCGAACCTGAGGAGGTTGCTGAAGTCGCGCTGTTTGCAGCCTCGAGTGGGGCCAGCTTCGTGAATGGTGCGGTCTTTTCTGTGGACAATGGCTGGACAGCAAAGGGGTAGCAGCAAACATGAACATCACTGTTGAACAGGCGACACAGGCAATTGCCATTGGCATCGCCAAAATCAATGATCTTAAAGAGCCATCCTGCATGGCCATTGTGGATGAGGGCGGCAATCTGATTGCTTTCATGCGTTCCAATAGCGCAACGTTTGGCACCGCCGAGGTCGCGATCAACAAGGCTTACACTGCTGCTGCCTTTCGCTGCAGTACTGCCGATCTTCAAGCATCGGTCCAGCCCGGTGGTGAGATTTTCGGACTGATGGGTCAGCGCCAACCATTTGTCTGTTTTGGTGGTGGATTGCCAATCCTGCGCAACGGACGGCTGGTAGGGGCCGTAGGTGTCTCAGGAGGTCCGGTTGCTGCAGACGAAGCCATCGCCTTGGCCATGGCTGATTCTCTGCACTCCTTCCAACAGACTTGATCGCGTCCAAGTACTGAACTTCTAGGAGAACTTTTCGCGAATGTTGGCATCGCATACATTGGGCTTGTTATCTTGGCCTGCCAAAGCAGCGCAATTCGGGTGTGGTGCCTGCGGTCACATTTCAATCATCGACCAGAGCCAACTGCCAGCACCTCAGATGTCGAAACAATGAAAGTTCAGCGGCAAGTCACACTTGCAGCAGGGCAGTAAGTCAGTTGACATCCATGCCGAGAGTGAGACGATCCTGTGCGCAGGTGCTGTGTGGTCACCACAACTGCTCATGCTGTCCGGCATTGGACCTGCGGATCATCTGAATGAGGTTGGCATCACCTGCCACATCAAACTGCCCAGCGTGGGCCAGAACCTGCAGAACCATCCTATCATCTACCAGCACTTCGCCACGACATCCGGCGACACCATGAACAAACATGTGCGGTCTGACCGCATGGCGGCTGCCGGCGCGCGATGGAAATTCCCTGTTATTCAGATTGGGGAAATGCTCGCCCCCCTGCAAAGTCGAAGCATTCTGGCGCGGGATGGCCATTTCTTGAGGCAGATTTCACGATTTTCCCTGAAAATTCCCTGTTAGCAGGGAATTGGGGACCTGAGACGAGTTCGCGAATGACTGCGTCCACCACCATCCAGTCCAGATCCTTTCAGCCTGACTTAAACCTGTCTCCGGCCAGTCTGTTCCAAACCCATGGCAGCTTTGTATTGGCTTCGGCAAAGCGCGCGAGCCAATGGCCATTGGCAAGCCGATGATTTCATTTCATGATGGGCCGATGAAAATCAAAGGCAGCGCGCAACGCACGATCTGGCTTAACGATGATGGCTGGTCGGTCGGTATCATTGACCAGACCAGATTGCCACACCGCTTCGAGTCCGTCACGCTCAAGACTGTGGCCGAGGCCGCCCACGCCATCAGCCACATGCTGGTGCGCGGCGCGCCGTTGATCGGTGCCACCGCCGCCTATGGCCTGGCGCTGGCGGTGCGCGAGGATGCCTCTGACGCGTACCTGAAGCATGCCTATGACCTGCTGCATGAAACGCGGCCCACGGCCATCAACCTGCGCTGGGCGCTGGATGAAATGACGCGGCACCTCTTGCCTCTCCCGCCTGAGCAACGCCCGGCATCGGCCTATCAGCGGGCGGCAGAGATTGCGGAAGAAGATGTCGAGATCAACCAGGCCATTGGCAGGCACGGACTTGCGATCATCAAGGCGATCTCAGGCAACAAGAGCCCGGGTGAACGGATCAATGTGTTGACTCATTGCAATGCCGGCTGGTTGGCCACAGTGGATTGGGGAACAGCCACCGCACCCATCTACATGGCCCATGACGCAGGTATTCCCGTTCATGTTTGGGTGGATGAAACGCGGCCACGCAACCAGGGCGCTTCCCTCACCTCCTGGGAACTGGCGCAACATGGTGTTCCCTACACGTTGATCCCGGACAACACGGGCGGACACCTCATGCAGCACGGCAAGGTTGACGTGTGCATTGTCGGCACAGACCGCACAACAGCTGATGGTGATGTCTGCAACAAGATCGGCACCTATTTGAAGGCACTGGCAGCCCATGACAATGGCGTGCCGTTCTATGTGGCACTTCCCTCACCAACCATCGATTTTCGCGTGCGCGACGGGGTGAAGGAAATACCCATTGAACAACGCGGCGGCGATGAGGTGTCCCACATGACCGGACTGACCCGTGATGGCCGCATTGAAACAGTGGAAATTGCCGCACGCGGCACACCGGTTGCGAACTATGCCTTTGATGTCACGCCATCACGGCTGGTGACCGGACTGATCACCGAACGCGGTATCATCGCGGCGAACGGCCCGGCGATTGCGGCTGCGTTTCCCGAGCGCGCCAAGGCTAGCTGAACTCTGGCGTCCACGCGCGCATGGATCGGGCGGCGGCGGCAACGGCAGCGATGTCCGGGTATCCGCCTGGGTTGACCATCATGTCCCGCGCCAGTGTGAGTGCCCTGGCTTCACAGGTTGCACGCACGCGCTCATTGGTGATCTTTTCCAGGTCGATGTTGTGGGCAAGGCCGAGAATGCGCCGGATCATCTTGGCCGCAGCAAAGCCCAAGGTGTCAGTCCATAGCCTGGACATGTAGGCGCGGCGTTCGGCTTCGAGACGAATCGCGCCAAGCTCACCCTGGAACAGCGAGGAAGGATATGCATCCCCCGTTGCATGTCCGCGCCAGAGGGCGAGGAACTTCTCGGCAAAGTCATTCCATATCTGAACCAGCGTCTGCAAAATCCAGGCCCGGTAAGAATTGCGGGCGCCTGCCTGGTCCTCGTGGCCATCTTGCGAGAAATAGTTCAGCAGGAAATTTGCAACCATGGCACCGACATCAAATCCCATGGGGCCCATGAACGCGAATTCCGGATCAATCACCCGCGTATCTTGCGTTGTCAGCATGACCGAACCCGTGTGCAGATCACCGTGCAGCAAGGCCTCGGCGGAAGACATGAACTTCAACTTCAAGCGTGACGCGGCCAGCTTCAAGTCATCATCCTCGCGCCACCTCGCCGCGTAGGCGTCAAGGAAGGGCTTCGTCCAGCGGTTCAGGTCAGCGATCCGATAGGGATCAGTGAAGATCAGGTCTTCAGTGATCTTGCACAGGGCTGTGTTTCCGGAAAATGCGCCGATCATGGCCTTCTTCCTGTCAGCCGCGAGTGCAAGGTCGCTGGTGAAGAACAAGGTGCGGGCCATGAAGGTCGATATGTCACCGGCAAAACGCGGATATTCAATGCCAGCAATCATGCCGTGGCGCATGATAATGTGGGGCTCCAGAAGTTCCATGGCGATGAGAGCCAGCTTGTCATCGTAGTGATAGATTTCCGGAGTGAGGCGCCCGGTGTGCTTTGCCTGCTCGGAAAGCGCCGTGTGCTCATAGTGCGCTCGGGACAGTGGAAGAGGCCAGCTTTCTCCCACCAGCCGCACATAGGGCAAGGCCTGCTTCACCGCCATGGCACCGCGAGGACCATAGACCTTGAAAACAAGGTTCAGGTTTCCATCACCCACTTCTTCAATGTGCCAGGCATCCGGTTTTCCGCCGAGACGTTCCGCAAGGTGCGGCACGCGGGCGAGACAGGCAGCGAGTGTCGATGTTGTTTGTGCGACATAACCCGGTGGTACTGAAATCAAGTCAATCACTCCGCAGCGTTTTCCAACAGGCCATATCCGGCACAGTCCCAGAAAACTGTGACACAGGACCTGGCGTCAGGCAACATTGCTGCTGCCTGCGGCAGTGGTGTGGGGCAGGCGGCGACTGCAATGCCTAAATCAATCAGCGTGCTGAGTGAATCTATGTGCGATGCAGCAATACTGAAGACGCAAATCTCCCAATCTTTCTTGACACCAGCTATTATTTGTATGACGAATACTTCGTGCTTCCCCCGAAGAGGTTGGAGGTTTTCAAGAGCAGGTGAACTGCCGGTCTGCGTCGACTGAATTCGAATTCAACCTGAACGAACATCAGCATGGGAGACCTATATGACGAACAAGAAAGATGAATCAATCCTGGATGATCGCAAGCTCTTTGCTGATTCATCTCGCCGCGACATCTTCAAGGCCATGGGCGGCGCAGCCGCTCTGGGCGCGGTCATGTTGGCCGATGCTGGATTCGATCCTGCCATCGCACAAGAACTCAAGCCGTCGGGCAAGCCCCTGAAGGCTGCCATGGGCAACGCCGGCCTGCAGGCCACCTGGTGTGCGCAAGGCAAGCAGGCAGCGGAAGCCTGGGGCAAGCTGATGAATGTGGAAATCACCTGGTTTGATGGTGAGCTTTCGGCCACCAAGCAGCGCGCGACAGTTGAAAACCTGGCCACCCAGAAATGGGACTTCGTGGCCCTTCAGACATTCGGCATTGGCACGTTGAACGAACCGATCCAGCGCGTCATTGACTCCGGTACGCCAGTCATTGCCATGGACACGATGATGGCGCCCGAAGGCCAGCTCGCCCTTCACACGTTCATTGCGCCCGACAATGCCATGATGGGATCCGTCGTGACTGCGGCGCTCATCAATGCCATTGGTGGTGAAGGCAATGTCGTGATGACACAAGGTGCATTGGGCCATTCCGGCGCGCAAGGCCGCGCCAAAGGTTTCCATCAGGTGATCGATGGTAACGGCAAGATCAAGCTGCTTGATGAACAGCCCGCAGACTGGGATGTGACAAAGGTGACGCGCATCTGGGATTCGCTTCTGACCCAGCACCCCGACATCAAGGGCGCCTTCTTCCACAATGACGACATGGCGCTGGCTGCGCATAATGTCATGAAGGCGAAGAACCGCACCGACATCCTGATCGCCGGCGTGGACGCCATGCCGCCTGCCGTGAATGCCGTTCTCGAAGGCACCATGGTGGCGACAGTGCGCAATCCGTCCTGCCGTATCCACGGCTGGGCCGTTGCTGCGGGTGTCGCCGCGGTGGTGGGGGCTGAGAAGGCGGGCAAGGACATTCCGAACTTCATCCTTGCCGACGGCCCCGTCATCACCAAGGAAACGGCTGCGGGACACCTCTGGCTGCAGAAGAACTTCCTGATCTGATCCTGCAGCCGGTGATCCAACCCTTGGCTGATGCAACACAAGACACAATCAACGGCGAACAATCGCCGTTGATTGAACTCACGGACGTGTCCAAGTCGTTTGGCGGTGTCGTGGCGCTGGAGCATGTGGATTTCTCGGTGAGACCTGGCGAGATCCACGGTCTTGTCGGGGAAAACGGCGCTGGAAAATCCACACTGATGAAAATCATCGCCGGCGTCCACGCCAGCTACGAAGGCGAGATGCGGGTGGAAGGCAAGCCCGTGCAGTTCCGCTCGGCCCGCGATGCGATTGCCGCGGGAATCGGCATGGTGCACCAGGAACTCTCTGTGGTTCCCGATCTCACCGTGGCCGAGAACGTCTTTCTTGGCGTGCAACCCGTGAAGGCAGGTGGCATCATCGATTGGTCCGGCATGAAATCCCAGGCCCGCGGGTTGATTGCCAGCCTCGGGCTTGATCTGGATCCAAACACGCGTGTGGGCAGCCTGCCCGTTGGCGTGCAGCAACTGATCGAACTCTCGCGGGTGCTTTTTTCGGGCGCCCGCACCATCATCCTGGATGAGCCGACATCGGCGCTCTCGCCGCCAGAAGTGGCGCGGCTGTTTGTGGCACTGCGCAAACTGCGGGCCGAGGGCAAGGGCCTCATATTCATTTCGCATTTCCTCGACGACGTTCTCGAGATTTCCGACCGCGTCACCGTTTTCCGCAACAGTCGCCGCGTGGCCACGGAACCCCGGGCCAGTCTCGACAAGGACAAGATCATTGGCCACATGATCGGGCGTGGTTCGGCAGAAATGCACATGGGTGAAACGGCAACACTCAATGCCCGCCGCGATGAACCGGCGCTGCTGACGGCGCGCGACATCGCCGATGGCCGCAGCCTCAATGGCGTGTCCGTGGAACTCAAGCGTGGTGAAATCACCGGCATGTATGGCTTCATGGGGAGTGGACTGGTGGAGTTTGCCCGTGCGCTTTTTGGCCGGCACGGTTTCACGCGCGGAGACATCACACTTGAAGGAAAACCCGCGCATTTCCGTTCCACCGCCGCGGCGCGAAAGGCAGGCCTGGCCTTTGTCCCGGAAAACCGTGGCATGATGCTGTTCCGCACCGAACCGGTCTACAAGAACGTGAGCATCGCCATGCTTGACCGCATTCACAAGCTGCTGCTGAAGCCGCAGGAGGAACGCGCGGTGGCCAAGCACCACATCAAGGATCTGCAAATCAGGCCGCCGCTCACCGACATTCCACTCGGATCATTGTCGGGTGGCAACCAGCAGAAGGTGGCGCTGGCAAAATGGCTGACCAACATGCCGAAGATACTGATCCTGTCCGAACCCACACGCGGCATGGATGTGGGCGCCAAGGAAGACGTCATCCGCATCATCAAGACGCTTCGGGACAAGGGCGTTTCCATCCTCGTGCTTTCAACCGAGCCGGAGACCATTCTGACCCTGGCTGACAAGATTTACGTGCTGAAGCGCGGTGTGGTGGTGAGTGAAATGAATGCGGGCACGGTCACCAAGTCCGACCTGCTGGCAGCAGCGTGAGAAAGGCCGGACAATCGTGAGCAGTGCACCCACCGCAGACAAGGGTTTCAATCCAAAGCAGGTGTTTGCCGACAAGTTGCGGACTATTGCTCCACTCCTGACACTGGTGGCGCTGGTCGTGTTCTTTTCTTCGACTACCACAACATTTGCGACCATGGACAATGCGGTCAACATCATTCGCCAGATGTCGATTACCGGCATCATTGCCGTGGGACTCACATTCGTCATTCTCACGGCCGAGATTGACCTCTCCGTTGCTGCGGTGGCCAACGCCGTGGGTATCACGGTGGCCTACTTCACGCTGCAACCCGACTATGTGAACATTGCCAACATTCCGCTCAATGGCTGGATTGCCATCGTCCTCACTCTGCTGTCGGCGTTGGCCTTTGGCCTCATCACCGCCTTTGGCATGACCAAGATCGGCATCCCCTCTTTCATCATGACGCTTGCCATCATGCAGATTGCCAATGGCGTTTCGGCGTTGCTGGTGCGCGGCCAGATTGCCTACATCTATCCCGACTTCATCACCACGCTCGGTTCGAAGACAGCCTTCCAGATTCCCCTCGGTGTGGATGAGGCAGGGAAAGCCCTGTTCATCCCCGTGGGCTGGACCATTATCGTCTGCCTGCTCTTCTTTATCGTCGGACACTTCGTCCTCACATACACGCGCTTTGGCCGCTACGTTTACATGGTGGGGGGCAATCGCGAGGCGGCGGAGTTTTCCGGCGTCAACGTCAAACTCATCATCGGTTCGGTGATGGTGATCAGTGCCCTGTGTTCCGGCATTGCAGGCATGCTGGGCGTCGCATATTTTGGCTCTGCCCAGCAAAACCAGTTCGACACCTATCTGCTGGATGCCATTGCCGCAGTGGTGGTGGGTGGCACGAGCCTTTTTGGCGGAAAGGGTGGCATTGGCAACACCATCATCGGCCTTCTGGTGCTGGGTGTGGTGAACAACGGGCTCGACCACATCCAGATGGACAGCTTCCAGAAGATTCTGATCCGTGGCCTGATCCTGTTGGCGGCGCTCGTCATCAACGTCTATGTCGAGAAGTTCAGGGAGAGGGTCTAATCCGGCTTTGGCCTGGGATTTGCGACTTGCACCAGAAGTGCTGCGGCGAAAACCAGGGCAGCACCAAGCCAGTTGATGGCGCCCAACCGTTCACCAAGCAGGACATAGCCCAGTCCTGCTGCAAAAAGCACTTCGGTGGAGAGCAGCACTGCCGCCCGTGAAGGCTCAATGAAGCGGACCACGTTGGCCATCACGGCATAGGTGAAGGCACTGGCAACGCCACCGACGAAGAGAAGCGATGGAGCGGCAGCCATGATGGCGTCGCTGTTCACGTCTTCTTGCCAAGCAGCCAGCGGCAGCGCCAGCACAGTCACTGTCACGAACTGGATGAACGTGTACAGCAAGGGCTTGCCGAACTTGCTGGCAGCGCTTGTGACCACCATGAACAGCGCCCAAAACAGGGAAGACGCGGCAATCAGCAGATCACCATTGGACAGGGCCGAAAGTGTTCCGCCCCCCAGAAGCCATATTCCGGCAAAGGCAAGGCCAGCCGAGATCCAAACGCGCGCACCCGGCTGCTCACTTCGCAACAGCCAGAGAAGGAAGGGCGTCACCACAACATAGAGCGCCGTGAGAAACGCTGTGTTGGTGAGTGTGGCCTCAATCATGCCTGCCTGCTGCAAACCACCCGCCACCACGAAGACGCCGCCACCCAGCATGCCGAGACGCGCGATGGGCCGGATGCCCTCGCCGGACTGGCGGCATTCCCGCAAAGCAAAGGGCAACAGGGCAATGGCCGCGATGGCACCGCGCAACCCGGTGAACAGCAGCGGCCCGACATGAGTCATCGCCTCCTTCTGGAAATAGAAGGACAGCCCCCAGAGAAAGGCCGCAAACAGCACCAGAAAACTCGCGGTTTGCCTTGGCATTGGGGGATCAGGCTGCCTTCTGTCGTCCGTACATCAACAGCATGATGATGATGACGGCGCCGAAGATCAACTGTCTTCCGGCCTCCTCGATTTGCCTCACCGAAAGGATGGACTGCAGCAGGGTGGTCACGGTGACTCCGTCCACCGTGCCACCACAGGAACCGCGCCCGCCCGGCACATGGGTTGCACCGAGCACCGATGATCATCGAGGGAATGCGGAGATAGGCCGTGGCGAAGCCGTTGGCGATGCCACCTTCAACTGTTGGAGCAAATGGACGTGGGAGAGAAAACCTGACGAGTAGAGCGCGCCAACCAGGCGGTGCACACTGATGCAGCAGAAGGCAATCACCACATCGGGGTCGAAACGTCAGCGGTAGCAATGACGCCAACGGCGTCATTCGACGATTACTCTCTGAAAACGTCGCCTTCGTTCCCTGTTCTGAATTTCAGATTACCTCACAATTCCCTCTCCACTGCGAATTGGGGACCAGAGACAAGTCCGCACATGACTGCGTCCACCACCATTCCCACCGTCTCACTCAGTTTGTTCCGGCGGCGCGCAGCAGTGTGGTGCTTGCATCAACCTCTATGCGGGTTGAGGCGACGCGGTTGCCCTGTGTGAATATGTCGATGGTGTAGGTGCCGTCGCGGCTGAAGGTTCCCTTGGGCACGGGCACCCATGAGGTTTTCCAGCCCTTCTCCAGGTTGAAGGAAAAGTAGCTCTCCATGCCATCCGGGGCCACCACAACGGCGCTGTGCAGCGTGTCCGCTTTCAGCGGCTGCACCCCGAACAGCAGGGAAATGTCCTGCAATGGATTGATCCTGGACATCACCTGGAACTCGTCGCCGAAAACCAGCGCGGGGCGGACGAAGCGCACACCCGGTGACTGGTCGAACGCGGACCAGATGAGTTCGGCACGCCGCGACACATTGAACCCGGTGCGGATGAGTTCCCGCCCCGCCGCTTCCAGCCGGACCGTCCACCTGCCCTCTTCCCTGCTCTTGCCGAGCGGCGCGAAGTAATTGACGTTCACCCAATCGGTCTTGTGCACCAAGGTCTGGCGGAATTCCTCACCCGATGGCGAAGTGAAAATGTAGTCCACCGGCGTGTCCTGCTTGAACACGCCGCCATAGGTCCAGACCGTCAACGTCTCGTCCGGGTGAACCTCCTTCAGCTTGCGGAAAGGCAAGGGCGAGATGCTGGAACCGACGGCAATCTCCACGGGGCCTTCCTTTGACACGTCCTCCAGGGTGGCCTGCGGAACATTGTCGTCTTCACTGATGGCGAGATTGTCCCGGAAGGACTTGTCGAGATAAACGTACCAGTTTGCCGCGAGTTTCGCATAGAGGCCGGCGCGGTCCGCATGCTGGCCCGCGATGTTGTTCTTTTCGCCAGGGTCAGCCACAAGGTCGTAGAGTTCGAACCTGCCGGGCTCCAGGCGGTTGGCGATGAACTTCCAGTGGCCGTCACGCACGCCCCATTGCTCGGGGTAGGCGCTCTTGAAGAAGAAGGCCAGGCGCTCACGGTAGTCCGGTGACATGAGGTCCTGTCCCGGCAGGCCGTCGTGCGGTGCCATGCCCTGCATGGCGATGAGCGTCGGCATGACATCGGCAATGCTGCCCCGGCGATGTGACGTGACCGGTGCAATCTTCTTGCCGAGATCGATGATCATGAGGAAATTGCCGACATTCTCCTCATACAGGTAGTTCTTGTGGGTGAAGTTGTCGGGGTGCAGGTCGCCGAAGGCCTCGCCATGATCGCCGATGACAACAAGCAATGTGTCCTCGCTTGCGCCCATGCGCTCCACTTCGCCTGCCAGATCGCGCAGCAGCTGATCCGTGAAGCGGATGCTCGACTCATATTTTGAAAGGTTGTCGCTGCCACCAAACTGCGCCGCGTAGTTCGGAGGAACCGCGTAAGGATGATGGGTGGAGATGGTCTGGTAGTTGAGCAGGAACGGCCTCGGAGCCCGCCGTGCCCAGTCCATGGCCTGTTCCATCACCACATACTCGTCAACGCCCCAGCCGCCGGGGTTCACATGCTTTTCGAGACCGTTGGACGGGTTGTCGGCTGTAACCACCACGTCAAAACCGAGGCGGTCGTAGAAGGACTTGAGGTTCTCGTACTTGAGATAGGCGGATGAATACAATGCCGTCGCCCAGCCGCGCTCCCGGTATTCCGAGATGATCGTTTGTCCCTTGTAGGGGTAAATCAGACTCGAGGTGACGGACGACCAGGTGGGGATGTAGCCCCCGGTGTTCATGCCGACGTGGGCGCGGGTGGAGCCCGGGTACTGGTTGGCAAGGCTGTCAAAGGTCACGGCATGCGCGGCGGCACCATGCAGGAAGGGCGCGAGATCGGCTCGTGGCACCCCGTCCTTCAGCAGCTGTCTGCTGCCGACGCTTTCCAGCACGACCATGATCACGTTGCGCTTGCGCAACCGGAGAAATGACCTGGCCTGCTCCAGTCCGCTGTCGGCCTCCGTCGCGGCGAGCGGCGTGCCATGGCGCAGCTGCCAGATGTCAGGCGGCAGGATGACGTCGCCCGCCGCGATCTCACCCGAGCCGGACGGCACGATGCCCCGCCAGAAGGACACGGCAATGTGGGCTGTGGCCTTGCCTGCCTGGCTCTGTGGCTCAGGTTGAAGAACGTACAGGGCAAGGCTGGAGACGGTAAACAGGACTGTTGCCGCCAGCACGGTCGGCAACCTTGCCACATCCGGCCTGGCGCTTCCGTTCCTGCGCCACTCGGCCAGCAGGAAAGCGGCAGCGGACACAACAATCAGCAAGACGTTGAGGAGTTGGTACCAGCCAATTTCCGACCTGACAGAAACCGCAAGGTTGTCCGCATCCCCGACATCAAACTCATCCATGTGGGAGAGCGTGAGCGAGTCCTGGAAGATCTGGTAGAAGAACTGGTTGCCGGCCAGCGCCAGCAACAGGAGGATGAAGAGCGCATGGAACAGCCACCGGGTGGCCCGGTGCCCGCGCATGACTTCATAGAGCATCGCAACCGCTGCACTCGCGGCCAGTGTCGACAACTGCCAGGGCAGGATGTCGGCAATTCCAAGATGCGGACTGAGCGCGGCATTCTCGGCCTGCGCAACGAACATCACGGTTGCATGGACCACGAAAACAACTGCGCTGATCGGGGAAAATCTGATCTTCATGCCGGGACCGCTTGGGGTTGGACGGTTCGATTGATCGGGACAGCACCACGCTGGCGCGCAATCCTGGGACGCGACGCATCACTATCTGGTCTTGTTCAATACGAGTTCGCTGCCTCAGGGCCCCTCCCCTTCAACGGGGAGGGTTCCCGTCGTGTCGGTCAGAAAACGCGTTCCTCCTGCAACCGATCGTCAGTTGACGGTTCTCGAACCGCTGGAACTGGAACTGGCGCTTGCACTTGCACTGGCGCTGGCACTTGCACTGGCACTTGCACTGGCACTTGCACTGGCACTTGCACTTGCACTGCCGCTTGCACTCGCACTGCCGCTGCCGCTGCCGTTTGACGCCGGAATGGTGACGAATGAATCACCCTGGTGACCGTCATTGATGCCGTGGGCTTTCACAAGTTTGCCGCAGGCACCGTTGACCCAGTTCACAGCGCAGGTTGCAGCCTGACTGTCTACTTTGCCAAATGGTGTGAAGCCTGATCCGGTGACACTCAGCAGTCCACCGGCGAAGAGAGCAAGGGCGACCGCCCTGATGGTGATCTTCATGCCGTTAGTCCTTCTCACTACTCACTAGAACCCCCGGAAAGAAAAAATTAACATTCCACTAATTCGGTCGCAACTTTTTGAGCGATTTTCTCACACGATTCCCGCGCTTCTATGCATTTTTTCTTGGCGAGTTCCCGCCGAATGCACGCCATGACTGCGTGAATTTCCGCATCACAACTTTGTCGCTCGGTTTCTGCCCGCAAGAGGATAGGGATGCGGATCTTCAACCTTGGCGAGTTCATTGAATGGTCACGGGACTCTGCTTTTTGCATCAAGGCGGGGCGCGGTCCTCCGGACGGCTGCAATTGGCAACGTCGAAGGGTTCGGCGCAAAACATCGGGCATAACGCATGAAGCATCACGCGCAGGAGCCCGCGCCGCTTGCGCGGTACGGGCTCCCGCTCGGTTCGCAGAACCTTCTTCTCCGGCTTACATGCCGGACGTTGGCTTGCTGCCGCTGGCACTGCCGCTTGCGCTACCGCTGGCACTGCCGCTTGCGCTACCGCTGCCGCTGCCACTGCCGCTGCCGTGGTCTTCGACCACGACATAGGCGTCGCCCTGATGGCCATCATTGATGCCCTTGGCGGACACCAAGTCGCCACAAGCACCATTTTTCCAGTTCACCACACAGCTCGCGGCCTGCGTGCCTTGCGGCGCAAAGGAGTTGAACACGAGGCCAGCACCTGCAAGGACGCCCACCCCGAGGAGAACGGTGATCGCGGTTTTCTTGTTGATAGACATGCCGTTTACCTTTCACGTTGACTGTTGCGTATCGTGGGTGTCAGGCCTGATCGTCACGCTACGTCACATAGATCACAATCGCGTGATCAGGTTTCAACGTCCGTGTGCGGAACAAGTTGTCACACGCGCAGTCGTTGCTGGCGTGTCGTCAGGACTCACTTGCGGATGTTATTTGTGCACACAGCCATGCCACGGGGCGTCCGATGGCGTGAAAACCACCCTACACGGCAACTCGCTCAGTTGCTTTTTCCGTATCTGTCATCGAAGGCGTAACCGCTTCCGCGCACGGTGCGGATCGGCTCGGGCTCGCGGCCCCGCGACAGGCTTTTCCGCAACCGGCCGACATGCACATCCACCGTGCGTTCGTCGATGTCCTTGGTATCGCCCCACACCCGGTCCAGCAGTTGCGCACGGCTGAAGACACGGCCCGGCGACTGCATGAGGTATTCCAGCAAACGGAACTCGGTCGGTGACAGAACGATGTCACGCACACCGCGGGAGACGCGCTTCTTCACCCGGTCGAGGATAATGTCACCGCGCGCCAGCGTGTCGGACACGGCTTCCGGCTTCATGCGGCGCAACAGCGAGCGGATGCGCGCCATCACCTCCGGCACGGAGAAGGGCTTGACGATGTAGTCGTCGGCACCGGTCGCCAGCCCGCGTACACGTTCAGCCTCTTCGCCACGCGCCGTCAGCATGATCACCGGCAACGCCTGAGTTTCAGGGCGCGCGCGCAACATGCGGCAGACCTCGATGCCGGACAGTCCGGGCAGCATCCAGTCGAGCAGCACCAGATCAGGCATCTCGTCGTGGATGGCGGGATGTACCTCCTCGCCCGATTCCACCACGCGGGTGCGGAAGCCCTCGGCCTCGAGGTTGTAGGCCAACAGATCATGGATCGCTGCCTCGTCTTCGACAATCAGGATAAGCGCACTCATCTGTGCCTGCTGCCCTTCGTCACTCAGTCGTTGTTCAGGGGCGAGAACGGCGTTGTCGCCGTGTCGTCCTTCTTGGGACGTTCATCGCGAATGGGCTGGCCGTGCACCAGATAATAGATGTTCTCCGCGATGTTGGTGGCATGGTCGCCGATGCGCTCGATGTTCTTGGTGGCGAACAGCAGGTGCGTGCAGGCCCCGATCATGCGCGGATCCTCCATCATGTAGGTCAGCAGTTCGCGGAAGATCGAATTGTAGAGCGCGTCGATATCTTCGTCATGGCGCCAGACCTCCATCGCCTGCTCGCTGTCAGCGGCGGCGAAGGAGTCGAGCACGCGCTTCAGCTGGGCCTGGGCCAGTTGCCCCATGCGCTGCAGGCCCGATGTCAGGCGCCGCGGGATCGGATCGGAAATGGCGTGCGAGCGTTTGGCGACATTCTTGGCGAGGTCGCCGATGCGCTCCAGGTCGGTGGCGATGCGGATGGCCACCATGATGTTGCGGAGATCCTTCGCCATGGGCTGGCGCTTGGCAATGGTGAGGATGGCCTTTTCCTCCACCGCGCGCTCCATCTGGTCGATCCTGTCATCGGCATGGATCACGATATCGGCGAGCTTGGTGTCGCGGCGGGTCAAGGCTTCGACGCTGCGGGCCAGCTGTTCCTCGGCGAGGCCGCCCATGGTGGAGAGCATGCTCTGCAGCGCCGCCAGGTCGTCGTCATAGGCCTTCATGATATGGTCGGGCATGTCTGTCGTCTCTCTTCTCAGCCAAAGCGGCCGGTGATGTAGTCTTGCGTCTTCTTGTCCTGCGGCGAGGTGAACATCACATCCGTATCGCCCACCTCGATCAGGTTTCCAAGATGGAAGAAGGCGGTAAGGTCCGAGACGCGCGCGGCCTGCTGCATGGAGTGGGTGACGATGACGATGCAGTAGTTCTGCTTCAGTTCATGGATCAGTTCCTCGATGCGCGCCGTGGCAATGGGGTCCAGCGCCGAGCACGGCTCGTCCATCAGGATGATCTCGGGATTGACGGCGATGGCGCGGGCGATGCACAGGCGCTGCTGCTGGCCTCCGGAAAGCCCCGTACCCGGCTGCAGCATGCGGTCCTTCACCTCCTCGAAGAGGCCCGCCTTCTTGAGGCTCTCGACGACAATGCGTTCAAGGTCGGTCTTGTCCTTGGCGAGGCCATGGATGCGCGGGCCATAGGCCACGTTCTCGAAGATCGACTTCGGAAACGGATTGGGCTTCTGGAACACCATGCCGACGCGGGCGCGCAGCTGCACCACGTCAAGATTGCGGTCATGGATGTCATGGCCGTCCACGGTGATGCGTCCAGTCACGCGGCAGCCAGCTATGGTGTCATTCATGCGGTTGATGCAGCGCAGAAAGGTTGATTTGCCGCAGCCTGAGGGTCCGATGAAGGCAGACACCGCCTTGTCGGGAATGCTGATCGAGAGATCGTGGATGGCACGCTTCTCGCCATAGTGCACGTTCACGCCTTCGGCGACGACCTTGGCCGGCCGCTCGGCGATAATGCGCGGTGGCGCTGGCGTGAAGATTGTCCTCGGAGTCATGTCGTTCATGTTTACCACCGCCGTTCGAAGCGTTTGCGCAGGTAGATGGCCAGCGCGTTGAATGCAAAGAGCACGAGAAGGAGCAGGATGATGGTCGCCGCGGTGCGGGACTGGAAAGCCTGCTCGGGAAGGTCGGACCAGAGGAAGACCTGCACCGGCAGCACGGTCGCCGCATCGGTGAAGCCCTTTGGTACGTCGACGATGAAGGCGATCATGCCGATCATCAGCAGCGGTGCTGTTTCGCCCAGCGCACGGGCGACACCGAGAATGGTGCCGGTGAGAATGCCGGGGATAGCCAGCGGCAGGACGTGATGGAACACCGCCTGCTGGTGCGAGGCACCGACACCAAGTGCCGCTTCCTTGATGGAGGGCGGAACCGACTTCAACGCAGCGCGTGAGGCAATGATGATGGTGGGCAACACAAGAAGGGCGAGCACCAGGCCACCCACCAGTGGTGTCGAGCGCGGCACGCCGAAGATGTTGAGGAACACCGCAAGGCCGAGCAGGCCGAAGATGATCGAGGGCACGGCAGCAAGATTGTTGATGTTGATTTCGATCACGTCGGTCAACCAGTTCTTGGGCGCAAACTCTTCAAGGTAAAGTGCGGCAGCCACGCCCAACGGCAGGGCCAGTGCGAGAGTCACAATGATCGTGAGCACGGAGCCGATCAGCGCGCCCTTGATGCCGGCGAGTTCCGGTTCGCGGCTGTCGCCATTGAGCAGGAAGTTCCAGGCAAAACCCTTGCTGATCACGCCTTTTTCCAGGAGGGCATCCAACCAGGCCTTCTGCCGGTCGCTGAGCTGTGCGGTGGCGTAACCTTTGAGGTAGAGATCAGCGCCACTGTTGAGGGCCACGGGCACGGTCACGTCCTTGCCGATGAGGGACGGGTCAGCAAGCACTCTCTGCTGCAGCCCGTCGGCAGCACCGGCGGAAAGTATGCCATTCAACGCCTTCCTGTCGCCACGCGAGGTGACGTCCGGGAATTGCGCGGCCAGCGCCTTCTTGGTGAGACCGAGATAGTCGCCTGCCACCGGATTGGCGGCATCGATGAGGGCCGGATCGACGTTCACGGTCAATGTCGCCTCGTGAACGAAAAACGTCGGCATGGCCTTGATGGCGATGTCGAGAATGAGGAAGAGCAGGAAAGCCGTGGTCACGCCGATGGCGGCAAGGCCATAGGCCTTGAAGCGCCGTTCGGCAGCGTAGCGCTTCTTCACGAGGGCATTGTTACTCATAGTGTTCCCTGTATTTGCGCACGGTGCGCAGCGCCACGTAGTTGAGGGCCAGCGTGACGCAGAAGAGCACGAGACCGAGCGCGAAGGCCGAGAGTGTCTTGGCGCTGTCGAATTCCTGGTCGCCCACCAGAAGCGTGGCGATCTGCACCGTCACGGTGGTCACGGCATCAAGCGGATTGAAGGAGAGGTTGGCAGCAAGGCCCGCCGCCATCACCACGATCATGGTTTCGCCGATGGCGCGCGAGATGGCGAGGATGAAGGCCGAGACGATGCCCGGAAGGGCAGCAGGCAGAACCACCTTCTTCACGGTTTCGGATTTGGTGGCACCCATGGCGTATGAGCCGTCGCGAAGCGATTGCGGCACGGCGTTGATGATGTCGTCGGAGAGCGAGGAGATCAGCGGCACGATCATCATGCCCATGACAAGGCCTGCGGCCAGCGCCGACTCGGATGCCACGTCGAGGCCAAGCGCCGTGCCGGCGGCGCGCACCAGCGGGGCCACGGTAAGGGCGGCGAAGAAGCCGAGCACGACAGTGGGAATGCCCGCCAGAAGCTCAAGCAGCGGCTTGGCGATGGCGCGCAGCTTTGGCGTCGCATATTCGGCGAGGTAGATGGCGGAGAGAAGCCCCAAGGGCCCTGCCACGAGAATTGCGATAAGGGTGATCAGCAGGGTGCCGCCGATCATCGGCACGATGCCGAAGGCGGGCGGGTTGCCGGTCGGAGCCCACTCGGTGCCGAACAGGAACTGCCAGAACGGCACTTCACGGAAGAAGAGCAGGCTCTCGTACACCACCGACAACACGATGCCGATGGTGGTGAGCACGGCAACCGCCGAAGCCACGGCCAGCAGCACCAGCACCACACGTTCGGTATAGATGCGCGTCATGTCCTTCGGTGCGAAGGATGAAGCGGGACGCGCGGCGGTCATGGTCATCGGCGATTGGCCATCCAGTAGGTGAAACAGGACCAAGGGGCGGCCCGGTACATCCGCGGCACCGCCCCCAGGCAAAGGTGAGGTGTTACATCACCTTGTCGGCAGTGAGCGTCGTCATGTTCTTGGCGACGTCAGCGGCAGCGCCAGCCTGGTCGGCGGGCAGCGGGATCAGGCCCTTGTCGGCGAGGTAGCCCTCGTCGCCCATGGCCTTGCCCGAGGTATACTCAGCCACGAATTCAGCCATGCCGGGAACGGTGCCGACGTGCTGCTTCTTGGCGTAGATGAAGAGCGGACGGGCAACCTTGTAGGAGGCATCCGACACGGTCTCGAAGGAAGGTGCCACGCCTTCGATCTTGGCGCCCTTGATCTTGCCTTCGTTCTCTTCGAGGAAGGAGAAGCCGAAGATGCCATAGGCATTCGGATTGGCTTCCAACTTCTGGACGATCAGGTTGTCGTTTTCACCGGCTTCCACATAGGCGCCGTCGGTGCGGATGCTCTTCCACACGCCTTCAAAGGCCTTGGCGTCTTCCTTCTTCATGGCCTTCAGGCTGTCAAACGCTTCCGCGCCCTTTTCCATCACCAGTTCGACGAAGCTGTCACGGGTGCCGGAGGTGGGCGGCGGGCCGAGGACTTCGATCTTCTGGGCGGGCAGCGACGGGTCGATTTCGTTCCACATCTTGTAGGGGTTGTCCACAAGCTTGCCGTCCTTGTCCGGCACCTGCTTGGCGAGCGCCATGAAGATCTGCTGCTTGGTAAAGTTCACGTCGGGGGCAGACGCGGCGCTGGCAACCGTCAAGCCGTCGAAACCAACCTTGATTTCAACGATGTCGGTGACGCCGTTCTTGGCGCAGGTTTCGAACTCGGACTTCTTGATGGCGCGCGAGGCGTTGCTGAAGTCGGGGAAGTTTTCGCCCACACCTTCGCAGAACAGCTTGAAGCCGCCGCCGGTACCGGTCGATTCAACAACCGGGGTCTTCATGCCGGTGGCCTTGCCGAAAGCTTCGGCAACAGCAGTGGTGAAGGGATACACCGTCGAGGATCCGACAATGCGGATCTGGTCGCGGGCGAAGGCCGGCGAGGCGGCGATGGCAAGGGCCGAAACGGCGAAGAGAAGTCGTGTCATCTCAATGTCTCCATGTGGTCTTTGTCTTTGACCAGAGCGGGAGTAGCGCCCGCACGTGAGACTTATGCGACAGCCATGCAACGCTTATATGACAACTCAAACCGCTGATTTATATGCAGGAATCGTCACCGTGAAAGTGCTTCCCCGCCCCTCCTGCGAGTCGACTGTCATGCGGCCCCTGTGGCGAAGGACGATATGCTTGACAATGGCGAGTCCCAATCCCGTGCCGCCACGCGCCCTGCTCTCCTGCGTGCTCACACGGTAGAAGCGTTCCGTCAGGCGCGGCAAATGCACGGCGGCGATGCCCTTGCCGAAATCGCGCACGGCGAAGCGCACCTCATTGCCGGTGTGCTCGCACAGAATCTCGATGCGGCCGCCGCTGTTGCCATACTTCAGGGCGTTCTCGATCAGGTTCTGCGCCACCTGCAGCAATTCATCACTGTCACCCGCAACCGATGCATCACCGTTGCAGGTCAGGGTGACGTCGACCGAGAGTTCCCGCGCCAGCGCCGCAAGGTTGGATTTCGCCTGGCGTGCCACGTCGCAGAGATCCACACTGGCATTGGGGCGCACATGCTCGTTCAGTTCGATGCGGCTCAGCGTCAGCAGGTCGTCCACCAGTCGCTTCATGCGCCGCGCCTGCGTCAGCATCGTGCTGAAAAAGCGGTCGCGCGCCTTGGCGTCATCGCGCGCCGGGCCCTGCAGTGTCTCGATGGTGCCGAGAATGGCGGTCAGGGGGGTGCGCATTTCATGCGAGGCATTGGCCACGAAGTCGGAACGCATGCGCTCGATCTGCTGTTCACGCGTCAGGTCGCGCAGCACCACGAGCAGGTCACCATCGCCTCCAAGGCTTGCAATGTGAGCTTCCAGCAGGCGCGGCGGCGTGGAGTGGATGTCCAGTTCCACGCTTTGCGGAACGTTGTCCCGCTGGCACTTGGCCAGCGCATCGGCGAAGCCCGGCAGACGGATGACATTGGTGGCGGCGAGGCCGACAAGGTGGAGGTCCAGCATGTCCTCGGCCTTGGCATTGGCCGAGGTGATGACGCCCGATGCATTGAGCAGCAACGCGCCGTCAGGCAGGGCAGAGAGAAAAGCATCAGTGCTGGGCATGGCAAACCGCGCGAAGGGTGAGCCCCTGCTCCTAGCCTGTCCCGGCCACCGGACTCAAGGCTTGAGCAGGCTGCGCGCTTCTTCCGGGCCGAGCGCCCTGGGGCGGGTGCAGGTTGTCGTGAGATCAATGAACCTGCCGGTCTCACCCGAGGCATGTATCGCCGTCATGATGTCGACGACGTGCGCCATGCGTGCGATGTCACAACGGATGTCACGTTTTTTCAGGATGCCAACCGCCATGTCGGCGAGGCCGGCGGCGCGGTAGTTGGGCCAGGTGTTGCCTTCGTGGTCTTTCCAGTTCGCCGGCGTGAAGGGATGGTCCCACATCTTCGCCTTTTGCAGTTGGGCATCGCTGCCCGCCATCATCACGTCGCCACCGAAGAAGTTGGGATCGGGCACAAAAATGGCGCCTTCCGTGCCGTAGATTTCCATGGGCTGGTGGCGGTTGGCATAAACGTCCCACGAGGCCGTGAGTGTCACCGCCGCGCCGTTGGCGAAGTGCAGCAGCGCATGATAGGTCGTCGGCGTCTTCACGCTGATCTTCTGGCCCTTGCGGGGGGCGGATGAAATCACCCGCGTCTTGCGTGGCGTGGCGGAAAGTGCCGCGACGCGTTTCACCGGGCCGATGAGGTTGATCAGGTTGGCGATGTAGTACGGACCCATGTCGAGGATCGGTCCGCCGCCCGGCTTGAAGAAGAAGTCCGGGTTGGGGTGCCAGTGCTCCATGCCCTGCGAGAGAATATGCGCCGTGCCGGAAGCCACCTTGCCGATGGCGCCGTCGTCGATGAGCTTGCGGATCAGCTGGTGCGAACCGCCCAGGAAAGTATCCGGAGCCGCAGCGACGTGCAGCTTCATCTTCGCCGCCGTCTTCTGCAGGTCTTTCGCCTCCGCCAGCGTCAGCGTCAGCGGCTTTTCGGAATAGACGTGCTTTCCCGCCAGCAGGCACTGCTTCGTCACCTTGTAGTGCACGGCAGGCACCGTGAGGTTGACGATGATCTGCACCGCGGGATTGCGGAGAATGTCGGCGACGCTCTGCACGCGCAGGCCAAATTCCGTCCCGCGCGCTTCGGCGGCCTCGCGGCTGATGTCAGCGACCGCCCGCAGCTCGATGTTGCGGAACAGCGGCGCCAGTTGCAGGTAGGTGGTCGAGATGTTGCCGCAGCCGATGATGCCGACGCCAAGAACCTTGTCTGTCATGATGCGTCTCACTGCTTGCTGATGAAATCGAAAGAACGTCTTGCGAAGGCCTTCACGTCCTTCGGGTCATCATGCTCGACGACCAGATGCAGGCAGCGCGTGTTGCGGATGGCCGGAAACACCTCGTGCCATTTCACGGTGCCCGCGCCCACATCCGTCTGGCCGTGCTGGTCAAGATTCTCGCCCTTCGGCGCATTGTCCTTCAGGTGCACGGCGGTCACGCGCTCGGCATAGGTCTTGAGCCACTTCACCGGGTTCTGCCGGACATGGGCAATCCAGGCGATGTCACATTCCCAGTCGAGCAGCGGGCCTCCCTCGAAGATGCGCTCGATGGGATATGAGCCATCCTTGAGTTTCACGAATTCAAAGTCATGATTGTGCCAGCCGAAGGCGAGACCCTCGCAGCGCAGCCGTGCCCCCACGGCGGCCAAGCGCTTGCCCCAGACCTTCCAGCCTGCCGCCGACTTCGGCTGCTCTTCCGGCAGGATGTAGGGGCAGTAGAGCGCACTCATGCCCAGCGTGCGGGCCGTGCGCACGGTCTTGGCGAAGTCGGCCTCCAGACTGGCGAGGGGGAATACATGCCCAGTCGGCATCACAAGGCCGTGCTGGTCCAGCAGCGCGCGAAACCTCTCGGGTTCTCCGTAGATCGCCGGATCGCCATAGCCTTCCACCGCGCTGTAACCGCAGGCGGCGAGATGGGCCAGCAGCGGCGCCCACGGCTGAAACTTCCGGGCGGAATAGAGCTGAAAAGACACGCGTGCGGGCATGACGACCTCCGGGTTTCTTTCCATAGGCGAAATCAAGGCTTTCTGCAACGTTTCAGAAACAGGTATGGGCGACTGACGAAATGTCTGGTAACGTTACAGGTCTCTATTGAATCGTTTCAGGTTTTTGCTAGTCTTCAGCCATGGTCAACTCGCGGGGGAAGCGCCCGACATTGCGCAGCCTTGCTGCAAAGCTGGGTCTTGGCGTGTCAACCGTCAGCCAGGCGCTGCGCGACAGTACCGAAATCGCCGTTGAAACCCGCAAACGCGTGAAGCTGGCCGCCGAGGAAGCGGGATATGTGCCCAACCGGGCGGGCGTGCGCCTGCGCACCGGCAAGACCAACATCATCAGCCTCGTGCTCAATGCCGAGGACGACGGCTCCGGCTTTTTCACCAACATGATCTACGGCATTTCCGACGCGCTGGCCGGAACGCCCTATCATCTCGTGGTTACGCCCTATTCCCTCGAAGACCCCATGGAACCCATGCGCTACATCGCGGAGACGCATTCGGCGGATGGCATCATCCTGTCGCGCACCGTGCCGGATGATCCGCGCGTGCGCTTCCTGAGTGCAGCCAACATTCCCTTTGTCACCCACGGGCGCACCGACATGGGGCTCACGCACAGCTACTGCGACTTCGACAACCATGCCTATGTCTGCGAGGCCCTGCGCCTGTTGCGCCAGCGCGGGCGGAACAGGGCGGTGCTTTTTGGCCCGCCTCCCAACCTCACCTATGCCCGGCACACGCTTGCCGGATTCGAGGACGGGCTGAAGGCCGCCGGCATGCAGGGCCGCGTCATTACCAACGTCAACTCGGACTCGCCTGCCGACGTTCTGCGCGCGGCCGCGCGTGACATCGCAGAGGGGCCGGAGCGGCCGGATGCCGTTGTCTGCACGTCGGCCAGCGAGGCGATTGCGGTGGCGTCAGGCCTGCGTGATGGCGGCATGGAGCTGGGGCGCGACTATGATCTCGTTGCCAAGCCGGTGTCGCAGCTGGCGCGGCTGGCCCTGCCCCAGATGATCGCCATCCAGGAAGACCACCGGGCAGCAGGGCGGGAACTGGCGCGCATGCTCATGGCGCTGATCGGCGGCGCGGAGGCGTCGTCCCTGCAAACCATCGTCCGCCCCGAGTTGGCATAGGACTGCCGCCCGGCATTCACCGCTTCTCAACCCTGACTGCCAATGCCTTCTTCACCACGCCCGCAAGTGCGGGCGCGGCATTAGCACTTCCTCATGGGCCTCATGGCAAGCCGGAAGGTGGATGAACGGAACATTTCCGGGGACGAACATGGCGGCAAAAACCATTGATCATGAAGTCGTGCAGCGGCTGGCGAAGGCCTTTGACCTTGTGGCGCTGACGGGCATCACGCTTTTTCTCACGTTGCAGGCGTCACATACGCAATACCAGGTGGCGGTCGCGGGCTTCTTCGCCCTTTTCATCGCCTTTGCGGCGCTGCGGCTGATCCGCGGCTTTGATCTCTATGATGTCAACGCCTGGTTCCACGGCGCCACGGCTGCGGCGAAGGGTTTTGCCATCGCCGCCTTCATCGCGCTGGGGGCCTGGTGGCTCTCGCCGCTGTTCGACCTGCCGCTGGGGCAGGACTGGGTGACGGGCTTCATCACGCTTGCGGCCATCTACTTTGCCCTGTCGCGGCTCTTCACCCACGTCTGGTCGAAACCATTGGCACATGCAGGCGGCCTCAAGCAGCGCATCGCCATTGTGGGCGGCGGCAAGGCGGCGGAAGACGCCATCAATCTCATCGAACTGTCGCCGCACCTCGACTGCGAGGTTGTCGGCCTGTTTGATGACCGCTTCGACAACCGCAGCCCGGAATCGATCCGCAAGCACCACAAGCTGGGCAAGATTGCCGATCTCGCCGACTATGCACGCGGCCACCGGGTTGACCTCGTCATTGTCGCCATTCCCATGACAGCGGAGCAGCGCCTGCTGCAGATCCTCAAGCGCCTGTGGGTGCTGCCTGTTGACATCCGCATCAGCGCGGCGGCGGCTGAACTGAAACTCAGCCCGCGCGCCTATACCTATCTCGGCAAGCTGCCGCTGCTCAACGTGTTCGAACGTCCGCTTTCGGGCTGGGATTCATTCCTCAAGTCAGTGATGGACAAGACCATCGCCCTTCTCGCCATCGTGGCGCTGGCGCCCGTCATGGCCGGTGTGGCCCTGGCCGTGAAGCTGGAAAGCAAGGGCCCCGCCATTTTCCGGCAGAAGCGCTTCGGCTTCAACAACGAGTTGGTGGAGGTCTTCAAGTTCCGCTCCATGTACACCGACATGTCGGATGCACAGGCAGCCAAGCTGGTGACGAAAGACGATCCGCGCGTCACCCGCGTCGGCCGCATCATCCGCAAGACCTCGCTGGATGAACTGCCGCAACTCTTCAACGTGCTTCTCGGCACCCTGTCGCTGGTGGGCCCGCGCCCGCATGCCACGCAGGCCAAGGCCGCAGGCACGCTCTATGACCAGGTGGTCGAAGGCTATTTCGCCCGCCACAAAGTGAAACCCGGCATCACCGGCTGGGCCCAGATCAACGGCTGGCGCGGTGAAACCGACACGCGCGAGAAACTGGAACAGCGCGTCAAGCACGACCTCGACTACATCGACCGCTGGTCGCTGGGCTTTGACCTCTACATTCTCGCCAAGACACCGCTGTCGCTGCTGAAGTCGGAGAACGCTTACTAGTGAGTAGTGAGTAGCGAATAGCGAATAGCGAATAGCGAATTGTTGGAGACTGAAGCTGTGCGGGTGCAAGCCTGCTTCATCCCACCTTGAAAATCCTGCTGTTCCCTATTCGCTATTCGCTATTCACTATTCGCTCCTTCCTGCTTTATCCCTCTCCCCTCCACAGCCCCCGAAACGCCATTTGGTCGCACCCCCGAAGGGTGCTACTTTGGTTGAGTCCCGCCACGGGGGTTGGGGCAAAATCAATGGGAGACCCAAATGGAAACACTTCTTCCGATCATCCTGCAGATCATTGCAGGTGCGGTGGGCGGCAACGTCGGCGGCGCCGCCATGAAGAATTCGAGCCTTGGCGGACTGGGGAACACGATTGCCGGCGCGCTCGGCGGCCTTGGCGGCGGTTCGGTGCTCGGCCCGCTGCTGGGCATGGCCTCTGCAGGTGGCTTTGACATCGGCAACATCGCGGCCTCCGGTGTGGGCGGCATCGTGCTGCAGATCATCGCCGGCCTCATCAAGAGCCAGATGAACAAGAGCGCCTGATCTCTTCCGGCGCGGAAACAGGAAGGGCCGCGGCAAGGCGGCCCTTTTCTTTTGGACCTCAGGCCGCCGGCGCTTTTGCCACGTCAGCCACGGTTCCGCCGGTGAGCAAGGTCAGGTCATCCCAGGTCAGCCGGAACACCGCGTTGGGCGTGCCACCCGCAGCCCAGATCGTGTCGTATTGCCGGAGATCCTGATCCAGCAGTGTCACGGCTGGTGCAGCGTGTCCCACAGGCGGCACACCGCCAATCACAAACCCCGTCGCTGCCCGCACGAAATCCGCATCGGCGGATTTCACCTTCTCTCCAATGATTGAAGCCACCTTCTTCTCGTCCACCCGGTTGGTTCCCGAGGCAACCACCAGCACGGCACGGTCCGACTGCATGGTCCGGAAGATCACCGACTTCGCAATCTGCGCCACCGTGCAGCCAATGGCTGCCGCAGCATCGGCGGAGGTCTTTGTCGAGGCCTCGAACTCCACCACCTGAAAACGCGGCCCAAGAACGGCCTGAACCTTGAGGGCGGAAGGCTGGGTGGCGGGTTTCATGCGTCTGTTCCTGTACTCGTCGCGAAGAGCAATAGTGACTCTTGTCATTTGACCGGGACCGGACTGTATTGCAACATTGGATTGCCGAGGCTGCCGCAGTGTAACCTCCTGTCGTTGCCGCTCCGCCCTGCCTGCCACATGTCAACGGAGAACCATGATGAAGCTTTTCCCCTTTCTCGCAGCCTGCGCAGGCATTGCAGTGTTCATGTCCGCCGCGCGCGGCGAAGAAGCGGTGCCGCCGCTCACCGCGCGCGAACTTGTGTTCTCGGTGGACAACATGGACACAACTGTTGACCCCCGGAAGGACTTCCACAGATACGCTTCAGGAACCTGGCTGAAGACCGCGGTCCGGCCTGAGCGCTTGCCGAGCATCAGCCCGTTTGACTACATGGGCGAACACCTCAACGCGCAGATGAAGGTGGCACTGGCCAAGGTGGCGGCGGACGCGCCCAAGGCCAAGACGGGCAGCACGGAACAGCTGGTGGGCGATTTCTTCGCCGCCTTCATGGACCGGGACCGCATCGACTCTCTCGGCATGGCGCCGATCCAGCCTGAGCTTGAGCGCATCGCGGCCATCTCGAACCTGGCGGAATTTGCCAGCTATGCGGGGCGCTACGAAATCATCACCGGCGATTTTCTGCTGCTTGCCGCAGGCCCGGGACAGGACAGAATCGACAACAGCCGCATGATGACGGCCGTGGCACCGGGATCTCTGGCGCTTGAATTTCCCGTGGTCTATTCCAGCCCGGACGGCACGCCCGTGCGGGAAGCCTACCGCGCCGGAATCCGCGACAGCCTGATCATTGCCGGGTTTGAACCGCAGCGGGCCAAGACGATTGCAGACACCTTCCTGCGCATCGAAACGGCGGTGTTCGCGGCACAGTTGTCGCCGACAGAGAAGGCCGATCCACACAACACCTACCACCCCATGGCGCTTGCTGACCTGCAGGCGAGCCTGCCCGGCTTTGACCTGACGGCCTTGTTCCGTTCATTGGGCGTTGCCGCACCCGATGAAGTCATTCTCATGAACGCGAGGTATCCGCAGGCCCTGAAGCAGATCCTGACGGACAACTCCCTTGATGATCTCAAGGACTATGCCACGTGGGCGGTCATCCGGAAGTTCCTGTCCGTGCTGCCAGCGAAGATGAACGAGGCCTGGAATCCGCTGAACCAGGCGCTCTACGGCTCAACAGAAATCGCGCCGCGCGATGAAGCCGCAATCTTCATCATGCGCAAGAACATGGGGCATCCGCTCAGCGAGGTTTATGTCGGCAACTTCTTCACCGGAGAGACGCGCGAGAAGGCCTCCGAGATGATCGGGCGCATCAAGGCCGTGTTCACCGAGCGCCTGAAGGACAACGCCTGGCTGACCAAGCCCACCCTGGCACAGGCGCAGGACAAGCTGGAAAAGCTCAGCTTTGCCGTTGGCTATCCCGATGCCTGGATTGACTACAGCATGGTCGACATCCGCCGCGATGATGCCTTCGGCAATCTCATGCGCCTGCAGGAGGCGATCAACCTGAAGGAGCAGAAGTCCATCAGCAGGCCGCCGCACCGCGACGGTTTTGCCAATTCCGATGCCACGCTGCCGGTCATCATCAATGCCGCCTACAATCCGCAGATCAACGGCTTTGAGGTTCCTTCCGCCATCCTGCAGCCACCGGCCTTCGAACCGGAACAGGACGCCGCCATCCGCTACTGCAAGCTTGGCGCGGTGATTGGCCACGAAATGACTCACGGCTTCGACAGCAATGGCCGCAACTTCGATGCCAAGGGCAACATGCGTGACTGGTGGACGGCCGGAGACACTGCCGCGTTCCAGCGCGAGGCCGAGAAGCTCGTCGCGCAGGCCAATGCCTTCGAGGTTCTCCCGGGCCTGACACTCAACGGCGCGCAAACCGTGACGGAGAACATGGCCGATGTGGGCGGCATCACGCTGGCCTACGAGGCGTTGCGGCACTACCTTGCGGAACACCCGGATGAGAACAAACCCATTGACGGGTTGACCCCGGACCAGCGCTGCTTCATCGCCTGGGCGCAGCTGTGGACCTCACAGGAAGCGGAACAGTCCATCCGGCGCACCGTCGCGGCGGACAACCATCCGCCCAACGCCTATCGTGTCACGGCACCGTTGCAGCACGTGGATGGCTTCTACGCCGCCTTCGGCATCAAGGAAGGTGATCCCATGTGGCTGGCACCGGAGAAGCGCATCAAAGCCTGGTGACGCGCCCGCGCCGCCGGGGCGGTTGGGCGGGCCGCCGTTCTCACCCGCGGATGGGCTTGCCTTCCGGATCGTAGGGCGGATCGACGTTGATGGTGGCCTTGCGCATTTCGCCGATGATCTCGATTTCGAAGACGCCCTGCCCCAGTTCGCCCGCCAGTTCCTTTGGCACGTAGCCCTGCGCCATCGACTTCCCGACGTAGTGGGCAAAGCCGCCGGAGGTGACCCAGCCCACCACCTTGCCCTTGTGGAAGATGGGTTCGTCGCCCAGCACGTCGGCGTCACCCGCATCGACGATCATCGAGACGCGGCGCAGCTTGCCGCCGGTACGCTTCTCTTCCATTGCGGCCTCGCGGCCGATGAAGTCATTCTTGGTGAGGTCGATGAAACGGTCCATGCCGGCTTCGAACGGCCCGTAGATGGGGCGCAACTCGCGGTACCAGGTGGGGAAGTTCTTTTCGAGGCGCATGGAGAGCAGCGCCCGCATGCCGAAGTTGATGATGCCGTGCGCCTTGCCCGCCTTCATGATCCGGTCATAGAGGCGGCGCTGGAATTCCGGCGCCACCCAGATTTCATAGCCAAGGTCGCCTGAGTATGTGACGCGGTTGATGATGGCAGGGCAGTTGCCGATGTCCATGGCGCGGATGTCCATGAATTTGAACCTGGCGTTCGACACATCCTCGTCGGTCAGGGCCTGCAGCACGTCACGCGCCTTGGGGCCCGCGATGGAGAGGCCGACCATGCCCATGTCGAGACGGTCGATCTTCACCGAACCGTCGGCGGGCAGGTGCTTTTCGAACCAGCGCATGTGATAGCGCTGCGCCTGTGACGAGCCCCACATGTAGAAGCAGTCATCCTTCAGCTTGCCGATGGTGAAATCGCCGATCAGCTTGCCCGCCGGATTGAGCATCGGCGTCAGCACGATGCGCCCCGTTTTCGGCATCTTGTTGGTCATGAGGCGCGAGAGGAAGGCTTCCGCGCCTGCGCCCGTGAAGCGGTACTTGGCGAAGTTGGCGATTTCGGTGACACCGACGCCGTTGCGCGTGCCCTTCACTTCCGCGCCCACGTGCTGGAAGTCGTTGGAGCGGCGGAAGGAGACGATGTCCTTCGGCTCCACGCCCTTGGGCGCGAACC
>ERZ1645187.847-NODE-847-length-29650-cov-32.371617_pt1 | contig 29650 bp, 28 predicted proteins | sample MGYA00575352_ERZ1645187 | MGnify/ENA primary metagenome ERZ1645187 (study PRJEB40837, sample SAMN11349314) | freshwater sediment metagenome | isolation source: river sediment | host: Sediment | place: India: Wazaribad , New Delhi | collected 2017-02-21 ...
GGTTGATGGCGATGATCGCGTCCCACTTCTCGACGGGGAAGTCCTCGACCGGCGACACGAACTGGATGCCGGCGTTGTTGACCAGGATGTCGACCATGCCGAACTCGGCGACGGCCTTCTCCACCATCGCGGCGATCTCGGCCGGTTTGGACATGTCGGCGCCGTCGTAGCGCACCTCGACGCCGTACTGGGCGGCGAGGCCGGCGCGGATCTTCTCGATCTCGGCCGCATCGCCGAAGCCGTTGAGGACGACGTTCGCCCCCAGCGAGGCGAAGCGGGTGGCGACGGCGAGGCCGATGCCGCTGGTCGAGCCGGTCACCAGGGCGGTCTTGCCTTTGAAGCTCATGGACGTTCCCCTAACTAGTAATTGAATGACGTGCCGGATCGGTCGTAGATCGAGATCGATTCGACCTGCGGGTGGCGTTCGCGCGGCGCCGGCAGAGTGAGTTGTCGGCCGGCAAGCCGAAATTTTCAAGGCGCCACGACATCGGTCAAGAGATCGTGCGATCGCGGGGCCTAGATGAGTTGGTCGTCACTTGCGACATGAGGTTCGCGATGCATCCCGTCATCACCCTCGGTGTCCCGCTGATGGACGCCGATCACGCGACCGTCGAAGCGATGTTCGAGCGGGTCGAGACCACCGCAGACGCCGATCTGCCCTCGCTCTTCGCCGAAATCGAAGCGGAAGTCATCGCTCATTTCGGTCGCGAAGAAGCGCTGATGGACGAGGCCGGTGCGCCGGTCGCCCATTGCCACAAGACCCAACACGCGCTGCTGCTGTCCGAATTCGCGCGCGCCCGCCCCGCGGCCGACACCGACGGCACGGATCTGCGCCGGACCCTCGCCCAACTCGCCGAGTTCGTGGCCGGACACGTCGCCAGCGTCGATCGCGTCACCGCCCAGTTCCTCGGCGGCAACCTCGACACCGCGCAGGTCGATCGGCTGAGACTGCCGGAATGACGCTTCCCGACGGTCTCACCGTCGCCCGAGCCCTGCACGTTCTCGCGGTGGTCCATTGGATCGGCGGGGTGTGGTTCGTCACCTTCGTGGTGCTGCCGGCGGTGCGGCGCTTCGCCGAGCCGGAGCGGGCGGCGGCGCTGTTCGAGGCGGTGGAGAACCGGTTCGCCTTCCAGGCACGGATCTCGACGGCGCTCGCCGGGGCGAGCGGCTTCTGGCTCGCCTGGGCGATGGAGGCCTTCGACCGGTTCCTCGATCTCCGCTTCGCCTGGATGCATGCGATGGTCGCGCTGTGGGCGATCTTCACGGCCGTGCTGTTCGTGCTCGAACCGCTCTTCCTGCACCGCTGGTTCGCGGCGCGGGCTGCGGTGGCGCCCGAAGCGACCATGGCGCTGGTGCTGCGACTGCACCGCGTTCTGTCGACGCTGGCGCTGGTCACGGTGGCGGGTGCGGTTCTGGGTTCGCACGGCGGACTGTGAGGCGGGAAACGATCCGGATCCTCACCGGCTCTCGTGTCGCCGGCCGTCTCGTGTTATGGGGCGCGCGGACCCGCGAACGATCGGCCGAAATCGCGGCGATTCGACCGGGCCGCGACGAGAGACCGATGACCATTCGCCATCACCACGAAGACCTTCCCGACCTCTCCAACTACGGGACCAGCGTCGCCATCGACACCGAGACCATGGGGCTGATGCCGCATCGCGATCGGCTGTGCGTGGTGCAGCTGTCGCCGGGCGACGGCAGCGTCGACGTGGTCAAGATCGCCATCGGCCAGAAGCGGGCGCCGAACCTCGAGAAACTGCTCGCCGATCCGGGCGTCACCAAGATCTTCCACTACGCCCGGTTCGATCTCGCCGCGCTCTACCACGCCTTCGGGGTGATGCCGACGCCGGTCTACTGCACCAAGATCGCCTCGAAACTGGTGCGTACCTACACCGATCGGCACGGCCTGAAGGACCTGTGCAAGGAGCTGATCGGGGTGGATCTGTCGAAGCAGCAGCAGAGCTCGGACTGGGGCGCGGCCGAACTGACCGACGCGCAGCTCGCCTATGCCGCCTCCGACGTGCTCTATCTGCATCAGCTGGTGGCCAAGCTCGACCCGGTGCTGGAGCGCGAGGGGCGCAAGGAGATCGCCGAAGCCTGCTTCCGCTTCCTGCCGACGCGGGCGAAACTCGATCTGATGGGATGGACCGAGAGCGACATTCTGAATCATTCCTGAGCCATCATTCGATGGCTGGTGATGCGAGCGGTTCGGCGGGCGGTGCCGCCCCGGCTCGGGAGGCGTGATGGACGAGGCGAGTGCGAAATCGGTGGGCGAAATTCCGGGGGAGCGCGGGGCACCGCGGTTGGCGCCGCCGTCGTCGGCCGCCCATCGCGCCGCCGCGCGGGTCGCCGCCGACCGCCACAGCCGGCGGGTGCGCACCTTCAAGATCGCCCTGCCGGTGCTCGGGCTCGGGGCCCTCGTGCTGATCGGCGGCTATGCCTGGTTCAAGTTCCACATCATGAGCGGGATCGACGTGCGCAACGTGCTCTTCACCAATCAGGGTCTGACCATGGTGGAGCCGCGGCTGTCGGGCCGCTCCGAGGGGCGCACCTACGACGTGTCGGCGGCGAAGGCCTATCAGAGTCTCGACAATCCCAAGATCATCCGGCTCGAGGGTGTCGACGGGCGGCTGGAGATGTCCGACGGGGTCTCGGCCAAGATCGACTCGGTGGAAGGCCGTTACGACGGCACCAGGGAGATGCTCGATCTCGGCGGCGGGCTCACCGTCACCACCTCCAACGGTTGGCGCACCACCGCCGCCTCCGCGACCATCGACCTGACGATCGGCAACATCCGTGCGGCCGGGTCGGTGCGCATCACCGGTCCGACGGCTACCATCGAATCGGATACGCTGGACTTGACCGAGAGCGGGCATCATGCCGTCTTCGAGGGGAACGTCCACATGACGATACAATCGGGCGGCGAATCGGCGCGAGCCGACACCTCCACGACTTCGGCGACGAGATGACCATGACCCGCTTTCTGCCGTCCGCTTCCGCTCTCCTCACCGTCGCGCTCCTGGCGATCGGCGCACCCGGCGCCGCCTTCGCGGCGGAGCAGGCCGGAGCTTCGGACGTGTTCAAGGGCTTCGGCTCCAATTCCAAGGACCCGATCCGCATCGATGCCGACAGCCTCGAAGTCCTCGACAAGGACCAGAACGCGGTGTTCTCCGGCAACGTCCACGTCCTGCAGAAGGACACCACCATGAAGACGCAGCGCCTGCGCGTCTTCTACGAGGGCAAGGCCACCGCCGGGCTGACCAAGCCGGCGGCTCCCGCCGCGGGCGGGGCATCGGATCCGTCGTCGCAGCAGATCCGCCGGCTCGAGGCGGAGGGCAAGGTGCTCATCACCCAGAAGGATCAGACGGTGGTCGGCGATCACGGCTGGTTCGACATCCGCTCCAACACGGCGGAGATCATCGGCAACGTGGTCATGACCCAGTGCAAGAACGTCGCCCGCGGCGAACGGCTGTCGATCGATCTCAAGACCGGGCAGTATCGTCTGCACGGGACCAGCCGCGTCCAGGTCATCCTCGACACCGAGTGCCGCTGAACCCCCTCGTCCCCGTCGCCTCGCTTTCGGAGTTCGCGCTTGAGACTGCTGCCCTTCGGCTCCGCCAAGTCCGATCCGCACGACCCGGAAGGTCACGACCTCTCCGAATACGACCCCCATTCGCCCGATCACGGCGCCCACGAGGGGCTCTACGTCCAGGCGGTCGCCAAGGCCTACAAGAAGCGGCGGGTGGTGGAGAACGTCAGCCTGGAGGTGCATCGCGGCGAGGCGGTCGGCCTGCTCGGACCCAACGGGGCCGGCAAGACCACCTGCTTCTACATGATCACCGGCCTGATCCGTCCGGATTCCGGTGCCATCCTGCTCGACGGCTACGACATCACCACGCTGCCGATGTATCGGCGCGCGCGGCTCGGCATCGGCTATCTGCCGCAGGAGGCCTCGATCTTCCGCGGCCTGTCGGTGGAGGACAACATCATGGCGGTGCTCGAGGTGGTCGAGCCCGACAAGGCGCGGCGCCGGCACGATCTCGACGAGCTGCTGGCCGAATTCCGCATCGATCATCTGCGCAAGGCGCCGTCGATCGCGCTGTCGGGCGGCGAGCGGCGGCGCTGCGAGATCGCCCGGGCGCTGGCCTCGCGCCCCTCGTTCATGCTGCTCGACGAACCCTTCGCCGGCATCGACCCGATCGCGGTCGGCGACATCCAGGCCCTGGTGCGGCATCTGACCCAGCGCGGCATCGGCGTGCTCATCACCGACCACAACGTCCGTGAGACGCTGGGGCTGATCGATCGGGCCTACATCATCGCCGCGGGGCACGTGCTGACCACCGGCGGACCGCGCGAAATCGTCGAAAATCCCGACGTTCGGCGCCTCTACCTGGGCGAACAGTTCAGCTTCTGATGACTCTTCCCCCAACGTCAGGGGGCGGCACGGCGAAATTGTTTTGCCGGGAGCCCTCGGCTGGGATAACACTAGGGGCAACAACGCAAGAACCGGACCACCGACGGGGGCCCGGGTTGCCACGAGAAGAAGAAGGACCGCAATGGCGCTCAGCCCGAAACTGGAGCTCAGACAGAGCCAGTCTCTGGTGATGACGCCGCAGCTGATGCAGGCGATCAAGCTGCTCCAGCTGGGCAATCTCGACCTCGTGGCCTATGTCGAGGCGGAACTCGAGCGAAACCCGCTGCTGGAGCGCGACGAGGGCGAGGAACGCCCGATCGCCGCGGAGGCCAACACCGCCGTCGAACAGCCGGCGGGCGAGCCGGCCAACGGGGAGGCCGTCGCCGAATTCGACGGTGGCGGCGACTTCGAGGGCGGGGGTGAATTTTCAGGCGACGCCGCTTCCGGTCCCGAACTCGACACCGCCTTCGAGGCCTCCTCGCCGGAGATCGGCGAGCGACTCGACACCGACTTCACCAACGTGTTCCAGGACGACGGGGTGGCCGAGCCGATCGACCCGACCCGGTTGGTCGGCGAGAACTGGTCGCAGACGTCGAGCAGCGGCGGGTCGGGCGAAGACTACAATCTCGAATCCTACGTCGCGGCGGAAATCTCGCTCGCCGATCATCTCGTCGAGCAACTGTCGCTCTCCATCGTCGATCCGATGCGACGGATGATCGGACGCCATCTCGTCGACGGGGTCGACGAGGCGGGCTATCTGCGCATCGATCTCGCCTCGGTCGCCGAGAAGCTCGGGGCGCCGATGGAGATGGTGGAAGAGGTGTTGGCGATCCTGCAGCGCTTCGATCCGGCCGGGGTGTTCGCCCGCGATCTGGCCGAATGCCTGCGCCTGCAGCTCGAGGAGCGCGACCGCTTCGACCCGGCCATGAAGGCGCTGGTCGACAATCTGGAGCTCCTGGCCCGGCGCGACTTCGCGGCGCTGCGACGGATCACCCGGGTCGACGACGAGGATCTCGCCGACATGATCGCCGAGATCCGGGCATTGAACCCCAAGCCGGGCAACGCCTTCGGCACCACCATGGTGCAGCCGGTGGTGCCGGACGTGGTGGTGCGCTCGGGTCCGGACGGCGGCTGGCTGGTCGAACTCAACTCGGAGACGCTGCCGAAGGTCCTCATCAATCAGTCGTATTTTGCGCGCGTGGCCAAGACGGCCAAGGGCGAGAAGGACAAGCTCTATCTCTCCGACTGCATGCAGACGGCCAACTGGCTGGTGAAGAGCCTGGATCAGCGCGCCAAGACGATCCTCAAGGTCGCCACCGAGATCGTGCGCCAGCAGGATGCGTTCCTCACCCACGGCATCCAGTATCTCAAGCCGCTCAATCTGCGCATCATCGCCGACGCGGTCGGCATGCACGAGAGTACGGTCAGTCGCGTCACGTCGAACAAGTACATGGCGACGAGCCGCGGCATCTTCGAACTCAAGTACTTCTTCACTTCGTCCATCGCCTCCTCGGAGGGCGGTGAGGCGCATTCGTCGGAATCCGTCCGCCATCGCATCAAGGAACTGATCGACAAGGAGAGCGTCGACGACATTCTCTCCGACGACACGATCGTCAAGATGTTGAGAGACGCGGGGATAGACATTGCGCGCCGCACCGTCGCCAAGTATCGGGAAGCGATGAACATACCGTCTTCCGTCCAGCGCCGTCGCGAGAAGCAGGTGCTGACGTGAAGGATGCCGTTCCGGCGGCGCCTCGCCCAGAGCGCCACGGGGCAACGGGATCGATCGAAGAGCGTCCCCCGAGGGGCCGCCGCGGATGCTTCCGCGTCGGACCCGTCCGGAGGGCAAACAAGAGCAAACTGGTGCCGCCCTCTCCGGGGGACGGCGCCCGACCGGGAGGTCGAACTCCATGACCCTCAGGGTTTCCGGCAAGAACGTCGACATCGGCGAATCTCTGCGTGGACATGCCGAAGCGCGTGTCGGCGAAGCGCTGGCCAAGTATTTCAACGGCACCTTCAAGGGCCACGCCACGGTGGAGAAGGAAGGGATCGGCTTCCGCACGGAATGTGCGTTGCATCTGGGCACCGGCATCACCGTACAGGCGGTCGGAGCGGCGCAGGACCCCTATCTGAGCGTCGATCAGGCGATCGATCGGATCGAGAAGCAGCTGCGTCGCTACAAGCGTCGCCTGCGCGAGCACCACAACACCGAGGCGCGCGGCCATCAGGTCGAGACCGCCTATCGGGTGCTCGAGGCGCCGGGCGAGGACGAGGAGGTCCCGGTCGACTTCCATCCGGCGGTGATCGCGGAATCGACCAAGCCGCTCAAGACCCTGTCGGTCGGTGACGCGGTGCAGGAGCTCGACCTGACGGCCGCTCCCTTCGTGATGTTCCGCAACGCCAAGCACGGGGGCCTCAACGTGGTCTACCGGCGGACCGACGGCAACATCGGTTGGGTCGACCCCAGCCTGTCGACCGACGCGTGAGGAAAGCGGGGAGGTTCGGTTTCCTCCGAATTTCCCCCGCCCCTCGCCTCGGTCATCATCCGACGGACTTCGCCTCGACGGAGCGCACACGGCGCTCCGCCGCGGTGGAAATTGCGGACCGGCGGTTCATGGACCTCAGAGACCTGCTTTCCCTCGAAGCCGTGCTTCCCGCCATACGGGCGATTTCCAAGAAGCAGGTGCTCCAGGAGGTGGCCGCACGCGCCGGGCGCGTGAGCGGCCTCGACGACAGAGCGATCTTCGAAACGATTTCGCAGAGGGAACGGCTCGGCTCCACCGGGGTCGGGCACGGCATCGCCATTCCGCACGGCTCGCTGCCGGGGCTCGAGCGGCCGTTCGGCATCTTCGCGCGTCTGGTGCGACCGATCGAATTCGACGCCATCGACGATCTGCCGGTCGATCTCGTCTTCGCGCTCCTGACGCCCGAGGGCGCGGGCGCGGATCATCTGAAGGCACTTGCGCGGATCAGCCGCGTCATGCGCGATCATGCGCTGGCCGGCAAGCTGCGCGCCAGCTCCGATACCGCGGCGCTGTGGGCGCTGCTCACCCACCCGGTCCATTCGGACGCCGCGTGAGAACACGGGCGCCGCTCCGGCGCCGGAGGGGCGGCATCCGCCGCCCTCCGTGCCGGCGTCAGTGCAGGGCCACCGGCACCAGATCGTGATCCATCGCGCCGGCGAGGGCGACGTCGCGCTCGTCGGAGACCAGGATCGGCTGGCCGGTCGCGCCGAACAGGGCGAAGAGATCGCCCTCGGGCAATTCCGGCCCGCCGGGGAAGAGGCGCGCGAAATCCTCCGCGCGCATGCGGCGGACGTAACCGACGTGGCCTTCGCCGAGATGGGCGAGGGCCTCGACCGGGATGTGACGGTGTGCGGTGCTCTTCAACATGACCACCTCCTCGGATCGCCGCCGTCGGGCGCACGACCGCATTCGCCGAAATCGGCGCTTCATGGGATGAACGTCGGGCGAGGACGTCGGTTTCAGTCGCCCGCGGCGATGTCGATGCGGCGGACCACCCGCTCGGGCTCGGGGCGGGCGAGATCGATGGCGAGCAGGCCGTCCTTGAGTTCCGCTCCCACCACCTCGATGCCCTCCGCCAGCACGAACACGCGCTGGAACTGCCGCGCCGCGATGCCGCGATGGAGGAACTGCCGATTGCGATCGTCGTCGGTCTGGCGGCCGCGGATGACCAGTTGGCTGTCCTCGATGGTCACGTCGAGCTGAGCCCGGGTGAAGCCGGCGACGGCGAGCGTGATGCGCAGCACCTCACGCGATCCGTCGGCGCTCTCGACGCGCTCGATGTTGTAGGGCGGATAGCCGTCGGCGGCTGCCTTGGAGACCCGATCGAGCACGCGTTCGATCTCGTCGAAACCGAGCAGGAAGGGGCTGGAGAAGCCCGGAAAACGCGACATGACGAGGCCCTCTGGAAGCGACCCGAACCTTCCCGCCGGCCCCTCGCGGAGGCGACCGACGCGTCGCGGCGAAAGACGCCGCGACGAGAGGGAATATGGGACGCGAAGCCGAGGGCTTCAAGACGGCGTCAGGCGGCGGCGGCGATCAGGGTCAACGCTTCCTTGGGATCGAGGCGACCATCGTAGAGAGCGCGGCCGGTGATGGCGCCCTCGAGGATGCGGGCCTCCGGCGCCAGCATGGCCTTCACGTCGTCGAGGCTGGCCAGCCCACCCGAGGCGATCACCGGGATCGACACGGCGCGGGCGAGCTCCAGCGTCGAGGGCATGTTGAGGCCCTTCAGAATGCCGTCGCGGTCGATGTCGGTGTAGACGATCGCCGCCACGCCGGCGTCCTCGAACTTCTTCGCCAGATCGACGGCGGTCAGTTCCGAGCCCTCGGCCCAGCCCTCGACCGCCACCCTGCCGCCCTTGGCGTCGATGCCGACGACGATGCGACCGGGATGGAGACGGCAGGCCTCCCTCACCAGCGCCGGGTCACGCACCGCCACGGTGCCGAGGATGACGCGGGTGATGCCCTTGGCGAGCCAGGATTCGATGCCGGCGAGATCGCGGATGCCGCCGCCGAGCTGCACCTTCATGCGGGAGCCGACGGAGGCCAGGATCTTCTCGACCGCGCCGCCGTTGACCGAGCGGCCGGCGAAGGCGCCGTTCAGGTCGACCACGTGCAGCCAGGGGAAGCCGAGATCGGCGAAGGCGGTCGCCTGGGCGCCGGGATCGTCGTTGTAGACGGTCGCGGACCCCATGTCGCCGAGCTTGAGGCGGACGCACTGGCCGTCCTTGAGGTCGATCGCGGGGAAGAGAATCATGTCGTCGGTCCGATGGGTCGAGGGGCGCCTCAGGGCGCCCACTTCAGGAAGTTGGCGAGGAGCGAGAGGCCGAGCTTCTGGCTCTTCTCGGGATGGAACTGGGTGCCGACGATGTTGTCGCGCGCCACGATCGCCGTCACCTGACCGCCGTAGTCGGCGGTGGCGACGAGATCGCGGTGATGGGTCACGTCGAAGGCGAAGGAGTGCAGGAAGTAGGCGTGCAGGCCCTTCGGCCCGAGGGCCAAGCCCTCGAGCACCGGGTGCGGATTGACCAGATTCATGGTGTTCCAGCCCATGTGCGGCACCTTGAGGTGCTCGACACCGGGCTCGATCGCCTTCACCGTCCCCTCGATCCAGCCGAAGCCGTCGGTCGGCTCGTGCTCGAGGCCGCGCGAGGCCATCAACTGCATGCCGACGCAGATGCCGAGGAAGGGGCGGCCCTTCTTCTCGACGAAGTCGCGGATCGCCTCCTCCATGCCGTCGATGGCGGCCACGCCCCGGCGGCAGAAGGGGAAGGCGCCGTCGCCCGGCAGGACGACGCGATCGGCCCGGGCCACCACGTCGGGGTCGCGGGTCAGCAGGATCTTCTGATCGCGGCCGATCTCGTGCGCCACGCGCTCCAGGCCCTTTTCGGCGGAGCGGAGATTTCCGGCGCCGTAGTCGATGAGCGCGACGGTCATGGAGTACCTCCGATGGCGGCGGGGGCGAGCCCCCACGGCGAGACGGACAGGGCCGGCGCGGGACGCGCGGCGAGCTTTTCGGCGAAACGGGCCTCGGCCTCTGCCTCATCGCTCGCTTCGACGAGACCGACGAGGCGCCAGCCTCTGCGTTCCAGCGTCCAGCGCTGGAGATCGCGGGCGGAGAGCGCGAACCACAGGGCGAAGGCGGCGCTCAGGGCACCGCCGGCCACCGCATCGATCTTCGCCTCGATCCCCTGGATCGCCACCACGGCGGCGAGCCAGCCGAGGAGAACCAGCCACAGCCGGTTCCACGGCGCCCAGGCGAAGGGCACCAAAAAGGCACCCCAGGAGAAGCCCTCGCGGATCACCTTCAGCCGATCGCCGGCGATCGCCGCAACGAGGTCTTCGTCGCGGGCATGGATCGTCCAGGTCGCCATCTCAGTCTCCGAGGCTGCCCTTGGTCGAGGGGATGGTGCCGGCGCGGCGCGGGTCGATCGTGAAGGCGGCCTCGAAGGCGCGCGCGGTCGCCTTGAAGGCGCTCTCGATCATGTGGTGGTTGTTGACGCCGTAGAGCGTCTCGACGTGCAGCGTCAGCCCGGCGTTGAAGGCGAGGGCGCGGAAGAACTCCTCGAAGAGTTCGACGTCGAAATCGCCGATCTTGTCCTTCGAGAAGGGGATGCGGAACACCAGGAAGGGGCGGCCCGAGACGTCGAGGGCGGCGCGCGTCAGCGTCTCGTCCATCGGCAGATGGACGTCCGAATAACGACGAATGCCCTTCAGATCGCCGAGCGCACGCTTCAGCGCGAGGCCGAGGGTGATGCCGACGTCCTCCACGGTGTGGTGCTGATCGATGTGCAGGTCGCCGGTGGCGCGGATCTTCATGTCGATCAGCGAGTGGCGCGCGAGCTGTTCCAGCATGTGGTCGAAGAAGCCGACCCCGGTCGCGACGTCGTAGGCCCCGGTGCCGTCGAGGTTCACGGTGACGGAAACGTCGGTTTCCTTCGTCTTGCGATCGACGGAGGCGGTGCGCATGGAACGATCCTCACGTTGGATGTCGCCCGCTTTCTACAGGTGAAACGCCCCCCGGCCAAGCCGAGAAGCGAAACGCGGTTCACGCATCCGTCACTAATCTGCGGCCCCTTGCGCGGGCGGAGGCGCCTCAGGTCTTGGCGAGGGCGTCGAGGGCCTGGGCCAATCCCCGGAAGGAGACAGGCAGGGTGATCGGCCGGCCGGCGCCGTCGGCGAAGAGGATGCGTCCGGGTTCGGTGGCGGTGCGCCATGCGGCGAGGGTCTGATCGGGGCCGATCGCGTCCGCGAAGCAACCGGCAGGCAGGCTGCGGCGCCAGGCGAGATCGAGCGGACGGGGATCGGCCTCGCCGGTCGACACCCGCGGCGGGGCGGCGAGCGCCACATTGTTGGGCAGGACGACCGCGACGCGCAGCGGATCCTTCGGGGTGAGGCGGCCCACCACGAGCTGCGCCGTCGGCGCGGTTCGGCCCTCCAGGACGATGCTCTGGATCACCTCGCAGGTGCGCGCGGCGGGGGCGGCGGCGGGGGCGCAGCGCAGCGTCCAATCGCCGAAGACGGAGGTGGTCACCGTGGGCTCCGCCCCGGGGGCGGCCGGTGCCGGGGCAGCGGCCGCCGGTGGCGCAGCGGGAGAGGTGGGCGGCTTGGCCGGCGCGGCCGAGCTCGGACGCGCCGCAGGCGCCTTGGCCGGCGTCTCGGCCTCGGCCGGGGCGGCGAAGGCCAACGACAGCAACAGGGGAATCAGACGCCGCACGGCGCGTTCGCTCTTCGACTTCGACATGCGTCCACCTCGATTTACCCCTTCGCCCATAGCGCGCAATCCACGGGCGATCCACCCCGACGCATGGATATCGCGGCGGCGGGAGGCCGGTTGCGTCGGCGACGGCAGGTCTGCGATGCCGCGCCGAAGATATATGTCAATGCATTGACACGTCCAGAGATGCATCATAGCATTGCCATATCACAGTCACAGGAAAGAGCAGACCATGTCGCAGTTCGAAGGAAAGACCATCGTCGTCACCGGTGGTGGTGGCGGTATCGGCGGTGCCACCTGCCGGCGTTTCGCCGCAGCGGGGGGCAAGGTCGCGGTCTTCGATCGGGATCTCGCCGCCGCCGAGCGCACCGCCGCCGACATCGTCGCGGCCGGCGGTGTGGCGCGGGCCTACTCGTGCGACATCACCGACCGCGCCGCGGTCGAGGCCGCCGTCGCGGCGACCGAGGCCGAGCTCGGGCCGATCGACGTGCTGGTCAACAACGCCGGTTGGGACGTGTTCAAGCCGTTCCTGCAGACGACGCCGACCGACTGGGATCGGCTGATCGCCATCAATCTGGTCGGGGCGCTCAACATGCACCACGTCGTGCTGCCGGGCATGGCGGCGCGCAAGGCGGGGCGGGTGGTCAACATCGCCTCGGACGCGGCGCGGGTCGGTTCCTCCGGCGAGGCGGTCTATGCGGCCTGCAAGGCGGCGCTGGTGGCCTTCACCAAGACGCTGGCGCGCGAACACGCCCGCGATCAGATCACCTTCAACGTGGTCTGCCCCGGCCCGACCGAGACGGCGCTCTTCGAGGACTACAAGAAGGGCGCCGGCAATCCGGAGAAGCTCGCGGAGGCCTTCCGCCGCTCGATCCCACTCGGCCGGATCGGTCAGCCGGAGGATCTGCCGGGGGCGATCCTGTTCTTCGCCTCCGACGCCGCCTCCTACGTGACCGGTCAGGTGATCTCGGTCTCGGGCGGTCTGTCGATGGTCGGCTGAGCCGATCGCTTCCCTTCGATGCAGCGGCGCCACGGCGCCGCCGCATCCGTTCCCTCCCCACGAGAGCCCGCGATGACCGCCACCGCTTCCGCCCCGGACGACCGTCGGGTCGACCTCGTCGTCGAGGGGGCGATCGCCACCCTCACCCTGTGCCGGCCGCCGATGAACGCCATCGACGACGCGATGCTGGCGGCTCTGATCGCCGCCTTCGACGCGGTCGAGGCGTTGCCGGAGGTGGCGGTGCTGCGCATCCGCTCCGATCAACGGGTGTTCTGTGCCGGAGCCGATCTGCGGCTGGTCGGCACCCGTGTGGGGACCGACGAGGGGGCGGCGGCGATGGTGGAGACGGTGCGATCGTTCCATCGCGCCTTCGACCGGCTGGCGGCTCTGTCGAAGCTGACGATCGCCGAGATCGAGGGTCACGCCCTCGGCGGCGGCCTGGAGATGGCGCTGGCCTGCGACGTTCGCATCGCCGCCCATCCGGTCAAACTGGGATTGCCGGAAGCCAAGGTCGGGCTCCTGCCCGGGGCGGGCGGCACGCAGCGACTGACCTCGTTGTGCGGCGCCGGGGTCGCGGCGCGCATCATCCTGACCGGGGACGTGGTCGACGGCGCCGAGGCCGAACGCCTCGGGCTGGTGCAGTGGTCGGCGCCGACGGAGCGGTTCGCCGAGGTCGCGCGCGCGGTGGCGAACCGGGCCGCGGGCCTGTCGCCGGACAGTATCGCCATCGCCAAGGCATGCATGCGCATTGCCGATCCGCTGTCGCCGGCGGGCGCAGAGGCGGAGATCCGGGGCATCGGCACTCTGATGACGAAACCCGGCACGGCGAAGCGCGTGGCCGGCTTTCTCGCCCGCTGACGTCGGTCGAGCTAGGGGCAAAAAGAAAGCGGCGGGCCGAAGCCCGCCGCCGAAGATCCGTTCGATCCGAGGATCAGAACAGGCTGAGGATCGACTGGTCGGCCTGGTTGGCCAGCGACAGCGCCTTGGTGGAGAGCTGCTGGCGGGTCTGCAGGGCGAGCAGGTTGGCCGATTCCGCGTTGGTGTCGGCGGCGACGAGGTTGTCGGAGCCGGTCTGCAGGGTGTCCACCATGTTGTTGGTGAAGTCCTTGCGGGTCTGCACCACCGACAGGTTCGAACCGAAGTTCGAGGCCTGGGTGCGCAGGGTGGTCAGCGCGGTGGTCAACTTGTCGAGGATCGTGTTGACCTGCTTGTTGGTCTGGAAACCGCCGGTGGCCACGGAGTCGAGGCTGAGGCCCTGACTGTCGAAGGTCACGCCGGTGATCGTCATCGAGGACTGGTCCTTGCCGGTCTTCTCGTTGAACGTGGTCTTCAGGCTGTTGCCCAGCAGCAGGTTGATGCCGTTGTAGCCCGAGTCCTTCGCCATCTGATCGATCTGGGTCAGAATGTCGTTGAACTGGGTGGCATAGGACTGACGCGCGGTCGAGGTGGTCGCGGTCTGGGTCTTGGACGCGGCCGTGGCGGCCGTGTCGATCAGGGCCTTGAAGCCGACCAGGCTGGAGGCGGCGGTGCCGGAACCGTCGGCCGCATCGATCTTGAGATCCATGCCGCCGGTCTGCTCGATGTTGAGCTGGCCGGAGGAGTTGATCGTCGCGTTGAGATCGAGGTTCGAGCCGTTGATCTTCGACATCAGGTCGCCGATCGTCGAGCCGGCGGCCACGGTGAAGGTCACCGCCGAAGTACCGGTCGTCGAATTGCCGGTCGTCAGGGTGATGGTGTTGCCGGCGGTGAAGCCGAGCGCCACGAGGCCCTGCGAACGGGAATAGGACGTGGTGTTGTTGCCGGTGACGATGGCGTCGGAGGCGGTGTCGGTGGTCTGCAGCGCCTGCTTGGCGGCCGACTGCGCCGACTTCACCAGATTGGTGATGGAGTCGATGCCCTTGGCGGCGGCCTGGAGGGTCTGGACCGAGTTGGAGATGCCGTCGAGAAGGTTCGACAGGTCGCCGGCGCGATCCGACAGCGAGGCCGACGTGAAGTAGTTCACCGGGTTGTCGAGGGCCGAATTGACGCGCTTGCCGGTGGCGAGGCGCGACTGAGCGGTGGTCTCGGAGCCCTTGATCGACTGCAGCGAGGCGAGGTTGGAGCGGACGCCGGTGGACAGGATGGTGTTCGACATTTTCTCTGTTCCCTTCTGGGAGTTGCTCGGCGACAGATTCTTCCGTCACCTGCGATCATCAGAAGGTTCTGCCCGTATCGAATCTCTAAACGGACATGATTAACGCCAGTACGACCGAGAAGACTCGAAGTCGTTGCCAAATGGAGTCTTAAATCGGCACCTTTAACTTTAATCGAATCTGAATCATGGAGCCGCTCGACTCCACAGGCGACCGCGCCATCGCGGCAGGGCCGACCGAGGCGGCGCAGCGGTGTCGCCGGGGACGGCCGATCAGATCTCGACCACGAGCGGATCGCCGTCGCCGGCGGGAAAGACGCAGTCGTAGTGCCACGCCTTCTTCAGCGACGTCACGTCCCACATCTCGGTCTTCGGTCGGCGGAAGTTGAAACAGAGCCGCTTCGGGCGACGGCGATCGGCGACCAGGACGCGGGCGATCGCCTGGGGATCGGGATGACCGTGGCGCGAGCCGTCGGTCGAATAGAGGAAGCGGGTGCAGTCGAGGAGCGCGAGCAGCTGCGGCGAGGTGTTCGCCCGGCTGCCGTGATGGGACACCTTGAAGCAGTCGACGCGCAGGCGTCCGCCCTCGGCGGCGGCCAGCGGGGCGATCGCCTCGACCAGGACGTCCGGGTGCGCGTCGGCGCCGAAGAGCACGCGGCGACCGGCGTATTCGGCGAGAAAGGCGATCGAACTGCCGTTGGCGGAGGTGCGGTCGGTGCGGAACGGCTCGGCGGCGAGGGCATCGACATCCGGGGCGCCCGCGAAGGGCTCGCGTCCGGACGGCAAGGCTTCGGGCTCCGCCGCGACTTTCTCACCGGCACGCAGAGCGGCCGCGGCGATCTCGGCATCCCAATCGGGCAGGAGGGCGGCGAGGCGGGCGTCGGTCGGCGACAGGAGGCGCAGGGTCAGACCGCCGGGGAAGGCGATCGGCGTCGCCGCCTCGGGGCTGTCGCGCGAGACGATGCGGCTGGCGAAGCGGGTGTTCCGCGGCCAGCCGAACCGGGTGACGCCGTCGGTGAAGCGTTCGCCCTGGAGGGCGCCGAGGATTTCGCGCGGCGCGCGCCGGTGGACAGCTTCGACGAGCTGTTCGCGGCCGTTGAACCACACCTCGTCGACCGCGAAGGGTGCGGCTGCATCATCGACCAGGGGCATGGCGCCGGCGATGTGATCGGCATCGACATGGGTGACGACGAAGAGATCGAGGCGGCCGATCGCGGCGAGCCGCGGCAACAGGGCGCGGCCGTTGCCCTGGCGGCCGAGATCGATCAGGGCGTGGTGGCGGTCGCTCTCGGGACCCCAGGCGAGGAGCAGGGCATCGCCGTCGGCGGCCGGGTGAAGGGTCAGGGTGAAGTCGCTCACGAGGCATCTCCCTTTCGATCGGACGGGCGCGGCATGCGGATGACGGTGAAGGCGCGGCGTTGATCGACGCGATCGGCGAGCGCCCGGGCGATCTTCGCCTTCTCGCCGAGTTCGGGGAATTCGACGGCGAGGCGCTCGAGGCCGCCGGCCAGCCACTCGATCGACAGCGAATAGAGCGGCACGCCGCGATCGAAGGCCTCGAGGAACAGGTCGCGCACCCGGGCGCGGTCGCCGCGGGTGCGGGCGGCGACGAGGCGACGGCGGGCGAGGATCACGGCGCCGTCGGGAAGACCGGGGAACCAACGGTGGAGGTTCTCGAGCCAGTCGCCGTGCTCCCGGCTGTTCAGGCGATCGGGCGCCGTGCCGCCGATGCCGACCAGCGTCAGGGCTCCGGCGGCGGCGGCGAAGGGGTTCAGTGTCTTGAACCGCATCACGGTCTCGGCGGTGTCGCGGATTGCGGCGAACATCACGCCACCGGTGCGGAAATCGCGACGAGCGAGGAAACCGACGAGGGCGGTCCAGTCGGAGACGTCGAAGGGCGAGGCGCGACCGTCGAAGAAGGACACCGCCGTCATCCCGTCGGCACGGCCGGCCAACCGATCGACGACGAGGCACGGCATCCAGGCATGTTGGTCCAGGCGCGGGTTTTCCCCGGCAGGATGGGGCAGCGCGGCAAATTCGACGCGCTCGCCGACGACGATGCGGGCGAAGAGCGGGGCGCCCTTCTCCGCCAGATCCGCGAATGGCTGGTTTGCCCTGGTCAGGGCATGGGCCGAGAGGCGCCCCTGGCCGCCGCCGAACTGGTCGAAGCTCGAGCCGTTCACGGCGACCCAGGTCGTCTCTGGATCGAGCGCGGCGGCGATCGACGTCGGCGGGCGCATCACTTCGATCACCGGCGGCGGCACGTCCGCGAGGCGGTCGACGTCGTCCGGGCCGGGGGGTGGCAGGGGCAAGCCGAGGGCGTGGGCGCCGCGCAGCCATTCGTGGGGCGAGACGGGGGCCTCGAAGCGGACCCGTCGCACCTCGCCGGGCACGAAGCGCTCGACCCGCTCGCGGGTGGTGCCGTCGGCGAGGCGCAGTTCGAGGCGATGGACCGAGGGCGCCGGCAGTTCGAGGACGAGCCCGTCGTCGTCGGGGTGGGCGTCGAGGGTGCGCTCGATCGGGTCACCGATCTCGTCGAGGCGCGTGAGGACCAGCACGGCGGCGTTGTCGATCGGCGGCTGCGAGACGAGGTGGACGCGCAGTTCGGCCTCGTCGCGGTCGGGCTCGGCCCGGGTCGGGGGGGCGAAACGGTCGCTGTCGTCGGAGCCGGACGGACGGACGAGATGGTCGAACGCCGGTCCGAAACGGTCGAGGCCCCGCGTGATGCCAATGCTCTTGGCGAAACTCTTCAGGCTGCCAGCAATGTCCCTCATGGGCGGGGGCGGCGCGGGGCGCGGGCGCTCGGAGACTTCGGCGGGGGTGGGCGGACGATCGATCTCTAGGAAGGTGGCGGCGGCGGAGAGTTCGGCCGCGGCGGTGAGGACCGGTCGGCCGGTCCGGTGCGCCTCGGCGGTGACCATGTCGCCGCGCGGGGCGTCGACCCGCTCGAACAGCGGATCGGAGCGGCCGACCACCTTCGAGGACCAACCGTCCTCGCCGCGCATCGCGACCTCGGTGCCGGGCCAGGCCGTCTTGTCTTCGAAGGTGACGTAGAGATCGACCCGGCGTCCGCGGGCGGGATAGGTGATGGGGATGTCGCCGACGATGCGGCTCTGCGACAGCTGCAACTGCTCGCGCGGCAGGCGGTGCAGGGCGAAGATGCTCTGCAGAACCGAAACCAGGAAGCCGGGGCGCACCGGGTGATTGCGCGCGCCGAAATCCCGGGCGGAGCCGTCGAGGCAGCACAGCAGGGCATCGACGAAGAGGCTCGTGCGGTTCTCGCGGCCGAGCGCGGCCGCTCCCCGACAGGTCGACTGCAACACCACCTGACGGCGGTCCTCGCCGGGGTCGTCGGCGAGGGGAACGATGCCGATCGGCGGCTCGCCGATGGTCGCCTCGAAGGGCAACGCGCCGCTGCCGGGCAGACGGCAGCAGTCGAACATCAGCAATTGATCGAGCGGGCGGGCGGCCTCGAAGGCGAGGCGGATCTGCTCGACGTCGACCATGCCGAAGGTCGGTTTGTGCGGCTTGATGCCGTAGTCCTCGAGCACGAAGAAACTGCGGCCGCCCTTGGAGGAACCGTGGGCGCAGATCAGCAGGATCGCCAGATTGTCCTCTCGGGAATTGCAGCGCTCGAGAAAGGCGGCGAAGGCGGCTTCGGCGTCGGCATAGCCGGCGCGCGGCACCGGGCCGCCGGCATAGCTCGCCCGTTCCAACGGCGCCACATCCTTCTCGGACAGCAGGAGCGCCAGACTGCCGAGCGGCTTGTCGGGATTGGTGAAACCGTGCCAGTCGTGCGCGCCGACGAGATCGACGAGAAACCAGTCGGCCACCGCGCGGGCCGAGACCGTGGTCGAGGTGAGCGGCTTCAGAGTGTCGGTGTGGGGATAGGCGCCGACGCCGACGATCAGCACATGGGTCGCCGGGGCTGCGGCGAGATCGGGGTCGAGATAGATCAATCCCTCGTCGAGGCGGCGCGGATCGTCGGCGGGAATCAGGCCTTCGGGTCCCTTCGCTCGCATGCGCCCCTCCCCGGTCGTGCGACGTCGATCCGGGATCGGTCGACACCCCAGCCTAGACCGACCGACGCATCGGCGCCAAGTGCATCTCTGCGTAGAATCGACATCTCGGGCAGGGCTCTCGGGGGCGGACATCCGACATCGTCCGATCTGGCCGAAACGAGCGATCGGAGTTAATATTCCGTTGTTCGTTCGTGGGAGGAAATCATGGCCCTCTCGCTTCATGGCGACCCCGCCGGCCTGATGCCCGGCCTTCTTCCCCCATCACTCGATTGGGAGATCCGTTCGGAGCGTGCCTCGTCGATGGGGCGCGCCGGTCGGCGGGTCGAAGCTGCGCTCGCGGCCCTGCGCTCCTTCGAAGGAGTGCCGGAGGCGCGCGAACCGCTGCTGCGCGAGGCAGCAGATGCGGTGTGGAGCTATTTCGTCCAGCGCGAGATGATGGGCTTCCGTCGACACGACGATGCGGTCGAGACCTACGGTATTCCGGCCGAGGTGCTGCGGCGGGTCGGCTGCTGAGGACGGTCGCAATCGGACGACCCGAGGCGGGGTTCGCGCGTTCCGCGAGGGCGAGTGCGCCGGGCGCTTCCGCAAGTCTGCGTAGGATCGGCTCCGACTGGCGCGCGGCGTTCCGGCGTGACAGGATGCTCTGGTCACGCCGCGACGCGCGGGGAGGCGCAGGCGGCCCGGAGGCAGACCATGTCGCTGCACACCCACGCCCGTCCCGCCGATCTCACCCCGGACCGGATCGCGCCGCATCCCGCCACCCTCGCGGTGCCGTGGTGGCAACGCGGCGTGGTCTATCAGGTCTATCCCTGGTCCTATCTCGACACGAACGGCGACGGGATGGGCGACATTCCCGGCCTCCTCGCCCGGCTCGATCATCTCGCCCGGCTCGGGGTCGACGCGGTGTGGCTGTCGCCGGTCTATCCCTCGCCGATGAAGGACTTCGGCTACGACGTCGCCGACTACTGCGGCATCGATCCGCGCTTCGGCACGCTCGCCGACTTCGATCGGCTGGTGGCGGAACTGCACGCCCGCGACATGAAGATCATCATGGACTTCGTGCCGAACCACACCTCCAACGAACATCCGTGGTTCGTGGAGAGTTCGTCGAGCCGCACCAATCCGAAGGCGGACTGGTACATGTGGCACGATCCGGCGCCGGACGGCGGGCCGCCCAACAACTGGCGTTCGATGTTCGGCGGCGGTGGCTGGGAATGGTGCGCGGCGCGCGGGCAGTACTACTACCACGCCTTCCTCAAGGAGCAGTGCGACCTCAACTGGCGCAATCCGGACGTGGTCGCGGCGATGCACGACGTGTTGCGCTTCTGGCTCAGGCGCGGGGTCGACGGGTTCCGCGTCGACGTGATCTGGCATCTGCTCAAGGACCCGGATTGGCGCGACAACCCGCCCAATCCGGACTGGAAGCCGACCGAGCCGAAGGTGCGCGAGATCCTGCAGATCATGACCTGCGACCAGCCGGGCATCCTCGATCTGGTCAAGGGCATGCGCCGGGTGATCGACGAATTCGACGATCGGCTGATGATCGGCGAGCTCTACCTCGACATCGCGCGGCTGTGTGCCTACTACGGCGACGACCTCGACGCGGCGCATCTGCCGTTCAACTTCCATCTGCTGATGGACCCGTGGAAGGCCGACGTGGTCGCCGGGCTGATCGAGGACTACGAACGGCTGCTGCCGAAGGGGGCGTGGCCGAACTGGGTGCTCGGCAACCACGACAACGCCCGCGTCGCCTCGCGGTTCGGGCCCGCGCAGGCGCGGGTGGCGGCGGTCTATCTCCTGACCGCCCGCGGCACGCCGACCGTGTTCCAGGGCGACGAGATCGGGCTCACCAACGGCGTCATCCCACCCGACCGGGTGCGCGATCCGCAGGAGAAGAACGAGCCGGGCCTGCCCGACCACAATCGCGACATCGCGCGCACGCCGATGCAGTGGGACGCCGGACCGACCGCCGGCTTCACCACTGGCGAGCCGTGGCTGCCGCTGGTGCCGGGGCACGAGCGGGTCAACGTGGCGGCCGAAGAGGCCGATCCGACCTCGATGCTGTGGCTGCATCGCCGGCTGATCGCGCTGCGGCGGGCCCATCCGGCGCTCGCCATCGGCGACGTGCGGGTGTTGAAGGTCGCGGGCGATCTCCTCGTCTACGAGCGGCGTCATGGCGACGAACGGGTGGTGGTCGCACTGGTGCTCGGGCCGGATGCGGTCGAGGTCGATGTGGCGGAGATCGCCGGCGGCGTGGTGTGGCTGGCGGCGGCGCGCGACCGGGTCGGCGAGACGCTGGGGACGCGCCTGCGCGTCGACGGCGACGACGCCCTGGTGATCGGCTTCGCGCCGGCGTGACACGCGACGGAAACGATCGCGGCGATGGGTTCGCTTGGTGAACGGCCGTGCGAACGATCGGGGCTGTACGGGCGTCGGTCGGCAGGGTACGAAGACGAAAGTCGTAGAATTTCTCGCGCTGCCGAAAGAGCCCGATGACCCAGCACCTGCCCGAGGCCGCGCGGCCGACCGCCCATGGCGCCTCGCCGACGATCACCTATGCCGCGGCCGGACTACTCGGGCTCCTGCCCTTCTCCACCGACGTGTTCCTCACGGCGATGGTCGACGTCGGCCGCGACTTCCACGCCACGATGGTCGAGGTGCAGCCGACCATGCTGGCCTTCACCCTCGGCTTCGCGCTGGCGCATCTCTTCATCGGCCGGCTCGCCGATCTGTTCGGGCGGCGGCCGGTGGCGCTCGGCGGGTTGGCGGTGTTCCTCCTCGCCTCGATCGCGGCGGTGCTGGCGCCGACGCTCGCGCTGCTGATCGCCGCCCGCTTCGTCCAGGGGCTGACCGCGGCGGCCGGGCCGATCATCGCCCGCACCCTGGTGCGCGACACCGTGCCGCCCGATCTCGGCGGGCGGGCGCTGGCCAAGGTCGGGGCGCTCTACGGCATGTCGCCGCTGATCGCGCCGACGGTCGGCACGCTGGCGACCCAGGCCGGCGGCTGGCGCGCGGCGTTGGCGGTGCTGATCGGCTACGGCATCGTGCTCGCCGTCATCCTGTGGATGCGTCTGCCGGAGACGCGGCCGAGCAATGTGCACGGCGCCGAGCAGGTGTCGATCCTGCGCGCGTTGCGCCACTGCATCCGCACACGGGCCTTCGTGGTCGGCTGTCTGGCGGTCGCCTGCGCCTATGGCGTCCTGTTCTCGTGGCTCACCACCTCGGCCTTCCTGATGGTCAATACGCTCGGCATGACCAAGCTCCAGGCGAGTTACGTCTATACGGCCGGAGCGGTCGGTTTCCTCTCCGGCGGCATGGCGGCGATGCGTCTCGCCAAGACCTGGATCCCGCGCCACCTGCTGCGCATCGCCGCCGCGCTGATCGTGATCGGCACGGTGGCGCCGTTCCTCGCACTCGAGGCCGGATACGCCTCCTGGCCGGTGCTGGTCGTCACGCTGCTGCCCTACTACCTCGGTTGGGGCCTCGCCCAGCCGATGGCGACGTCGATCGCCATGCGGCCGTTCCCGGAGATGGCGGGGCAGGCCTCGGCCTGGGTCGGCATGGCGCAGCAGCTCGGCGGCATCGTGTTCGCGCTCCTGGCCGCCGCGCTCGGCGGCGGCATGGGCACGCTGGTGGTGATGATGCTCGCCGCCGTCGGCTTCGCCGTCTCGGTGTTCCTGCCGGTGCAGAAGCCGGTGGGCTGATCCGCCGGATCGGGCTCAGGCGATCGGCGTCGCATCGTCGACGAGGCGCACCGTCACCGACTTCAACGCCTCGCGATCGGCCGAGAGCCCGACCGACAGCACGAAGTCGCCCGCCTCCAGCCGCGGCCGCAGATCGGGGCCGAGCAGCGCGAAATCGGCATCGTCGAGCGTGAAGGCGACGTCGCGGGCCTCGCCGGCGGCGAGATCGAACGCGGCGAAGCGACGCAGTTCGAGGATCGGGCGGGCGGTCGAGGCGACGGGATCGCGCAGGAACAGGAACACGGTGGCCGCGGCGGCGCGGGTGCCGGGATTGGCGAGACGGGTGGTGAGCGTGACGGCCTCGCCGGGGCGGAAGCTCGTCCGGTCGACGCTCGGCTCGCCCAGTTCGACCGTGCCCCAGGTGAGGCCGTGGCCGAAGGGGTAGAGCGGCGCGTTGGGCACGTCGAGATACTGGGTCGAGAAGTGGTTGCCCTCTTCGTAGGGCCGACCGGAGGGGCGCTCGGCGTAGAAGATCGGGATCTGGCCGGTGTCGATCGGCCACGAAATCGGCAGGCGTCCGGCCGGCGCGCGCTTGCCCGACACCACGTCGGCGACCGCATGGCCTGCCTCGGAGCCGGGATACCACAGCACCAGCACCGCGGCGGCCTCTTCCAGGATCTCGGTCTCGATCACCGGACGGCCGCAGGTCAGGAGCACCACCACCGGCTTGCCGGTGTCGAGGAGGGCGCGGGCGAGATCGGCCTGACGGCCGGTGAGCCCGAGCGCGGTGCGGCTCGCCGCCTCGCCGGTCATCAGGGCCGGTTCGCCGATGGCCAGCAGGACCACTTCCGAGGTACGGGCCAGATCGACGGCGGCGGAGATGCCGACCAGATCCTCGGCCTCGCGTTCATCGTCCTCGGTATAGTCGCCGTCGCAGCCGTGGGCGACGCGGATCTCGCGGCCGGGGAATGCGGCTGCGATACCGGCGCGCAGGGTGACGACCGGCTCCTGATCGCCCAACCCGAACCACGAGCCGAGCATCTGGCCCTCGTCCTCGACCCAGGGGCCGACGAGCGCGATCGGGCCACCGGTCGGGGCGAGCGGCAGGACGTCGTCGTGATTGGTGAGCAGCGTGAAGGTGGCCGCGGCCGCCTCGCGGGCGAGCGCCCGGGCCTCGGTCTTCGGCCGGGCCGCGGCCGAACCGCGACCGTAGGGGGCCTCGAACAGACCGAGCCGCTCCTTGACCCGCAACACGCGCAGGACCGCCGCATCGATGTCGGCGATCGACACGAGACCGCGGTCGAGGGCGGTCTTCAGGTGCTGCGGGTAGGCCGGGCTCATCATGTCGAGATCCATGCCGGCCTTCAGCGCCAGGGCCGCCGCCTCGACCATGTCGGCGGCGATACCGTGCGCCACCAGTTCGCCGACGGCGTCGTAATCGGAGACGTAGATGCCCTCGAAGCCCCAGCGCTCGCGCACCAGTTCGGTGAGAAGGCGGCGGCTCGACGACATGGGCTCGCCGGCGATGTCGTGGAAGGCCGGCATGATGGCGAGGGCCCCCGCCTTCACCGCCGCCTCGAAGGCCGGCAGGTAGAATTCGTGCAGCGTGCGCTCGGAGATCTCGGCCGAGGCATAGTCGCGGCCGGCGGTGGCGGCGCCATAGCCGACGAAGTGTTTGGCGGTGGCGGCGAGCGACAGGGGATGAGCCGGATCGTCGCCCTGGTATCCGGCGACCTTCGCCTTCGCCATCTCGCGGCCGACGACCGGGTCTTCGCCGGGGCCTTCGACGATGCGGCCCCAGCGGGGATCGCGGGCGAGGTCGAGCATGGGGGCGAAGGTCAGGGCGAGACCGTCGGCGGCGGCCTCTTCGGCGGAGGCGCGGGCGGTCTCGCGCCACAGGTCGGGGCGGAAGGAGGCGGCCTCGCCGAGGGGTGCGGGATGGCAGACGCGGTAGCCGTGCACCACGTCGAGGCCGAACAGGACCGGGATCTTCAACCGGCTCTCCTCGACCGCCACCTTCTGCAGCGCATGGATGCGATCGCGGCCGACGAGATTCAGAACCGAGCCGACCCGCCCGGCGCGCACGTCGGCGACCGTCGGCTCCCTGGCGGCCTTCGGGCCGGTGACGATCGTCTCCGCGCCGAGGGACACCATGACCAATTGGCCGATCTTCTCCTCGAGCGTCATCTGCGAGAGAAGGTTCGATATGCGGGACATTGCGGGCCTGCCTTCGTCCGGTTGATCGATGCGCGCGACGGGCGCATGTTCGCCATCGAAGCACAGCACCGCCCAATGTTCGGTGAACACACCCGACGAGAGGACCGATTTCCACCATGACCGCCCCCGAGGGTCGCGACCGACCCGAGAGCGACGAACCGGTCATCCCGCTACCGCCGATCCCGCGGGGCACCTTCGCCAACGTGCGACGGGTCGCCAAGCGCATGCGCGGGGCGCCGGAGCGGCGGGCGCTGGTCTATCTGGCGACGACGCTGGTGGCCGTGGTCGTCTCCAACATCTTCGCGCAGATCTGGCTCAACGACTGGAACGGCCTGTTCTACGACGCGCTGGAACGGCGCGACTGGCCGGGCTTCATGCACCAGGCCTCGCGCTTCCTGCTCATCGCCGGCACGCTGCTGGCGCTGGTGGTCGCCCAGACCTGGACCACCGAGATGATCAAGATCCACCTGCGCTCGTGGCTGACGCGGACGCTGCTCGACGAGTGGCTGGAGCCGAAGCGGGCGTGGCTCTTGGGCTTCGTCGGCGAGGCGGGGGCCAATCCGGATCAGCGCATCCACGAGGACAGCCGGCATCTGGCCGAACTCACCGCCGATCTCGGCGCCAGCCTCCTCCAGGCGACGCTGCTGCTGGTCTCCTTCATCGGCGTGCTGTGGGGCCTGTCGGAGCAGGTGAAATTCGAGGTGAACGGCCACCTGATCGGCATTCCGGGCTACATGGTGTGGTGCGCGCTGGCGTTCTCGATCGCCGGTTCGGCGCTGACGTGGTGGGTCGGACGGCCGATGATCGACGACAACGCGGCGCGTTACGCCCGCGAGGCAGAACTACGGTTCGCGCTGGTGCGGGTCGGGGAATCGGCGGAGGGCATCACGCTCTACGGCGGCGAGGTCGACGAGCGACACACCACCGGCACGCTGTTCGATGCGGTGCTGGTCAGCATGCGCCGGCTCGCCGACGATCTGGCGCGGCTGACCTGGGTCACCTCCGGTTACGGCTGGCTGGCGCTGGTGGCGCCGGTGATGGTGGCAGCACCGGGCTACTTCTCGGGCGCCATGTCGCTCGGCGGCCTGATGATGGTGGTCAACTCGTTCAATCAGGTGCAGTCGTCGCTGCGCTGGTTCGTCGACAACTTCTCGCGCATCGCCGACTGGCGGGCGACGCTGAAGCGCATCGAGGCGCTGAACGAGGCGCTGATCTCGCTCGATCAACCGACCGGCGGGGTCGATCGCTTCGAGGTGGTCGAGGACGACAGCGACGGCGTGCGGTTCGAGGACTTCGAACTCACCCTGCCGACCGGGCGCACCGGCTTCGAAGTGCCGACGGTGGAGATCGCCCACGGCGAGCGGGTGCAGATCGTCGGCGAGATGTCGGCGGGCAAGTCGACCCTGTTCCTGGCGATCTCGGGTCTGTGGACGCGGGGACAGGGCATCATCCGGCGGCCGCGGCGCGAGCGCATGATGTTCCTGCCGGAACGACCCTATTTTCCACTCGGCAGCCTCGCCTCGGCGCTGGCCTATCCGGATGCGCCGGAGCGGTTCGGCGAGGCGCAGATGGTCGATGCGCTGTGCTCGGTCGGGCTCGGGCGACTGGCCGGCGATCTCGCCGCGGTGGAACGCTGGGACCGGGTGCTGGCGGCGGACGAGCAGCAGATGCTCGCCTTCGCCCGTCTCGCCCTGCACAAGCCGGAATGGGTGGTGCTCGACGACGCGCTCAACGTGCTCGGGGCGGCGGCGCGGCGGCGTGTGTTCGCGGTCTTGGAGGCGGCGGCGCCCTCCGTCATCAGCCTGACGCGGTCGCCGGAAGTCGACGACTTCTTCCACCGCTCGCTGACGCTGGTGCGGCGCGGGCGGGTCGATCGGCGGCGGCGTTTCGTCGATCCGGACGATGCCCTGCACCCCAGCCTACGCTGACTCGCGATCGGCCCTGCGGCTCTGGGTGGCGTTGGCGCGCGAACGATCGGCGCCCTCGCGGCGGGCGTCGCCGCGGCGGCTCGAACGATCGCCGGCGCGGCGCAGGGCGCGCTCGGCCGACCAGGGGTCGGCGAAGCGGGCGCCTTCGAAGGCGCGGAAGCGCTGCGCCACCGCGTGGAACACGTAAGCTTCGCCGTCGCGCAGCAGGAGGCCCGCCTCGCAGTCGTCGATCTCGATCAGGTAACTGTCGAACATGGGTCTCGCTCCGCGCTCGGCCGGGGGCGAATCCCCGCCGCTTCGGTCGCGCCTCTTCCACCAGATCTCGACGTGATCCGTGTGACGGTTCGGCGATCGGTGCGTGACGACGCGCTTCAGCGCTGTTTGTGGGCGCGGAAGGCGGCGACCATGGCGTCGAAGGCGGGCTTGGGCCTCAGCTCGCGGTCGAACGGCAGACAACGGGTGGTCGGACCGTAGATGTCGACATAGGACGAGAAGCGATCGGCCAGTTCCCAGGTGATGACGGTGGTCACCCGAGGTTCGTCGAGGGCGCAGTCGAGGACGGCGCGATAGGTCTCGGCCACCTTCTGGTCGCGGGCGGCGGCGTCGCCCTGCCAGATGCGATCGTCGACGTCGAGTTCGGTCAGGTAGATGTCGACGTCGCGGGCGGCGAGATCGGCGAGGAACTTGCGCCAGATGTCGGCGACGAAGGGCTCGCCCGGGCGGATGTGGGTCTGCAGGCCGACCGCGTCGAGGCGCAGGCCCTTGCCCTTGATGTCGTCGACGAGCTTGAGAAGGCCCGCGCGCACCACCCGGCCCATCTCGGTGTTGCCCTCGGTGAAGGCCTCGTTGAGGACGAGCTTGGCCTTGGGGTCGAGTTTGGCGGCGAGGGCGTAGGCGCGCGGCACGTAGGCCGGGCCCATGGCGTCGTACCACGGGCCGGAGCGCCAGCCGCCCTTGTTGCCGTGGCCGGGCCAGAACGGCTCGTTGACCACGTCCCAGGAATGGAGCCTCCCGGCCCAGCGCTCCATCATCTCGGTCATGTGCCGCTCCATCCAGTAGATGCGGCGTTCCTGCGACAGCTTGGTCACCCACAGCGGATTGCCGTCGTTCCACACCAGCGTGTGGCCGCGCAGCGGGATCTTCGCCGCCTCGGCGAAGGCGACGAGGCGGTCGGCGTTGGTGAAGTCCGGTTCCGGGCCATTGGCACGGATGGGCAGGAACTTGAACGAGAAATCGGTGGTGAGGATGCGCGCGTGGGTGCGGATCAGCTCGCCGTATTCGGGATGGTCGAGGGCCTCGCGGTCGAAGGCCGAACCGAAGGTGATGCCGGCGGCCGCCGCGGTGACGCCGAGATTGGCGATCGGCGCGGCGCTCGGGGCGGCACGGGCGAGCCGGCCCGGCCCGGCGACGAGCCCGGCGGTTCCCAACACGGCCGACTTCAACAGATCACGACGGCGCATCTCACCCTCCCGGTCCCGCACGCGCGGGTTCGGGCGCGATGATGGCGCGCGCGGGGGGCGGCTTCAACGTGGAGGCGAGAACATGGTCAACGCCGAAGGGCTCAGCGGCGATCGGCGAGGATCGCGGTCGCGCCCTTGTCGGCGATCATGATGGTCGGCGAATTGGTGTTGCCCGAGACGATCGACGGCATCACCGAGGCGTCGACCACGCGCAGGCCCTCGACCCCACGCACCCGGAGGCGGGCATCGACCACGCCCATCGGGTCGTCGGCGGTCGCCATCTTGGTGGTGCCGACGGGATGGAAGATGGTGGTGCCGACATCGCCGGCGGCGCGGGCGAGATCGGCGTCCGACTGGATCTGCGGCCCGGGGCGGAACTCCTGCGGCGCGAACGGGGCGAGAGCGGGGGCGGCGACGATGCGACGCGCCAGTTTCAGCGAATCGACCGCGACACGGCGATCCTCCTCGGTCGAGAGATAGTTCGGAGCGATCAGCGGGGCCGCGCTCGGGTCGGCCGAGCGGGCATGGATCGAGCCGCGCGAGGTCGGACGCAGGTTGCACACCGACACGGTGAAGGCGGCGAAGGGGTGCATCGGTTCGCCGAAGCGGTCGAGCGACAAGGGCTGGATATGGAACTCGACGTTCGGCGTGGCGAAGTCGGGCGAGGTGCGGGTGAAGGCGCCGAAGGTCGAGGGCGCGCTCGACAGCGGGCCGCGGCGGAAGAGCGCGTATTCGATCCCCATCCAGGCACGCTTGAGGAGGTTGGGATAATCGGTGTTGAGAGTGCGGGTGCCCGAGACCCTGAAGATCGCGCGCAGCTGCAGGTGATCCTGCAGGTTCTCGCCGACGCCGGGGACATCGGCGACGAGGTTCACGCCGAGGGCCGACACGCGTGCGCCCGCGCCGATGCCGGAGCGCTCCAGGATCGCCGGCGAGGCGACCGCACCGGCGGCGAGGATCACCTCGCCGCGCGCCTTCACCGTCTCCTCGCGGCCGCCCCTGCGATAGGCGACGCCGACGGCGCGGGTGCCCTCGAAGAGGACGCGATCGGCGAGCGCGCCGGTGATCACCGTCAGATTCGGCCGCTCGCGCGCCGGCTTCAGGAAGCCGCGGGCGGCACTCCAGCGGCGGCCGTTCTTCTGGTTGACCTGGAAATAGGACGAGCCCTCGTTGGAGCCGCCGTTGAAGTCGGCCACCTTGGGGATGCCGCACTGTTCGGCGGCATCGGCGAAGCGGTCGAGCAGTTCCCAGCGCATGCGGCCGGCGTCGACGCGCCATTCGCCACCGGCGCCGTGGGACGCAGAGGCGCCCTGGAAATGGTCCTCGTGGGCCTTGAAGACGGGGAAGACGTCGTCCCAGCCCCAGCCCTCGAGGCCCGTCTGGCGCCAGCGGTCGTAGTCCTCGCGCTGGCCGCGCAGGTAGAGCATGGCGTTGATCGCCGAGGAGCCGCCGAGCACGCGGCCGCGCGGATACTTCAGTTTGCGACCGTTGAGACCGGGGTCGGGCTCGGTCTCGAAGCACCAGTCGGCGCGCGGATTGCCGATGGCGAAGAG
>ERZ1645187.848-NODE-848-length-29642-cov-24.979417_pt1 | contig 29642 bp, 27 predicted proteins | sample MGYA00575352_ERZ1645187 | MGnify/ENA primary metagenome ERZ1645187 (study PRJEB40837, sample SAMN11349314) | freshwater sediment metagenome | isolation source: river sediment | host: Sediment | place: India: Wazaribad , New Delhi | collected 2017-02-21 ...
TTTCGGAGTGCAAATATACAACTAAATTCTGATTTTCATCACTTGTGTGCAAAAAACTTCTTCGTTTATAATAATTTAAAATACTACCCAGCCGGGCAACTGCGACCGCTCCGGCCTGAAAAACAGAAATGCGGCTGAATTCAGCCGCATTTCTCCTTAATTTATAATGATTTATGCTTTATTTTTCGTTTTTACCTTGTCTATCTGACGACGGAGCGAATCAACAGCCAGATCTACTGCCTCCTCAAATTTTTTGCTTTTCTCTTTCGCAATGAGCGTATTTCCCGGAATATTGGCCTTAATGACCACTACTTTGTCTTTTACTTGTGTATTTAACTGTTCCAGACTCAGTACCACGTCTGAATCGATAATTTTGTCATAGAATGTCTCGAGCTTACTCAGTTTCTTATTGATAAACTCTTTCAATGACTGGTCTGCATGGAAGTGCACGGACTGAATTTGAATTTTCATAGACATAATCTTACGCTTTAGGATGAGCAATTTTATAAATTTCCTTTAACTGTTCAATAGAATTGTGGGTGTATACCTGTGTGGAAGCCAGACTGGCATGTCCCAACAGCTCTTTGATGTCGCTGAGCTTGGCCCCATTATTACTCATGTGTGTGGCGAAGGAATGGCGCAACACATGGGGGCTTTTCTTTTTAACGGTACTGCATAGGCTGATATATTTGTTGACTAATTTATAAACGTAATGCGGGTACAATTGGTGCCCGTCTTTGGTTAAAAAAACAAAAGGTGCTATTTTTTTATCCTGAAAATGGCGCTGCTGCTGCTGTCTGAAGTCGGACAATGCCGCAGCGAGCGAACCTGCCACAGGCACCAGGCGTTGCTTGTTGCCTTTTCCGGTCACCTTGATATGCGGCACGCCAAAGTTGACATCCTCCCAGCGGAGATCTATCAGTTCCTGACGGCGAAGTCCGCAGGAATACAACACATCCATCACCAGTCGATCCTGCAAACCGGTGAAGGTATCTTCAAAATATTTTTCGGGAGCATCGAATAGATCCTGCAGCCGGGCCTGCTCCACAAACTTCGGCAGGCGTTCAGGAATTTTTGGGGTAGTAATTTTATCGGCCGGATTAGAACTGACCAGTCCTTTTTTGAGACTGTATTTATAAAATGATTTGAGGGCGGAAATTTTGCGCTTTACCGAAGCCGGTTGCTGCCCGCTGCTGACCAGCTCCACCACCCAGGCACGAATCTGAGGATGGCGCACAACGGCAAGGTCATCCTGTTCGTACTGGGATTGTATAAATAAAAAAAACTGTAGAAGATCTCTTTGATAAGATTCTACAGTTTTAGGTGAATATCTTTTTTCGTGTTTCAGGTATTGCAGAAATGCCTCTATCATCTCGGATCATGTTCAATTGAAATTGAAATATAATCCAAAAAAATGACAATTGCAAGTACTACTCTTCTGAAGCGCGTAATTGCTGTACGTATACTGCTTTTAATACTGCAGTGCGACGTTTCACAGATGGCAAAGTGAAAGCCTGACGTTTGCGCAGTTCTTTAACTACACCTGCTTTTTCAAATTTCTTTTTGAACACTTTCAGTGCTCTGTCTAATGAATCTGATTCTCTTGCGTCAACGATTAACATGTTTGATACCTCTTTTATTGTTAAGATTTGGAGTGCGAATATACACTATTATTTGAAATTCTGAAAATTATGCCGGATTCTTCCGCTATTTTAATGTGTTTTTAACATTCTGAGGGCGATATTAAATATTGCCTTTCAGGATTTCGCGGCTGATTACCAGCTTCTGAATCTCTGAAGTTCCCTCTCCGATAGTACACAATTTGGCATCTCGGTAGAATTTCTCCACCGGGAAGTCTTTGATATATCCGTAACCACCCAGAATTTGCACCGCCTCATTGGACACCTTGCAGGCAATTTCAGAGGCGTAATATTTGGCGAAAGCCGACTGTTTGGTCATTTTTTCACCGCGCATCATCATATCTGCCGCCTGGAAGGTCAGTAATTTAGCCGCCTCAATCTGTGTAGCCATGTCTGCCAGTTTGAAAGAAATAGCCTGGAACTCCGAAATAGGCTTTCCGAACTGCTCTCTTTCTTTTGCATATTTCACGGCTGCTTCATAAGCACCTACCGCGATGGAGATACTCAGGGCTGCAATAGAGATACGACCGCCATCCAGGATTTTCATCGCCTGCACGAAACCGTCACCCACTTCACCCAATACATTTTCTTTCGGCACGCGGCAGTTATCAAATATCATTTCCGCCGTTTCTGAGCAGCGCATACCGAGTTTATTTTCTTTCTTGCCACCACTGAATCCCGGTGTGCCGCGTTCTACCACGAACGCCGTCATGCCGTGGCTATCCAGCAATTCACCGGTACGGGCGATTACTACCGCAACGTTGCCGCTGATACCGTGTGTGATAAAGTTTTTGGAACCGTTGATGACCCAATGGTCGCCATCCTGATGTGCCACGCATTTCATACGTCCTGCATCCGAACCGGTATTAGGTTCTGTCAATCCCCAGGCACCAATCCACTCGCCACTTGCGAGTTTCGGAATCCAGCGTTTGCGCTGTTCTTCATTGGCGAATTTATAGATGTGATTGGTGCAAAGTGAATTATGAGCAGCTACTGACAAACAGAGTGCGCTGTCTACTTTTCCGATTTCTATCAATGCCGTGATGTATTCGTAGTAACCCAGTCCGGCGCCTCCGTATTGTTCGGGAATTAAAATACCCATCAGTCCGAGTTCGCCCAGCTTTTGCAGTGTTTCTACCGGAAAATGTTGTGTCTCATCCCACTCCATAACATATGGACGAATGTGTTTTTCCGCAAAATCTCTGACCGTTTGCGCAATCATCTGCTGATTTTCTGAGTATTCGAAGTTCATTCTGATAAAAATTTTGCCGAAGATACAAAATTTGTGCGAAATACGAACGTCTGAAAACCGATGAATCAACAGAAAAATGTGAAAAATATGCCATTCGAAGGAAAGGGCTAATCCTCTGTTTTCACGTAGGGAGCCAGTTTCTCATACTGCTCCGGATGGTCGCGCACATAATAGAGATTTCTGATATCCTCCACACTGGCAAAAGGCTTCACTTTGGTTCTGTAGCCTATAATTTGCTTCGCAATCGTCGAGAAGAAATAGGGATTTGCCGTCAGTTCTTCGTAGGTGGCGGTGTTGATATTGATTTTCCTGATGGTGGCCGGTTTGATGGTCAACTGATGCCGGAATTTTTCGAAAGTGGTATCCTCCACACCCCAGACATCCTTTATCTGATGAATGGAATAGAAACCACCGAGTTTATCGCGGAATTTGACGATGCGATCCGACAGCACCTTGCCTATTCCATATAATCTTTCATAGTCGGCCTGTGTTGCGCTGTTCACTTCGAGGGTGAATGTTTTATAGGGTTTTGCGGGTGAATCTGCAGTAGCGGACGTTGCCGCATCGGGATATTTGCTGCTGCTGCGTGAAGAGTAGCTATTGGTATAGCTTGTTTTTGCAGCCGCAATTTTTTGCTGTAATGCTGTCAGCGTTTTCTGGTCATTGGCGGTAGGCGTAACATCCTGTGTAAAGTAATCCACTATGTATCGTTTTGATACCACCAATAGCAAGATCAGCAATACCAGCAGGATAACACCATTGCGTTCGTACCGCAGCAATCCGCGGGGTGATTTACTCTTCATAAAGTAAATATATAAAAAAGGGCTGCAAAAATGCAGCCCTTTTTATGATAAAATAATCCGGAGATTATTTGAAAATCAGATTGAACTCAACACGACGGTTAGCAGCTCTACCTGCAGCCGTTTTGTTATCAGCCTGTGGTTTTGTTTCACCATAGCCTGTAGCAACCATTCTGCTTGCGCTCACGCCTTTTTTAGTTAAATAAGCCATGGCAGCTGCAGCTCTTTCCTGAGAAAGTTTGAGGTTGAATGCATCATCACCTACGTTGTCTGTGTGACCATCGATGTTTACATCGTAGTAAGAGAACTCATTCAGGATAGAAGCAACTTCATCCAGAATTTTATAAGAAGATGGTTTGATTACTGCTTTACCTGTTTCGAACATGATATTTTTAGCAGCGAAAGCCAGTTTTTTCTTCACTTCTTCTTTCAATTCAGGACAACCTTTGTTAGATGCAGGGCCTGCAACATCCGGACATTTGTCTTGTGCATCAGCAACGCCGTCACCATCTTTGTCAGGGCAACCTTGTGCAGAGAATGCACCAGCTACATCAGGACATAAATCTTTGTCATTAACGATACCGTCACCATCTCTGTCCGGATCCGGGCAACCGCCGAATTTAGCGACACCTTTTACTTCAGGACAAGCATCTTTAGCGTCGATGATTCCGTCGCCATCTGTATCAGGGCAGCCATTGAATTCAGCCAGACCTGCTACTGTAGGGCACTCGTCTTTGCTGTCTTCCACGCCGTCACCATCTGTGTCAGGGCAACCGTTGAACTGTGCCAGACCAGCTACTTCAGGACAAGCATCGTCGATATCATAGATGCCATCGCCATCTGTATCTACCGGAGTAGCTACTACTGTATCTACCGGAGCAGCCACTTCTTTTCCTTTGCCTAAGTCTACCATTATACCGGCACCAAAGAAGATATGATCTTCATTGTTTTTGATACCAAAGTTGTAACCACCGTTCACATTCAATGCAACGTTGTTGGCAATTTTGAAATTAATACCAGCTCCGATTGGAATACCGAAACCGTTTACGTTATCCTGGAATACAGGAGATTTTGCCCATGTACCTTGCAGTTTAACGAACAAGTAAGGAGCTACGGCAGCATCTTCCTTCAGGATATAACCGTTGTTGAATTTGTACGCAGCCAAACCAGAGTATAACAAATTATACGTGTTTACCGGTGGCAGTGTAGCGTCGTCCAACTTAGAAGAGAAAGCATAGCTACCTAAGTCTAATCCTAAAGCCACAGAAGAATTAAAATTTCTCCACATAGTCAGTCTTGGACCGAACCAGATTGGTTTTTTAAACGTAGAAAGTTTGTCTAATTTTGGAGAATAGAAATCAGCCACTTCCATACCCAAGCCGATGCTCCATTTGCTGTTTCCTACTGCACTCTTGTTGTTCTTAGGTGGTTTCTTGGCACCCATCGCTACAGAACTCACCAAGATGAGTAATGCATAAAATAATACGTTACCTTTTTTCATAAAGACTTTGGTTTTAATTATTGGACAAAAATAGTGTTAATTTATACTAAAATGCAAATTTAAAGGATTTTTTTGTATTTGTATAGAGAAATATCCCCGATATCAGGGAGTTTGTGCATAAGAATTATACAAAAACAGGCTATTCCGGCACTTGAAACAAACTTTTTACTTCCGCATAAAATAAAAGCTGTTTTCCTGAAAAGTATATGGTAAAAATCAGAACTTTGCCGACAAAACGATCCTATGCCATTCGATATCAAAGAACTGCTCACCGTGACACTGGTACTTTTTGCCATCATAGACGTATTGGGGTCTGTGCCAGTAATACTGGATATAAAATCCAAAGTAGGACATGTGGATGCCAAGTATGCCACTATCGTTTCAGGATTTATTATGATTATTTTTTTGTTCATCGGCAATCAGCTGCTGCGTCTGGTCGGGATAGATGTGGCATCTTTTTCACTGGCGGGCTCCATTGTTATCTTTCTCATCGGACTGGAAATGACCCTGAACCGCGATATTTTCAAATCGGGCAGTGCAAATCCCAAAAGCACCTCCATTGTTCCCATCGCTTTCCCGATGATTGCCGGCGCCGGAACGCTGACCACACTGCTGTCGCTGCGCTCAGAATACGACGTACTCCTGATTCTGATTGCTATACTGATTAATCTGGCAGTAATTTATCTGGTCATCCGTTTCATTCCCAAAATAGAAAGCTGGTTGGGCGACACCGGCATTAACGTTTCCAGAAAAGTATTCGGCGTTATCCTGCTGTCCATTTCCATCAAATTATTCTCTAAAAATCTGCCGCTGCTGTTTACTTTTTAATGGACGGAAACCGGCGCTTCGGTATTGCCGGAATTTCGGATATTGGTATTTGGCAAATCGCTTTCTACAAGCCCATCGCGCATTCGGATGATACGGTGTGTGTGGGAAGCAATATCTTCTTCATGCGTCACCACCACTATAGTGTTTCCATTGGCATGAATATCTTCAAACAGCCGCATGATTTCATACGATGTTTTGGTATCGAGGTTTCCTGTTGGCTCATCCGCGAGAATCAATGAGGGATGATTCACCAGTGCACGGGCTACCGCTACGCGCTGCCGCTGTCCGCCGGACAATTCATTTGGTTTGTGTTTAATACGTTCGGCGAGTCCCACCTGACTGAGTACTTCCATGGCGCGAGCATCGCGTTCCTTCTTGCTCCAGCCCGCATAAATCAGCGGCAGTGCCACATTTTCCAGCGTGGTGAGTCGCGGAATGAGATTAAATGTCTGAAAGATGAATCCTATCTGGTGATTGCGCACTGCTGCGAGCTCATTATCCGAACTTTTGCTCACGTCTTTTCCTTCCAGCAGATACTGTCCGGAATTGGGTGTATCCAGACAGCCCAGGATATTCATCAGCGTAGATTTTCCGGAGCCTGAAGGCCCCATCAGCGCGATATATTCATTTTTGAAAATCTTCAGGTCAATACCTCTGAGCGCACGGATAGTTTCATTGCCCAGATTAAATTCACGGGTAATTCCTTTCAACTCAATAATACATTTTTGTTCTTCCATGTATCCTTTTAATATTTAGTACCTTTCACAAATTTCGGCACTTTGATATAATCCTCATTTTTCAGAGGCGCATTGCGGAGCGCTTCCTCTTTCGTAATTGGATAGTTCACTTCATCCTCTCTGAAAACATTGACCTCTTCATTTATATATATCAATGGTTCCACCCCGTCTGTAGGCAGTTCATTCAGCTTTTCCATAAAGCTGAGAATCTTCTGCAGGTCTGCACGTATTTCCTGTTTCCCGGCAGCATCAAACTCCAGTTTTGATAAGTTGGCCAGTTTATCTACCAGTGCGTCGTCTACTATCATACTTTATCAGTGATTATTCTTCAGAAATTCTTACAAATATAACTAAAAATAGTGCTTTGCTATCTGTCCGCACCGCTACTTTCAGCCAGTGAATCGCTGAATCGGCTACAAAAAACAGAATTATTTCCAAATCACACCGAAAGCGCTTACTTTTGCACCATGAAAGAGCGCGTATTAAGTGGTGTGCGAAGCACCGGCAATTTACACCTGGGGAATTATTTCGGAGCCTTAAAGAACTTCATTCAGATGCAGGATCAGTATGAATGCTATTTCTTTATTGCCAACCTGCATGCCCTGACCACGCACCCGGAACCGGAAATGCTCAAGAGATCGGTGAAGGCGGTTTTAACTGAATACATCGCCTGTGGACTGGATCCTGAAAAAAGCGCGATATATGTACAGAGCGATGTGCCGGAAATTTCAGAATTATATACGCTGCTGAATATGGTGGCCTATAAAGGTGAACTGGAAAAATGCACTTCTTTCAAAGAAAAAATTAAAAAACACGCCGAAAATATCAATGCCGGACTGCTGACCTATCCGGTGCTGATGGCCGCGGATATCCTGATTCACCGGGCTCACAAAGTGCCGGTGGGCAAAGATCAGGAACAACACCTCGAGATGGCGCGGAATTTTGCAGTGCGTTTCAATCACAAATACGGGGTGGATTTCTTTCCGGAGCCATTTGCCTTTGATATGAGCGGACAACTCATCAAAGTGCCGGGGCTCGATGGCAGCGGAAAGATGGGCAAAAGTGAAAGCGAAGGCAATGCCATTTTCCTGCGGGAAGATGCAGATGCCATCCGCAAGAAAGTGATGCGCGCCAAAACTGACAGCGGACCGACACAACCTAATCAGGAAAAGCCGGTGGAAATCAGCAATCTGTTTACCTTGATGCAGCTGGTATCCGCGCCGGAAACCATTGCCTTCTTCGATGATGCTTACAACAACTGCAGCATCCGCTACGGCGATCTGAAAAAACAACTGGCGGAAGACATCATCGCATTTACAACACCGCTGAAAGAAAAAATCCTGGAGTTGGAAAACAATCCGAAACAATTGCAGGAAATTGCGGAATATGGCGCGGAGAAAGCACGCAAAAGTGCACGCCAGACACTGGGTGCCGTGCACGACATCATGGGACTGACCAGTATCTGGAAGTGATATAAATATCCTAGCTTCCTGATTGTTAGCAGATTATTCGGGCTGTTTGATATTTTTTTTGACAACAGACTGCACTATATCAAATTATTTTTAATAGTTTAGACTTGTAAAACACTACTACTTTGGCAAAACAGAAAAGACCACTCAAGCATATCGCGGTTGCGGGCAACATCGGCTCAGGAAAGACGACGCTTACGGAAAAGCTTGCGAAACACTACAACTGGGAAGCCCGGTTTGAAGATGTAGAAAACAATCCCTATCTCAACGATTTTTATCAGGATATGCCGCGTTGGTCATTCAACCTGCAGATTTACTTTTTGAACAGCCGCCTGCGTCAGCTGGTGGAAATTCAGGAAGGCAGTCAGATTGTTATTCAGGACAGAACCATCTATGAGGATGCGCATATTTTCGCGCCCAACCTCCACGAAATGGGACTGATGAGCACGCGCGACTTTGAGAACTATATCAGTTTTTTCCGCACTATCTGCAAACAAGTGCAGGCACCGAATCTGCTGGTATACCTAAAGGCGTCTTTGGGTACGCTCGTGGGACAGATTGAACGCCGCGGACGTGCGTATGAAGACAATATCCGTTTGGATTATCTGAAACAACTCAACCAGTACTACGACAACTGGATAGAAAACTATAAGGAAGGACCATTGCTCGTTATCAATGTGGATGACCTGAACTATGCCGACAAACCGGAGGATTTCAGCAAAGTTGTCGAGAAAATCGACGCTGAATTATTTGGTTTGTTTTAAGCCTTATTTTCCTGTTACATAGGCGTTCTCAAATCCGGGAACTGCTTTTACCTGTGGCAATACCGCTTCCGCTGCGGTTCTGCCGGCATAGCCTGTAAGCCATACGACATACATGTTTTTCTCATTTTTATAGGAAACCAGTTTTCCGTATGCCGCCAGCGGCGCGAAAGATTCCCATTTGGGTGCGGAAAATGCGCCCAGCTGTATGGCAGTATGATATTTTGCCAGCATCTGATCTCTGGTTGCAGTGCCGAGCATATTCACCACTCCTGTGTTGTTATTCGTTGCGGAAACAACCGGTGCACTTACCGGTGTTGTAACTTTAGACGGTGCCGGAGTTTCTTTTACCACTACCGGTGCAGGCGCAACCATCGGTGCAGGCTTCTCCGCTATTACCGGACTGCTTTCTTTTACCACAATAGCATTATTCACGGCAGTAACGGGCGTATTGACAGTACTTTTTACAACAGGCTCCGGCTTCTTTTCCGCAGCAGGTGTTGATGCTGACAACTCCACCACTTCAAAAGTGCGCAGATCCAGTTTTTTGATAATGCCTCCTGAAGAATAGGTCAGGGTGTGCTCGTTAAGCAATCCGGGATTGGCTTCATTTTTTTCTGTATTGACATTCTTCCCCAGATTTTTGGGTTTGTTCCAGGCGCCGTTTTTATATTCCGCCATGTATAAATCAGTGCCACCGGCTGTTCCCGGAAAAGAAGCGATAAAAAATATCTTCTTGTTATCACCATTATCCATCAATGCCGGCTGTCCGATTTTATAAGTTCCCAGCAATTTTTCATTCATCGTATAAGCCACCCAACGTTTATCCGTCCAATTGGCGTGCATCACTTCAAACATGAGCACCTCCTCCGCGGATTTGGATACTTCCGGCATTTTATATTCAGGGATATCATCGCTGTACATTTCAAAAGTAATATCCTGCAGATAGCCATACTCATTATGAAGAAATAATGCTGCTTTTGACGAAAGCGCATACATGGAAAACAATAAAGGCAAAAAATATTTCATATTCAAAAAGGTTAAACAAATGTGGCACATATTCCGGCGAATCAGCCGTCTAGTTTTCCACACTTCGTGGTTTAAAAAATTAACATCAACAATCTGCACAAACTAGTATCTTGCATCTATCCTTTATACATGAGGATGCCCAACTATTTGTATTTTTTAAAAAGAACGCTATCCGTTACACGCGCTACATAACGACATTTTTCATTGCAATGCTATGCGCCCAGTTGCTGTTCGCCGCCGGTGAATTCAGACCGGGCGGTGCCAGACAAGCAGGCATGGGCTTCAATGCTGTCGGTACGCTGCATATCTATTCTGTCTACAATAATCAGGCCATAGGGGCATTCTTAAAACGTCCCGCCATCGGAATTTATTACGCGCCGGTTTTTGTCGGACAAGGCGTCAGCAATGTTTCGGGTATTGTGGCCGTACCGGTGAAAAAAGGCGGCACCATCGGCATTTCGGCCAACTATTTCGGATTCAGTGGTTTTAATGAAAAGAAAGTGGGCTTATCCTACTCTTTAAAGCTCGCGAAATTTCTTTCTCTGGGCGTGCAACTCGATTACCTGAATACCAAAATCAGCGGATACGGTTCCAAGAATTTCGTCACCTTCGAACTCGGCGCTTTCGCGCAGCCTATTGAGGAATTATCCATCGGATTCCACGTGTATAATCCGTTGAAACTGTATATCGACCGAAGTACCGGCGAGCGCATTCCAACTCTTTTCCGGCTCGGAATTACCTATGAAGCGGTGAAGAAATTTTTCATTTCCGCACAGATTGACAAAGACCTTACGCAAAAACTCATTTTCCGGACCGGACTGGAATATACGCTCAAGAATCTGATTAATTTCAGAGCGGGCATCGCCACCGATCCGGTGACAGGCACGTTCGGATTAGGCGTTATCATCAAGGAAGGCGTCAGTTTTGATGCGGCCTTCTCCTATCAGAGCGTACTGGGTTTTCAGCCGCACTTCGGGTTCAGCTATAGTATCGGTAAAAAGAAAATAAAACCCGCCATCACACCCGTCGCACCGGCACCACCGTTGCCTGTCGCGAGTCCCGAATCCGCACCACCTGTCGGTCAGTAAGGGATTTTATTTAATTAAACATAACATTGCAGCATCTTACAAGCACTTACAAATCAATATTTTTGTAGAAAATATCGCATTGTTATGTTACCTACTTCCGACACGTTAAACAGAGTTTCAGAATCAGCCACCATTAAAATGGCACAACTCAGCAGAGAATTAGCTGCAAAAGGAATCAATGTTATCAGTTTATCTTTAGGGGAACCGGATTTTCAGACACCGGCCCACATCAAAGAAGCTGCTAAAAAGGCAATAGACAGCGGCAAATACGATTCTTACTCTCCGATTGCAGGCTATCTGGATCTGAGACAGGCTATCTGCGAGAAGCTGAAGCGTGATAATAACCTGGAATACAAGCCGGAAAATATTGTGGTATCCACCGGTGCGAAACAGTCACTGGCAAATATTTTCATCTCTTTCCTCAATGAAGGCGACGAAGTGATTATTCCTGCGCCTTACTGGGTGTCCTATCCGGAACAGGTGAAACTGTGCAACGCGACTCCGGTGTATATCTCTACTACGGTAGACAGCGAGTTCAAGATTACAGCGGCACAGCTGGAGCAAGCGATTACGCCTAAAACAAAATTCCTGGTCTACTCCTCACCAAGCAATCCAACCGGCTCTGTATATACGCGGGAAGAACTGCAAAGTTTTGTGGAAGTATTGGAAAGACATCCGCATGTATATGTGATTTCCGATGAAATCTACGAACACATCAACTATGCGGGCAAACACGTGAGCATCGCGGAATTCCCATCCATGAAAGACAGAACGATTGTGGTGAACGGTCAGGCAAAAGGCTACGCGATGACAGGCTGGAGAATCGGCTACATGGCTGCTCCTGTTTTTGTGGCAAAAGCCTGTGACAAACTGCAGGGACAGATTACCTCCGGCACGAACTCTGTTGCGCAGCAGGCTACTATCACGGCACTGCTCGGCGACCAGCAGCCTACTTACGATATGCGTGAAGCATTCAGAAAACGCAGAGATCTGGTATTGGGTATGCTGAAAGATATTCCAAATGTAAAATGCAATATTCCTACCGGTGCATTCTATGTATTCCCGGATGTGAGTGCATACTTTGGCAAAGACTTCAACGGCTCTCCGATTAAAGATGCGGATGATCTGGCGTTGTATTTATTGCATGAAGGACACGTTGCGGCCGTGAGCGGCAACGGCTTCGGTGCACCTGAGTGTATCCGTTTCTCTTATGCGGCATCGGAAGAAAATCTGAAAGAAGCCTTCACCCGTGTGAAAAACGCGCTGGCAAAATTGGCTTAAAATAAATATACAATCTCTCAGAAGGCCGCGCAAATGCGCGGCCTTCTGAGTTTTATTTCTTAATTTCGTTTTGTGCAATCCGCCTCCAATATTTCTGCATTTGAAAACAAACGCGTACTCATCGTAGGTGATATTATCCTCGATGAGTTTGTGTATGGCACTCAGGAAAGAATGTCGCCGGAACACCGGGAAGTTCCGGTACTGGATGTGTTGGAGCGGCGGCAGTATCTGGGCGGCGCGGCCAATGTAGCACTCAATATCAGGCAACTCAAAGCCATTCCCTACCTCGCAGGAACAGTGGGCAAAGATACAGCCGGAGATGCTGTTTACCGATTGCTGCATCAACATGATATCAGCAATGAATATGTACACACCAATCAGCGGCAAGCAACCACACATAAAACAAGATTTTTCCGCGACGGACAACCTTTTTGCAGAATAGATGAAGACGGCAGCATAGAAGAGCCGGAACTGATTGCACATTTCATCCTGAAGAATGTGGCGGCAGCCATCCTGCACCACAAACCGCATGTGATGATTTTACAGGATTACAACAAGGGTGTACTGTCGGCTTCCGTCATACCGCCATTGCTGGCACTGGCCAGACAGCACCGTATGCTTGTCTGCGTAGATCCAAAGTTTGACAACTGGGAATTATATCAGGAAGCAGACTTATTCAAACCCAACAAAGCGGAGTTTGACTTCATCACTTCGGCTGCCAATAAACAGCCGGAAGACATCCTGAAAAGTGCGGCTGAGCTGCGTCAAAAAATACAATACAAGAACCTGTTGCTCACCTTAGGTGCGGAGGGTAATTTTATTGCGGACGGACAACAGACCTCATTTATCCGTCAGGTTACGACCGTAGAAAATCCGGATGTCTGTGGTGCCGGTGATACGGTGATTGCGGTCGCTTCACTGGCACTGGCCTGCGGTTTTCCATTGAGCGATATTGCAGCATTAGCCAATAAAGCCGGAGCCGTTGTTTGCCAAAAAAAAGACATCCAGCCCGTGCAATTCAACGAACTGTAAACAGTTTTTCTCCATCGTTTTCTTTGTGTAATAAAAAACAATTATTTGCTTCTGATGGCATCCACCGGTTCCATTTTCGCAGCCATGTAGGCAGGAATAATACCTGCGAGAATACCCAATAAAAAGGAAATTCCGAAAGCTATACCGACATTTCCTGCCGTCAGCACAAAGTCCATGCCTGATGCTTTGGTGGCGAAAATACACATGACATACACCAGCAACAATCCGACCAGTGCGCCCATCATACAAAGGAAAATGGCTTCAATTAAAAACTCCAGCAGAATATCATTGCGGGTTGCCCCGAGTGCCTTTTTTATGCCAATAATCGGTCTGCGTTCTGACACACTCACGAACATGATATTGGCAATTCCGAAACCACCGACAATCAGGGAAAATGCGCCAATCACCCATTTCACCATCCCCAGCGAATCAAACACACCGTCAAAGCCTTTAGCAATAACGCTGAGTTGATTGACGGAAAAATTATCTTCCTGTGACGGACGTAGCTTGCGGGACGCCCGGATGATGCCGATGAGTTCATTCTTCAATGCTTCCAGCGAAACGCCCGGTCTGGTTCTCACCTCCAGCGTCATATCCACCTGATAAGGTTCGTACGAGAAATTCCGTTCATAATAGTTCAGCGGCACAATCACCACCTTATCATAGTTGAAGCCCAGCAAATCCTGTCCTTTCTTTGCAATCACGCCAATCACCTGCACGGGTTTGCCCGCAATGCGGAGCTGCAGTCCAACCGGGTTGTCGTTATTTTTAAAGAGCTTCTCCGCTATCTCTCCGCCGATGACACAAACATTCAGTCCGTTGTTCACTTCCATTGCGGACAAAAATCTGCCTCTGGCAATATCAAGTTGAAAAACCTTGCCGTAATCCGCTGTCACCGCGGAGAGTTGTGCCTTGTAGGTTTTTTTATCCCTGTAGGAAACTTCGGGCGCCTGACGAGGGTTAATTTCAAATGTGACTGCATCCGCCAACTTGGATTTAGCCTGAACGAACTTAAAATTTTCATATTTCACATTCGGCCTTTCCGCGTATTTCCACCACGGATAGTCAGAAGGACCATCGAATGTCCATGCCCATTTATTTACGAACAGAATATTATCGCCGAGACTGTTGATGGATTGGTTGATGTTATTTTTCAGCGCGTCAACTGCGGTGAGAATGGCAATGATACTGAAAATGCCTACGGTGATACCGAACAAAGAAAGGAAAGTGCGCAGTTTATTCAACCACAACTGTTGCAGCGTCAGCTTCAGGGTTTCACCCAATACGGTTATCATATGGCGCATGCCTCAAATTTAAGCAAAATATATGATGTGTCGGTCGTCGTGGCCATATCTTACAGGATCAGATAAAAATACTGCATTCCGACCGATTAAAATTTAATCCAATAAAAACATGCAGACCTTGCCAAATGGAATTTACGACCGTATCTTTGCAACAGTTTTTTACTCTACCCTTAAAATATTTATTATTCCGTAAAATAATAACACATGAAACTTTCACAATTTGATTTTGAACTTCCGAAGGAAAAGATTGCACTTTATCCCTCCAAACAGCGCGATGAGTGCAAACTGATGGTAGTGCATCGCAAAACCGGAAAGATTGAGCACAAGACTTTTAAAAACGTACTGGATTATTTTGACGACGGCGATGTAATGGTGATTAACAATACCAAGGTATTCCCTGCGCGCATGTACGGCACCAAAGAAAAAACAGGTGCAAAAATCGAAGTATTCCTGTTGCGCGAACTAAACCACGACCTTCGTCTGTGGGATGTGCTGGTGGATCCGGCGCGAAAAATCCGCGTAGGAAACAAGCTGTATTTTGGCGATGATGACCTCGTTGCGGAAGTAGTGGACAACACGACCTCCAGAGGCCGCACCATCCGCTTTCTGTTTGACGGCACAGACGCTGAATTCCGCGCAGTGCTCGACAAATTAGGCAATACACCACTTCCTAAATACATCAAAAGAGAGCCGGAAGAAATCGACAAAGAGCGTTACCAAACGGTATTTGCCAGTCAGGAAGGCGCTGTTGCCGCACCTACTGCCGGCCTGCACTTCAGCAAGGAACTGATGAAACGCCTTGAAATCAAAGGAGTGGATTTCGCGGAATTAACGCTGCATATCGGTTTAGGTACTTTCCGTTCTATTGATGTGGAAGATTTATCCAAACATAAAATGGACGCGGAATATTTCCGTATTGATGAGAAATGCGCTAAAGTGGTGAATAAGGCTATTCAGAACCGCAAGAATGTATGTGCTGTAGGGACAACCGCCATGCGCTCCATTGAAACCGCTGTTTCCGCGGAAAAATTACTGAAACCTATGGAAGGATGGACCAACCTGTTTATCCACCCGCCCTATGATTTCTCTATTGCGAACAGCATGATCACCAACTTCCACGTGCCAAAATCCAGCTTAATCATCATGATTGCAGCATTTGCCGGCTACGACCTGACGATGGAAGCTTACCAGAAGGCTATTGAGAAAAAATACAATTTCTTCTCTTACGGAGATGCGATGCTGATTATAGACTAATATCTTCCTAATATCAATAAAAAACCACCCGAAAAAGGGTGGTTTTTTATTGTATACATCCGAACATCAGACCAGATCAAATCCGATATCTCTTCGATAATACTTGCCTTCAAACTGTATCTCAGCTGCTTTTTTATTAGATATGGCAAGTGCCTCTTTCCAATCGGCATGCAGGGAAGTGACTGCCAACACACGACCGCCATTGGTCACCAATTGCTGCTGTTCATTCATTTTGGTACCGCAATGATATACGACAGTATCATCGGTCGATTCCGCATGTGTGATTATTTTTCCTTTCTCAAAATCGCCGGGATAGCCGCCGCTGGCAAGAATGATGGTCACCGCGGCACGCTCGTCCACTTCCATTTCAACGGAAGCCAGTTGTCCACCGGTCAGCGCCAGAAACACCTCCACAATGTCATTTTTCCAGCGTGGGAAGACCGCTTCCGTTTCCGGATCACCCATACGGCAGTTGTATTCCACTACTTTAATCTCCCCCGTTTTGAGCACCATCAATCCGACATATACAATCCCGTGATAGCCGATATTTTCCTTCTCTAATCCGGCTACAGTAGGCTGCACAATGGTTCTTTCCACAATTTCAGACATTTGTTCCGTAACAAACGGCGGCGGCGAGACGGCGCCCATACCGCCAGTATTCAATCCGGTGTCTCCTTCGCCAATACGTTTATAATCCTTCGCGGTCGGCAGGATTTTATAGCTTTTGCCATCTGTAAGCACGAATACGGAATACTCAATGCCATCCATAAATTCTTCTATCACGACCTTGGAGCTCGCATCGCCGAATTTGCCGGCCAGCATATCTGTGAACTCCGCTTTGGCTTCCTCAATCGTCTGACAAATCAGCACCCCTTTCCCTGCTGCCAGTCCGTCGGCTTTCAGCACTATGGGTGTCTGCTGCTGTTCGATATACGCCAGTCCTTCGTTCAGCGTATCCTTTGTAAACTCGCGGTATCCGGCTGTCGGGATGCCATTGCGCTGCATGAAAGCCTTGGAAAAAGCCTTACTTCCTTCGAGCTGCGCTCCGAGTTGTGTCGGGCCAACAATAGGGACAGCCTGCAATACTTCATCCTGTCTGAAAAAATCTACGATACCTTCTACCAGCGGTGCCTCCGGCCCTACGACCACCATACCTATATTATTTTCGATGACCAGTTGCTTTATCGCAGGAAAATCGGTGGCAGCTATTGCGATATTGGTTCCAAGTGCTGCGGTGCCCGGATTACCCGGAGCAATCAATAATTGAGTGCAGTGTTTACTTGCCGCCAGTTTTGCAGCAAATGCATGTTCTCTTCCGCCGGAACCAAGCAACAAAATGTTCATTTTCGGGAATTTGCTGCAAAATAAGCCGATTTATTGGAATGCCATTTTGTCTTTGGTATTTTTTTTGCACAGTTAACACGAATTAGGTTTTATGCACCTACTAATACGCATAAAATGCTAACTTTGCAATCTATTTTTAATACAATAACACATGTTAGACCTCTTTCAAAAAGGGTTATCCAAACTCTTCGGCAGCAAATCCAATCGTGACATAAAGTCTGTTACTCCAATTATACAGCAAATCAACGCGCATTTTGACACTTACCAGAGTTTGTCGGATGATGCCTTGCGGGCTAAAACGACAGAATTTAAAACGAGAATACAGCAATATCTCTCCGCTATTGACGAGCAGATTACGCAACTGAATGCACAAGCGGAACAGGAAAACCTGGGACTGGAAGAAAAAGAAGTTATTTTTGGCCAGGTAGATAAACTGAAAAAAGAACGCGACGAGGCGATAGAAGAAGTGCTGAATGAAATTCTGCCGGAAGCCTTTGCCGTAGTAAAGGAAGCTTCGCGTCGTTTTTCGACAAATGAGTTTATCCGCGTACAGGCTACTCCACTGGACCGCGAGTTGGCTGTCAGCAATCCACATATCAAAATTGAAGGCGACATTGCTGTTTACCCGAATAAGTGGACGGCTGCCGGTGGTGAGATAAGCTGGAATATGGTGCATTATGATGTGCAGTTGATAGGTGGTATCGTTTTACATCGCGGAAAAATTGCCGAGATGGCAACGGGGGAAGGTAAAACACTCGTATCTACCTTACCGGCCTACCTGAATGCGCTGGCCGGATGCGGTGTGCACATCGTAACGGTGAACGATTATCTTGCCCGACGTGACTCCGAATGGAATGGCATGCTGTTCAACTTCCTCGGCCTGCGTGTAGATTGTATCGACAAACACGAACCGCACACAGATGGTAGAAAAAACGCTTACCTCGCGGATATCACATACGGCACCAACAATGAATTCGGCTTCGACTATCTGCGCGACAATATGGTACGCACCGCGGAAGAACAGGTACAGCGCAAACTGCATTATGCCATGGTCGATGAGGTGGACTCCGTATTAATCGATGATGCCAGAACGCCGCTCATTATCTCCGGTCCCGTACCGAAAGGCGAAGAGCAGATGTTCCACGAACTGAAGCCTCGCATTGAGCGACTCGTGGCTGCACAGAAAAGAAACGTCAGTCAGTTTTTGCTGGATGCCAAAAAATTAATCGCAGAAGGAAAAACAGGACACCGCGAAGGCGAAGGTGGTCTGGCTTTGCTGCGTGCGCACCGCGGTTTACCAAAAAACTCCGCGCTGATTAAATTCCTCAGCGAGCCCGGCGTAAAGCAGATTTTATTAAAAACAGAAAACTTCTACCTGCAGGATCAGCAAAAGGAAATGCCGAACTGCGATAAAGAATTATTTTTCGTTATCGACGAAAAAAACAATCAAATCGACCTGACGGACAAAGGTATTGAACTCGTAACTGCCTCCGGTGAAGAAAAGGATTTCTTCGTTATGCCGGATGTGGGCGGATTACTGGCAGAAGTGGAGAACAGTCCGCTTTCGCACGAGGAAAAACTGAATCAGAAAGATGCCATTTTACAGGATTTCAATATCAAATCAGAACGTCTGCACACGGTGAATCAGTTGCTGAAAGCCTACTGTCTGTTCGACAAGGATATCGAGTATGTGGTGATGGATGGCAAAGTGAAAATTGTAGATGAGCAGACTGGTCGTATCATGGAAGGTCGCCGCTACAGCGATGGCTTGCACCAGGCTATTGAAGCAAAAGAAAACGTAACGGTAGAAGCTGCCACACAGACTTTCGCCACCGTTACACTGCAGAATTTCTTCCGTATGTATCACAAGCTGTCCGGTATGACCGGAACCGCAGAAACGGAAGCTTCAGAATTCTGGGAAATCTACAAACTCGATACCGTGGTAGTGCCTACGCACCGCCCGACGAAACGTATCGACAAGGAAGATTTGATTTATAAAACCAAGCGCGAAAAATACAATGCCATCATCGATGATATCATCCGCCACAAGGAAGAAGGTCGTCCGGTGCTGGTAGGTACTACCAATGTGGAAGTATCCGAGTTATTGAGCAAGATGCTGAATATGCGGAAGATTCCGCACAATGTATTGAATGCAAAACAGCATCAGCGCGAAGCGGAGATTGTGGCACAGGCCGGCCTGAGCGGACAGGTGACCATCGCCACCAATATGGCGGGTCGTGGTACGGACATCAAACTCGGCCCCGGCGTGAAAGAGTTGGGTGGTCTGGCTATTATTGGTTCGGAACGCCACGATTCCCGTCGCGTAGACCGTCAGTTGCGCGGTCGTGCCGGTCGTCAGGGCGATACGGGTTCTTCTCAGTTCTACTCAAGTCTGGAAGACAACCTGATGCGTCTCTTTGGTTCCGAAAAAATCGCAGGCTTCATGGATAAAATGGGCTATAAGGAAGGCGAAGTCATTCAGCACTCCATGGTGACCAAATCCATTGAACGCGCACAAAAGAAAGTAGAGGAAAACCACTTCGGCACCCGTAAGCGCTTACTCGAATATGATGACGTTATGAATGCACAGCGCGAGGTGATTTACAAACGCAGACAGCACGCGCTGATTGGCGAGCGCATCACGTTTGATTTGATTAATATGTTCTATGACCTGTGCGCTGAAATCTGCAAAGACGGCAAGATTGCACAGGATATCGAGGCATTTAAACTGGATGCCATCCGTTTCCTTTCCGTTGACACTGCCATCACAGAAGATGAGTTAAAAAACAAGAAAGCGGAGGCGCTGACACATCAGTTGTACCAGGAAGTGTACAAAAAATACCAGCGCAAATCAGAAGCCATCATGCAGGAAGCATATCCTGTGATTAAGAATGTTTATGAACAACGCGGCAATGTATTCCAGAATATCGTGATTCCGTTTTCCGATGGCACCAGAAGCATCAATATCGTTGCCAATCTGGAAAAAGCTTACAACAGTCAGGGTCGCGAACTGATAAAATTATTCGAACAAAATATCATTCTGTCTTTCATTGACCATCACTGGAAAGACCACCTTCGTCAGATGGATGAACTGAAACATTCTGTTCAGATGGCGGTACACGAACAAAAAGATCCGTTGTTGATTTTCAAATTCGAAGCTTATGAGTTGTTTACGCAGATGTTGTCATCCATCAACAAGGATGTGACGACTTTCCTGATGAAAGGCAGCTTACCGGTACAGGATGCGGAACAAATACAGCAACACCGTCAGCGCAAAGTGGTGGAAAGAACCAAAGAAACGAGAGGTGACGGTACCGTAGAAGATGAATACCATGGCGGGGAAGCCGCTGCTGAACAACCACAGGAAAAACAACAGCCTGTGCGTGCGGAATTGAAGATTGGACGCAATGACCCATGTCCTTGTGGAAGCGGTAAGAAATTCAAACAATGCCACGGCAAAGAAATGGCATAAAGGTTGCAGAGACATTGCTATTGGTGTAAGCCAATGACATAAACATCGTATTATGAAATATCTGTTGGCACTTTTTTGTATGATACTGTCTGCGGGCATCGTACGCGCACAGGACTCCGACTCTTCGGTGATGAAAAACAATATTCTGTTTTTCAAGGATCCACGCGTGGATGTGCTGCAGAAAATGTACTCACGCAACAATCAACCTAAGAAAAGCTATATCCGCGTACAGGTATTTCAAGCCTCTACCCGCGATAAGATATTTGAAGCAAAAGCACAGTTCTCCGCCCGCTTTCCGGGTATTGCTACTTTTGTCACCTATGCGCCGCCCAACTTCCGGCTTCGCGTCGGTGAGTTTGCGACACAACAGGAAGCATTCAAATTCATGCAGCAAACCAAGCCTTATTTCCCGGCCAGTTTCGTAATTGAAGAAAAAGGCGGCGACGATGATAAGCAGAAGCCGAAGAAATAGGATACATCCTACACGTTGGATAGCAACGTTATTACTTTTTATCCTTCAACACAAGCGAAACACCTGTCCAATAGGTGATACAAGCCGATACCAGCAACGCGGTGAATCCCATGTATTGTGTGCTTGTTAAAGGAGCATCGTATTTAAACAATATCAATGAAATGATAACGGTAGGTATCAACCAACCCAACAATGGCAATAGGTATTTAAATTTCATAGTTCAGATTTTCTTTACTAATGGTATAAAAAAAGAGGCCATAACAGTTTTCTGTTACAGCCAATAAATTATCTTCTATTTATTTTTAATATTCCGAATCCGGATTTTCTTCATTCACTTCGCCCCAGTTGCCGATATTATCGCCACTGATGAGTGTTCCTCCGCCATCATTACAGAAGTCTTTCACCAGCGTTGAATCGGAAGGTCGGAAGAATTTAGCGGATTTATTCAGTCCCAGCTTAGGGTCATTGTAAGCATTCTGCATGAACATTCCCCAAACCGGCATCGCAGCACGTCCACCCTGCCCTGTTTCCGTATAGAGGAAACGCAGCAGCGGATCATCGCAGCCTACCCACACACCGGCCAGCAATTGCGGCGTAAATCCGATAAACCACGCATCGGTATTCTTATTGGTTGTACCAGTTTTTCCGGCCACGTCTGTCGGATGAGAGAAATAGCCCCGCAAACCTGCGGCGGTACCTCCCGGCGACACCGGCCCTTTCATTATTTCACACATCTTATAGGCCGTATTATCACTGAATACTTCTTTCATTTCCGTGGTGAAGTTCTGTATCACATTGCCATCCTTATCTTCGATGCGCATTAAATACTGCGGTTTCGTACTAATACCTGCATTACAGAAAGTTGAATAGGCCGTCATCATTTCATATAAGGAAATCTCGCCGGCTCCCAGACAAATGGAAGGCACCGTAGGAATATTGGAGGTAATCCCCATCTTATGCGATAAGTCCACCAATGCTTCGGGGCCAAAATTCTTCATCATATAGGCCGCCGCTGTGTTGATAGAGCGCGCCAGACAGACCTTCATCGGATAAGCTCCTCCATAGCGTCCGGAGTTTCTCGGCTGCCATACTGTTCCCTGATAAGTTACGGTGATTGGACCGGTTGGTATCAGCATACAAGGCGACCACCCATTATCTACGGCCAGTGCGTATTGCATCGGCTTGAAGGTGGAGCCCACCTGCCGCTTGGTATTGACATTACAGTGGTCGTATTTAAAGAATTCAAATTTCGGACCACCTACCCACGCACGCACATAACCGGTATAAGGTTCCACCACCATCATCCCGATTTGCAGGAAAGACTTGTAGTATTTTACCGAATCGTACGGTGTCATGGTCGTATCCCGCATTCCTTTATAGGTAAATACTTTCATCTTCACCTTTTCGGTTTTAAAACGCTGCAGGATATCATCGGCATCGAGGCCCTGCTCTTTCATGGCATACCAGCGATCCGTATACTTACAGGCCGTTTCCAGAATGCGCTTACCTTCTTTGGTTTCCCACGGTTTCCAGCCGTTTTTAAATTGCGCATTGAATACATTCTGATAACGCGACAAATGCTGCGTGGCCGCCTCCTCCGCATATCGCTGCATGCGGGTATCGAGCGTGGTATAGATTTTCAAACCATCGGTATAGATATTGTACGATTCGCCGTTTTGCTTTTTATTTTCCTTGGCCCATTTTTTCAGTTCCTCTGCCAGTACCATTCTGAAATATGGTGCAAGTCCGTCGTTAGCCGACTCCGGATGAAAATCGAGTTCGATAGGCTTATCTTTTAAAGCCTCAAACTGCGCCGGCGTGATATCGCCATTATCTTTGAGCTTGCGCAATACCGTCGCCCTGCGCTCTCTGGTGCGCTGCTCAAAACGGCGCGGATTATAGTAAGACGGATTCTGCAGCATACCAACAAACATGGCGGCTTCCTCTACCGTAAGGTCTTTGGGTTTCTTATTAAAGTATACGCGAGACGCACTCTCAATACCCACGGCATTATTGACGAAGTCAAATGTATTGAAATACATCGCGATAATTTCTTCTTTGGTATACCGGCGTTCCAGCATAACGGCAATCACATATTCCTTGGCTTTCTGGAAGATGCGCTGCACCAGATTCTTGGCGCGTTTGTGGAACATATTTTTTGCCAGCTGCTGGGTAACGGTACTACCGCCACCGGTTTGACCGGCCATAAATATCACGGCAATGGTACGCTTTAAATCTATGCCGGAATGCTCGTAGAAACGTTCATCTTCATTAGCAATCAGGGCTTTTACGAGATATGGCGACAACTCATCATATTGTACATTGCTTCTGTTATCGACATAGTACTTACCAATGAGTACGGAATCCGCAGAGTAAATTTCGGAAGACAGATTCGCTGTCGGATTTTCGAGTTCATCAAAGCTCGGCAGTGCGCCGAACACACCGATACGCACCAGCAGAAAGAAAACGATGACAGACAGTACACCGAGGCCAAACAATTTCCAGATATTTCTGGGTTCTTTCATCCAATCTATTGCGCTCATTGCTCCATATAATTTTCCATGAAAAATACGGCATATTTATCTAAATCTGCCTGCTTCTTTATCAACTTGTAATTGGCCGGTGCTATCACATAGAACTGCACCTTTGCCGCACTGTTTTTACCCATCACCATAGCGGATTCCGCGGATATCTTGCGATAATATTTCAGGGCATCCGTGATGCCTTCAAATCTGCGCATCTGGATAACGCCGAAACCTTCTATGAAATACGGGTTTATTTTTATCTTCTGGTCGTCAAAGAATTTCTTGTTGAAAGCCTGAATATTTGCGACGATGTCGCCCACTTTCAGGTATTTGTCATTCAGTCGCGCAATCACAAACAAGTCGGATGTATCTGTAACAAATTCCAATTTCTCTGAAATCACTGCCGGTTTCGCAATGGTATCCGCCTGTACAATGGCAGCCGTGCTATCCTTGAGGTTACTTTCAAACTGAATATAGGCAATCAGGTATTCCTGTGCTTTCTGCTTGATGGCGCCATCGCGGTATTTCATTACGATGTCAGACAGTGATTTTTTGTAGGCATCGAACTGCTGTAGTTTGCCGTAAGAAACCGCTTCCAGAAATTCGAACTGCGGAATCTCCGCCGCTCCAGGATATTGTGATTTAGCGAGGTATTTATTTTTGATGACCTGGTCATACTGACCTTCGTTAAAGAGCTGATACGTACTGGCGTAGAGTTTCTGAGCACTTCCGGCGGCAGGATCTTCCTTGACCTTAGGCTTGCCTTCACCGTTCAGTACAGCGGCCACTTCACTGTCGGGGTATTTTTCCAGGATATAGTCTTTCTCCTTCTGCGCAAGTCCGTTCAGCTGCTGCTCCTTGAAAATCAGGTATTCATAATAATGCGCGAGTGCATCGTAATTGCTGTTCGGGAAACGGCGAATGAGATCATCAAATGCCTGTTTGGCTTTCGGCAGATTATTGAGTTTGTTTTTAAATATCTCTCCTTTGCCGAAAAGCGCGTTGGCAATTTTCTCATTGGAGAAAATAAAATCCAGAGAATCTTTCGGAATCTGCAGAGAATCTGCGACCGGTTTTACCGCATTCTTTTCCGTCGTTTTCTTTGTGTCCGTTGTCGGTGCATTGCCCGGCTGTGCAGCAGGCTGCCCGAAAGAGGCGTCCTCAAACACATCTGATTTGTTGCTGCGCCTCCAGTTGTCCTCCAGTTTGCGGTCGCCCCACACTCGGATAAACTCATTATATCCTTTGCTTTTCGCTTCCGGATTGTAGAAATACCAAAGTCCGTTGGAAACGGCATCTTCCGGAATGAATGCCACCGGCTGGAAGCTGTCCGCACCGCCTTCGGTACTGAAACGGGATTTCTTTTTTTCCGCTTTCTCTTTAATGGCCTGTTGTTCGGCAAGGTACTTTTTCAATTCCGCCGGACTCATTCTGCCGAGTCGCTGCAGGCTGTCTTCCTGCGCAATGGTTTTATTGTAGCCTGCCAGTTCATTCAGGATATCCTTGCGGTCTTTTATTTTGTCGTACTGTTCGAATGTTGTCGGAAGATAGACGATAGCGCTGTCGTAGTAAACGGCTGCCTCTCCGTACATTTCCTTGTCGTAATAAATCTCTCCCAACTTCAGGAAAGACTTGCCTTTCTGCACGAGATTGGTCGTGCTCTTATCAATAGATTTCTGCAGATAAGCTATCGCATTACCGGAATCATTGCGGAAATAATAGTAATTGGCAATCGTGTACAACACTTCATCCGCATAGTCCTTGTTTTTGCCAAAGCGAATCAGCTTGGTGAGCATCTTCACAATATCCTGATCCGCCAAATCCGGATTTTCGCTATACAACTTGGCCAGCTGAATCTGTGCGAACAAATTGAGTTCTTCCGTTTTGGTATGTTTTCCCGCTTTCACAAAATAATCCACTGCATCCGCCGGCTGATTGTTCAGCATATACAGCTGTGCCAGTATGTATTCGTAATACGCGCGCTGCTTTTTCTTTTTAAACAACAGCATCGCATTTTCGAGTTCTTCAATAGCCGGAGAGTAATCTTTTCTGCGGATGTTGTAATATGACTCTGCCAGATAAAATTCGCGGCGTTGTTTTTTGGTCAGTTTGCGCAGCGATTTTCCATAGGCGAGCATACTTTTCGCATCGGGATAGTTTTCCAGTTCTATGAGCGACTTCGCCATCCAGATAATAGCTTCGGGCCGTGACGGCTGATGTTTCATGCGCTCCCACAGCGACAATTTTTCAAACTTTGCTTCCTGCTTTTTTGACAGGCTATCCAGTGGTTTCTGATTATCCCGGTTGCCGGTCGAATCTTTATAATACGGGTTTTCCACGTACTTATCACCCAGTAATACGTAAGGCTGCGTGGTATTCTGACTCGGTTTTTTGGAAGAGGATTTAGTATCCGGCAGTATAATCTTGGAATCGGTGGAATCTTTGCTGCTGCTGGTTTTTGACTTTGCCTTGGCCAGCAAGTCGGCAGGAATTTTCTTGCCTTTTTTCTGGAGTTCAATGATTTTCTTCTTTGCCTTGATGATTTCCTCGAGTTCCTTTTTCTTTTTGGCAATCGCTGCTTCCTGCTTTTTGCGGGCATCTTCGGCTTTTTCCTTGGCGGCATCCTGCTGTTGTTTCCACTGCAGGTCGATGAATTTCTTCTTGGCGTTGGCTTTCTTTTCTATTTCTTTCTGGCGTTTGCGCAGATATTTCAGGCGGTCGCGGTTGCTGAATTCCACCTTATTGTTCATCTTACCCGGCTTCATCGTAGTGACGATGTACTGGAAAGTAATCAGCGAGGTATCGTATTGCTGACGAAGGAACTGCGATTTCCCCAGCAGCAGGAAAGCGTTATCGCGCCAGCGGCTGTAGTCATGCAACTGTAGCACAATGCCGGTTTTCTTGGCCACCGTTTCCATTTCGCCTGTATAATTGGAAAAATCCGCCTCATCATGGTAATAAAACGGAAGCAGCTTATTGTAGTCGTAAGTGCGCTGGAACTGATAAGTGCGCACCACTTCCTTATACAACTCGTTGGCGTTGAAGTAATAGTTATTCCGGGTGGTCAAATCGCCCCAGGCTCTTTTAATAATATTCGGTTTCTGGTATTGTGACGACGTTTTTTTCTTCTTATCGGCCCACAACGGAGCAGACAAAAAGAGAAATGCCGCTGTCAGCAACAGCAGTTTTTTGACCGTAAATAGACGCATGCTCGTTTTTATTCCCTAATTTTAACGCAATTTCCAAAAATTATTTTACTTATTGGAGTGATTTTTATTTAATTAACCCTATGTCCCTAAAAAAAACTACCCGTCAGCGCTGGCTCGAGAAACTGAAAACGGTCTACCGGTTTCAGATTGTCGATGAGAAGCACTATGACGTGAAGCTGGTAGTGGCACTGAACCGACTGAATGTCATCACATTATCGGGTATTATTATTGCCTTTTTCACCTTTCTCAACTTCCTGCTGATTGCCTATACGCCGCTGAAACAATACATTCCCGGCTACGGCACTTCAGACAGCCGGCGCGACGCGATACAGACCCACATCAAAAGCCGGCAACTGGAAGAGAAGGTGAGCCAGCAACAGCAATACCTTACGAACCTTCAGAATATCTTACAGGACAAAGTGGTGGTGGACGCCGTGCCATCGACTGCCAAAAAGCAGCAAACCGATCCGGCTGTGTTGTCGGAGAAATCTCCGGAAGAAAGCAAATTCGTACAATCGCTGGAAAAAGGATTGCAGCATGCAGAATTACTGGAATCAATAGAAGATTCACGGAGTAGTATTTTCAGCAATCTGGAATTGCAAAAACCTGTGAAAGGCGGAATCCGTACCGGATTCACGGAAGTCAATCCGTCCATTACCTTTGCCGCCGCGACGCAGGAACAGGTGAAAGCCATTCTGTCGGGCAACGTCATCCTGAGTGGCACGAGTCCGGAGTCCGGCGCTTTCATTGCCGTGCAGGCAGATAATCAACTCGTATATATTCTCAAAAATAACAGTCAGGTTTTGAAGAAAACCGGTAACTTTGTTGAAAAGGGAGAAGTAATTGCCATCGCCGGTGCACAAAACAATCAGGCGGTGACCGTACTCGAAGTATGGTACAAAGGGCAAGCTATCAATCCCGTAAAATTTTTAAAATAAACGCCTATGTTCTCCAAAAACATCCTGAAAAGCGGCGGTGAGCCATTGGTTGCCAACAAAATCAACGACGGGACCATCATTTCCGGCGACGTAAGTGCACAGACAGACCTCCGCATTGACGGAAAAATTTTGGGAAACATCACCTGTACTTCTAAGGTGGTGGTGGGCGCTACGGCGCATATTTCCGGACATATCAAATGCAACGACCTGACCATTGAAGGACAAGTGAAGGGCAACCTGGAAGTGAATGGCACCCTTTTCTTCAGAGGCACCGCGAAATACGAAGGCGATGTGAGATACCGCAAGCTCATCGTAGAAGAAGGTGCTTCCATCAGCGGTGCGCTTTTTAATTCCACACCTGCCGCCAAACCGGCAACACCCGCGCTACAACATGGAACAGCAGCAGCCACCCCGCAAACAGCCGGCTAAGTCTATCAACAACTGGATAGCGTATTCCGGCATGGCATTCGAAATGTTTGCCATCATCGGACTTTTTGCCGCCGGCGGATATTACCTCGACAAAAAGCTGGGCACCGCGCCGGTATTGCTTATTCTGTTTTTACTGCTCGGATTATCTGTCGCGTTCTATCGCATTTATAAGCAGTTCAGTCAAAAATAATTCCTATTTAACTTATCTTTGCCCTATGAAATGGATGCTGTCATTAGTCCTGCTGACCATCGTGTTTATTGCGGCCAGTTTCGGGGTGTCGCCGGAGCGTGTGGTGGCGTTCCGCTGGATGACGCTGGGCATGGCTTTTGTTTCTTTTATCTATTATTTCATCGTGCGTTTTTCCAATATGCAGAAAGCGCAAAAAAGAGCCGGCGGCAACCTGGCGGCCATTATCATAAAATTCTTTCTGTCTGCATTGGTGGTGATACTTTACATTATATTTTTCCCGGAAACCAACAGTACCGATATCTTTATTTTTCTGGGTGCCTACGTGCTCTTTTCTATTGTCAGCTATGCGGGCGCCTACAAGGCCGCGTAAATCAGGCTTTTCCGAATTTTGTTGTATATTTAATTAAACGAACGCTATGAAAAATAACTACTTCATATACTTAGCAATAGTAGCTGCATGCATACTGATGGGCTTCAAACCACCGAAAAGCAGTGCGCCAAAATCCGATATTTTGTTTTCCAAATACGGCGGCGATGTCGAAAAAATGATGCGCGAGGAACGCATAAAAGACTCCATCGCTCATCCTTATCTGTATCAGACACCGCAGGAGCCGACGGCGCCCGCGGCGCCTGCTATCGATGATGAGCGTGTGATACTGGAAAAAGCGGCAGTGGCACCGGCCTTCCCCGGCGGAGAAGCAGGCTTGCAGGAATATATCGCCTCCTCTACTGCCTTTATTCCGGATACGCTGGTCGGCAAGAAGGCAACGGTGATCGTGAAATTTTATGTCAACACGCTGGGTGATGCGAAAAATCCGAAAATCATCCAATCAGACAATGCGTCCTTTGACTTACAAAGTTTACTGGTCATTGAAGGTATGCCGAAGTGGACACCCGCCCAGCAGAACGGCAAAGAGGTGAACTGCTACGTAACGCTCCCGCTGAAATACGGGCAGTAACTTTGGTTCATTGGAATCAAGTGGTTGTCTTGTTTAAGATAAGGCCGTCATATTAATCACCATCACTCCACCACCGGCTTCAATCCTCTGACGCCCATATCCACAACGGAATCCAGTACGGCGTTGCC
>ERZ1645187.849-NODE-849-length-29625-cov-132.657119_pt1 | contig 29625 bp, 25 predicted proteins | sample MGYA00575352_ERZ1645187 | MGnify/ENA primary metagenome ERZ1645187 (study PRJEB40837, sample SAMN11349314) | freshwater sediment metagenome | isolation source: river sediment | host: Sediment | place: India: Wazaribad , New Delhi | collected 2017-02-21 ...
CGTCCTCATCGCCGCGGTCCGTCTATGGACGCGTGCATTCGTCAACAGGACCTAGCTCTGATTGAAACCGAAGAGCAAGAACGTGCCCGGGCCTCGCGCCCACCGACCGCCGATCACCGCGCCCGATCGAACCACCCTCGCCGCGCTTGACCCGAACGCGGGACTCGGGCTTGATCCCGCGCCCGGCCGCTCGAGCGGCCCGACCGGTTTCCCGCAGGCCCGACCTGCGTCCATCAGGAGCATCCCATGTCCGATCCCGCCGGCGTCGCCGCCGACCAGCTCAAGTCCTTCGTGGAGCGCATCGAGCGCCTCGAGGAGGAGAAGCAGACCATCGCCGACGACATCAAGGACGTCTACGCCGAGGCCAAGGCCAACGGCTACGACACCAAGATCCTTCGGCAGGTCATCCGCATCCGCAAGCAGGACAAGTCCGAGCGCGAGGAGATGGAGGCGCTGCTCGAGCTCTACATGCAGGCCCTCGGCATGGGCTACGGCCGCGTCCAGGAGTGATGCCACCGGCCGCGGCTGCCGAAGCACCCGGCCGTCGACCCGCCCCGAACATGCGAACGGCGCCCCCGGGGCGCCGTTTTCGTTTCTCGAGACCGTCGGCGCGAGCCGAGCGATCACTCGGTGCGCAGCACCGCCAGCGCGACGATCGCCGGACCACTGAACCGGCGCTGCCCGAGACCGTCGAAGGCGCCGAAGCCGAAGCCGGCGGCGAGTGTCACGCCGGGCTTGGCCAGAAGCCCCGAGAGGCTGTCCTGATCGGGGTGACGCAGCTGAGCGAAACCGCGACCGTTGACGCCGTTGGTGTCGTAGAGCCGCCCCTCGGAGGCGCGGTCCGACTTGCCGGCGACCAGTCGCGCCGTCGGATCGGCGATACGGTCCGCCTTTGCCACCTGGGCGGCGCTACGCGCCACCGCACCGGCCGTCGGCGACGGCGGCTGCGCCATGTAGCGCGACGGGATCTCACCCGGCGCCCGCGTCTCGTTCCCCAGCGACGCCGTCTGAATCGTGCCCAGCGACCGTGAGGTCGGCAGCGACGCCGTGGCGAAACCCGCGGTCTCGGGCGCGGCGGAAGCGGCATAGCCGAGCGCCGAGGCGGGCTCGTCGCGTTCGCCGGTCAGGGCCGCGAAGGCCTGGGTCGGATCGGCGTCGAGACCCGCGACCCTGAGCGATCCGCCCGGCCGCGCCGCCGGCACCGGCACCGCGATCGGCGTGCCGCGCACCGGTTCGAAGGCGAGAGCCGCCGTGGCGAAGGAGGATCCCGGACGGGCCTCGGGCATCGGCACCGCGATCGGCGTGCCGCGCATCGGCTCCATCGCCAGCGCCGCGACCTGCTGCGGCGCCTCGCCGGCCGGCTTGCCGCTCGGCCCCTGGACCCAGCCGGGCGGCAGCTCGTTGCCGGTCGGGCCATAGCGCGACGGAATCGCCGAGGCGGCCACGGCGCCGCGCGGCGAGGGCTGCGGCAACGGCGTGGCGATCGGCAGCCCGACCAGCGATCCCTTGCCCGCGAAGGTCGGTTGTGGCGGTTCGGCTGCGGCGAGCCGCGGCGCCACCGCGCTGGCAGCCGGAGCCGGCGGCGGGGTCACCTCGGCGAGCCGCACCTGCGGCTGGACCGGCTTGGAGCGATAGACCGGGACGAGGCCGTCGGCGACACCCGGCGGGTTCTCGGACCGCGATGCCGCCGCCACCTTGGCCTGCGGCAGCGGACCCTGGCGCAGCTCCTGCTGACGACGCGGGGCCGGAGCGGCCTCCTCCTCGTCGTCACCCGGCGTCGCCGAATAGGAGGAGGACGACGACGAACCGCCGCCGAACAGGGCGGCGAGCAGGCCCCCGCCCGTCGACGACGAACTCGACGATCCGCCGCGCGCCTTGCGCTGCTCGACCTCGGCCATCGCCGTCTGATAGCCCGACAACGGTTCGCCGTCGGCCGGCAGATGCGCCGTCTTGCCGTCGGGGAAGAGGCGGACCAGTTGTTCACGGGTCATGCGCGGCCAGGCGCGTACCGAGCCGGTGTCCATGTGGACGAAGGGCGAGCCCGAGGTCGGATAGAAGCCGACGCCGCCGACCTGCTTCTTCATGCCGGTCTCGCGCAGCCGCCCGAGGTTCACGTCCGGCAGATAGAAGTCCATCGCCTTGCCCAGCATGTGCTGGGAGAACTTGGCGACGCCGCGCGAGCGCGACCTGAGCGCGTTGTTGGTGGTCGGCGAGCGATAACCGGAGACGATGTGGATCGGCTCGGAAGACCCCGTGTCGCGATAGACCTCCCACACGAGGTCGAACAGCGACGGATCCATCCGGGTGACTTCGTTGCGACGCCAGTCGCGCAACAGTCGGTTCAGCTCCTGAAGGCCGCTCTGATCGTAGACGCCGTCGCGCTTGAACACGATCGACGCGCGTTCCTGCGTGTGGGTGTTGATCAGATGGAGAGACCGGACTTCCGAATGAGCCGCCCCTGCCGACGCGGCGAGAACACACGTTCCGGCGAGAAACCTCGCGACCTTGCGGCGATTACCCATCTACATGCGCCTCGATCGACCCTGGGGGTGTCTTTCCATGGAACGCCGCGAGATGAAAGTCTGAAAATGGCCTTTCGACGACCGCGGGCGACGAAGGCCCACTTTCGCCGTAAACGGTTAATGAAACTTTTACCTTAAGAACGCCGCGAAAGGAATGTGTTCACCACGTATACGAGGTGGTGCGGAAGGCGAGCCGCCCGCTTTCGACCCTCCCCGCCGACGACCGAGGGGACCACGAGGCCCCCTCTGCGCATGTCGCAGTGATCGTCGCGCGCCTCACATCCCGAGCAGGCGCTTCACCTTGGCGTCGTGGCCGTAGACGTCGGGCCGGGTCTGCAATTGGCCGCCGTCGTCGACCCAGGCGGTGAAGTAGTTGATGTGCACCGGCACCGTCCGCTTCAGCCCGATCGTCCGCTCGGAACCGCCGACCATCTTCTTCAGCCGCTCGCCGTCGATCTTCTCGGGCTCCTCCGACAGCACCGCGTCGGCGAAGGAGAAGGGCTCGTGCACGCGCACGCAGCCGTGGCTGAGCGCCCGGAAGCTCTGGGCGAAGAGCCCGCGCGACGACGTGTCGTGCAGATAGACCGCATGCTGGTTGGGGAAGAGGAACTTGATGTTGCCGAGCGCGTTGCCGCCACCCGGCCGCTGCCGGATCGACACGTTGGCGGCATTCACCGTCGTCCAGTCGACCGTCGTCGGATCGACCATCTCGCGGCCGACGCGGATTTCGTAGCCGCCGCGCGACAGTGACTGCCCCGCAGAGGACTGCAGCCGGCCCAGCATCTCCTTCTTCACGATCGAATAGGGCACGTTCCAGTAGGGGTTGACCACCACCTGTTCCATCGTGTCCGAGAAGATCGGCGTCGGGTTGGACGGCTTTCCGACGATCACCCGGGCGTGGTGGACCGACTGCCCGCTCTTCATCACGTCGAGATGGAAGTCCGGCACGTTGACGAAGACGTGCAGATCGCCGAGGTCGCGCGGCAGCCAACGCCAGCGCTCCATGTTGGAGATCATGTCGGCGATGCGCGCCGCGGTGCCGTTCTTCTCGCCGTTGAGCGCGCTCACCGTCTCGCGACCGACCGTGCCGCTCGGCGTCAGTCCGCGATCACGCTGGAAGCTCTTCACCGCCTCGGCCAACGAGGGGTCGAACACCTCGGCGTCGCTCGCCACGCCGCCGACCCCGAGCCGCTCGCGCAGGAGCGCCACGCGGGCATCGCGTTGCCCGGGCTTCAGCGTCGGCCCGACCGGCACCATCACCATCGGCACGTCCGGCGTCGCCGCCCTGAAGTCGGCCAGCATCGCCTTGAGCCGGCGATAGCCCTGGTGCGTCGGAGCGTAGGAAGCGAGGACCTCCGCCGTCGAAGCCGAGCCGGCGAGCCGGTCGAGCACTTCACGCGCCTCGGTCTTCGGCGGCGTCGGCGTCACCAACTCGTGGACGCGGCCGGGATCGAAGCGACCGCTCTGCAGATGGCGGGCGAAGCGCACCGCCGTCTGGGCGAAGGCGATCTCGGCCTTCGACCGCACCTGCGGATCGAGCCCCGCCTCGACGCGCGGCAGCGCGTAGTCGCGCGGCTCGAGCCCGTCCTCCGCCGCCCGCGCGACGGCCTGCGCCGCGCCGCGAGCACGTTCGGTCGCCCCCTGGCCGTCGACGAACAGCGGCACGAAGGCACGATCGGAATAGAAGGCGAGGAGCGCGGCGCGATCGGCGCGATCCTCGGCGGTGCCGGCGAGCGGCTGCAGATCGGCGAGCGCCGTCTTCAGCGCCGCCGCCGCAGCCTCCGACGCCAGCGTCGCGGCGATCGCGGCCTCGGTCGACGGCGTCGCCGCCGCCGTGGCGGCCGGAACCGGCGTGGCCGGCGCGCCCGTCACCACACCCGACACCGTCGCGACGACCGGCGCCGGGGCGACCGTGGTCGTCGCCGTCACGGTCGGCTCGACCGGCGGCATCGCCTTCGCGGCCACCGGAGCGACCGGCTCGGAGGCGGTCGAATAGTTTCCGCCACCGGCGGTGGCCGGGGCCGTGGTCTCGCTCGGCATCACCGACGCGACGTTGGTCTCCGCCTTCGCCGGCTCCGGCGCCGGCGAGGCCGCCGCGGCCTCGACCTTCTCGGGCGCGACCGTCTCGGCCGCTTCGACCTTCTGGGGCCGGCTCGTCGCCTCGGCCGCCTCGACGGGCAACACCTCCGCCGGCCTGGCCTCGATCGCCTCCGCCGCCTTCGGCGCTTCGGCCGGAGCCTCGACCGCCTTGTCGGCCGGAGCCGGCACCTCGGCAGCCTGCGGCGCGACGACCTCGCCCGGCGGCGTTTCGGTGGGCGCCGCGGCCTTCGCGGGGTCGACGACGGCCTCCGGAGTGGCGACCGGGTCGACGGCCGGTGCCGTCGGAGCCGGCGCGTTCTCCGCCGTCGGCTCGTGCTTCGTCGTCGCCTCGCCGGCCGGCGACGGCGTCAACGACGCCGGCTGCGGCCGCAGCGGCTCGGGCGCGGTCTTCGGCGCGGAGAGGACCGATCCCTTCGGCGCCGGCAGCTCGGTGAGCCCGCCGGTCTTCGGGCCGGGAGTGAGCGCCATGATCGACCCGGTGATGATCCGGTCGAGCTCTTCCTCGGCGACCGCGTCGCCCGCCCGCGCCCGATCGATCGCCGCCGCGACGATCGCCGCGGGGTCGACCGTCAGGTCGAGGGAATTGGCCAGGAAGTCGCCTCCGGATGCGGTCGACTGGATCGTCGGCGGCGTCGCCGGATCGTCGGCCCAGGTCGTGCCGAGGCCGGAGGTCGCCAGGATCGTTCCCAGAAACAGGGAGGACCAGCCGAGCGATTTCATGTCTTGCGCTCCCGACAAGCGGTTCGAGTCGAAATCCGGATTCGAAAGAATGTTACGTCGAATGCCGAGCGGTCACCTCACGATGGCGCGATCTCGCAGATCGCGTCTCCGTTCACTCCGCCGCTTCGGCCTCCGTCGTCTCCTCCAAACCATATTCCTTGAGTTTGCGATAGAGCGTCGAGCGGCCGATTCCGAGCCGCTTGGCGACTTCCGTCATCCGTCCACCGTAATGATCGATGGCGATGCGGATCATCTCCTCCTCGATCGCGGCGAGATCGCGGACGTGTCCGTTCTCGTCGAGCGACCGGAGGAAGCCGAAAGGCGCCGGCCCCGATCCGGTCGTCAGCCCCGACGGGCTCGGCGACCAGCCGGACATCGGAATTTCCGCGGTCGACCCGGCGCCGAAGCGCGGCGCCGGCGCACTGCGCGCGACCGCTTCCTCGACGACCGGACGAGACGCGCCGGCCAGCACGATGCCGTGACGCGCCTCGACCGCCACCTCGCCGACCTGAGCGGCGATCTGCGGGAACTCCTCGACCCCGAGATAAGCCCCGTCGGAGAGCACCACGGCACGGAACACAGCGTTCTCGAGCTGGCGGACGTTGCCCGGCCAGTCGTAGCGCTCGAGCAGCGCCATCGCCTCCGGCGCGACGCCGAGCAGACGGCGGCGGCCTTCTTCCGCCGCGAAGCGGGCGACGAAGGTCCGGACCAGTTCCGGAATGTCCTCCTTGCGGTCCCTGAGCGGCGGCACCCAGACCGGGAAGACATTGAGCCGGTAGTAGAGGTCCTCTCGGAAGCGGCCTTCCTTGGTGAGATCGAGCAGCGACCGGTTGGTCGCCGAGATCAGGCGGAAATCGACCTTCACCGGCTTCCGCGACCCGACCGGTTCGATCTCGCCCTCCTGGATGGCGCGCAGAAGCTTCACCTGGATCTCGGGCGGCAGCTCGCCGACCTCGTCGAGGAAGAGCGTGCCACCGTGGGCCTCCTGGAACTTGCCGACGTGACGGTCGACCGCGCCGGTGAAGGCGCCCTTCTCGTGGCCGAACAGGATCGATTCGACCAGATTCTCGGCGATCGCCCCGCAGTTCACCGTGACGAAGGGCTTCGCCCGGCGATCCGACGAGCCCTGGATGGCGCGGGCGATCAACTCCTTGCCCACGCCGCTCTCGCCCTCGATCAGGATCGGGATCTGCGAGGAGCTGGCGCGCCGGCCGAGACGGATCACCCGGTCCATCGAGGGGGAGGCGGTGACCAGATCGTCGAAGGTCAGCGTCCCCGTGGCGGCGCGGCGCGAGCGCACCACCTCCTCCTCCAGGCTGGCGAACTTCAGCGCATTGGTCATCGACACCTGCAGGCGTTCCGGCGACAACGGCTTGACCACGAAGTCGAAGGCCCCGGCCCGCATCGCCGACACCACCGTGTCGATGCCGCCGTGGCTGGTCTGGACGATCACCGGCACGGCGATCTCCGCCTTGCGCAACTCGATCAGCACCCCCATGCCGTCGAGATCGGGCATCACCAGATCGAGGATGACGAGCGCGATCGTCCGCCCGTCGGGCGAGGTCATCACCCGGACCGCCTCGACGCCGCTGTCGACCACCACCGGCGTGTGGCCGAACCGACGCACCGCCTCCTCGAGCAGCCGCCGCTGGATCGGATCGTCGTCGACGACGAGAATGCGCTCACCCATGTCTTTCCCTGTGGTTCCCACGGTGTCCCGAATCGAGTCGATCGTCGCGGCACGAGGTTGACCGAAGGTTAACGAGCCGGCCCGCCGCGGGACGTTCCCCGTCACGCACCGGCTTCGTCCTCGATTTCCACGGGTTGAAGCGAAGGGGGCTCACCCGATATGGAAGGAGACCGGCTCGCGCCGCCCGGCGGCGCGGGCCTTCCCATCCGCCGGAGCCGCGCCGCCTCATGACCCTCGTCGTCCCCGCCGCCGTCCTCGATCAGAACGCTGCGCCCGCCGCCGCCTCGCCCTTCGGCGCGCTTCCCGAATGGAATCTCACCGACCTCTACCCCTCGATGGATGGCCCGGAGCTCACCGGCGACCTCGCCCGCGGCCTCGCCGACGCGGAAGGCTTCGAGGCGAAGGCCAAGGGCACGCTCGCCGATCTCGCCGCCCGCGGCGACGCGACCGCCCTCCTCGCCCTGGTGAAGGACTACGAGGCGCTTCAGGACCGCCTCGGCCGCATCGGCTCCTACGCCGGCCTCGTCTACTGCGGCGACACCACCGACCCCGTCCGCGCCAAGTTCTACGGCGACGTCCAGGACAGGATCACCAAGGCCTCGACCTACCTCCTGTTCTTCGAACTGGAGCTGAACCGCATCGACGATGCCGCGATCGACGCCCTGATCGCGAGCGACGCCGGCCTCGCGCACTACCGGCCGTGGCTCGAGGACATCCGCAAGGAGAAGCCGCATCAGCTCTCCGACGAGATCGAGAAGCTCTTCCACGAGAAATACGTCACCGGCGCCGCCGCCTGGACCCGCCTCTTCGACGAGACCGTCGCCTCGCTGCGCTTCAAGGTCGGGGCGGACGAACTGCCGCTGGAGGCGACCCTGTCGCGCCTGCAGGACGCCGACGAGGCGAAGCGCCGCGAGGCGGCCGAGGCGCTGGCCGTGACCTTCAAGGCCAACCTGCGCGTCTTCACCCTGATCATGAACGTGCTCGCCAAGGACAAGGAGATTTCCGACACCTGGCGGCACTTCGCCGATCCGGCCGACGCCCGCCATCTCTCCAACCGGGTCGAGCCCGAGGTGGTCGCCGCCCTGGTCGAGGCCGCCCGCGCCGCCTTCCCCAAGCTGTCGCACCGCTACTACGCCCTCAAGGCGAAGTGGATGGGCAAGGACAGGCTCGAGCACTGGGACCGCAACGCCCCGCTCGCCACCGCGCCCTCCCGGGCGATCCCCTGGGACGAGGCCCGCGACACGGTGCTGGAGGCCTACGGCCGCTTCTCTCCCGATCTCGCGGCGTTGGGCAAGCGCTTCTTCGACAACCCGTGGATCGACGCCCCGACCCGCCCCGGCAAGGCCCCCGGCGCCTTCGCCCACCCCACCGTGCCCTCGGCCCACCCCTACCTGCTGGTCAACTACCAGGGCAAGGTGCGCGACGTCATGACCCTCGCCCACGAGCTCGGTCACGGCGTCCACCAGCTCCTCGCCGCCCCCAACGGCGCGCTGATGGCCCCGACGCCGCTGACGCTCGCCGAGACGGCCTCGGTCTTCGGCGAGATGCTGACCTTCCGGGCGCTGCTGGCGGATGCGAAGTCGGTCGCCGAGAAGCGGGCGATGCTCGCCTCCAAGGTCGAGGACATGATCAACACGGTGGTCCGCCAGATCGCCTTCTACACCTTCGAGCGCAAGATCCATGCGGCGCGGCGCGACGGCGAACTGACCAGCGACGACCTCTGCCGTTTCTGGATGGAGGTGCAGGGCGAGAGCCTGGGCCCGTCGATCAACCTCGGCGAGGGCTACGAGACCTATTGGGTCTACATCTCGCACTTCATCCATTCGCCCTTCTACGTCTACGCCTACGCCTTCGGCGACTGTCTGGTGAACTCGCTCTACGGCGCCTATCAGAAGGCGCCCGCCGGCTTCCAGGAGAAGTACTTCGCCCTGCTCTCCGCCGGCGGCACCCGCCACCACAAGGACCTCCTCGCCCCCTTCGGCCTGGATGCCACCGACCCCGGCTTCTGGTCGATCGGCCTGTCGGTGATCGAGGGGCTCATCGACGAGTTGGAGGCGCTCGGCTGACGTAAGTTCCGTAGGCTGCAGAGAACTGCAGGCGAGTTGCATCGCAGCCCTCGCGCGAGGCACACGGCCCCCGCCCCTCGTCGGCGGTGGCCTTCGACGCGTTCGCGTGGCCGGTGCGGTTCGCTTCGCTCCTTGCGCACGACCTCTCACTCGTCATCCACTCCGAGATTCTTTTCGCCTCCCCCCGCCCCCGCCCTTGAAATCGCCTTGCCGCAGGGTCAGATCGAGCGGGCCGTCTCGTCCGCGGGTCGGCGCGCGAGCCACGCGCGCGGCGGACGCGCGCCATCGCGCTCGGACGGCTCTTCCCGGAGGACACGCCATGTTCGACGCCACCAAGCTCCTGCAACAGCTGCTCGGGCCGCAGGCCGCCGCCACGGCGCAGGGCTACATCGATCAGGGACAGAAGGCGGTCGAGGGCCTCGTCGGCCCCGACGCACTCGCCAAGGGCAAGGACCTCCTCGGTCAGGGCCTCTCCTCGCTCGAGGCCACCGCCACGCAATACGTCGGCGCCGACAAGGTCGCCCAGGCCAAGACCCTGGTGAAGGAGAACCAGCTCGCCACCGGCGCCGCCCTCGGCGGACTGCTCGGTCTGCTGGTCGGCACCGAGAGCGGCCGCAAGGCCGCCGGCACCGCCGTCAAGGTCGGCACCGTCGCCGCCCTCGGCGGCCTCGCCTGGAAGGCCTGGCAGAACTGGCAGGCGCAGGGTGCGACCTCGGCGCCCGCCGAAGCCCCCGCCCCTCTCGATCCCGCCACCGAACAGAAGGCCGCCGCCGACACCATCGTCGCGATGATCCAGGCCGCCAAGGCCGACGGCCACCTCGACGACGCCGAGCGCGCCCGCATCATGAGCCGCGTCGGCGACCTCGACGGCCCGGCCAAGGCCTTCCTCGACACCGAGCTCGCCGCCCCGGTCGACGTCGACCGCGTCGCGAGCCTCGCCACCGACGAACCCTCGGCGGTCCGCCTCTACGCCGCCTCGCTCCTCGCCATGGACCCCGATCAGGCGATCGAGCGCGCCTATCTCGCCGCCCTCGCCCAGAAGCTCGGCCTGTCGGCCGACCTCTGCACCGAGATCGAACGCGGCGTGAAGAGCGCCTGAGGTCGAAACGACGGCGGCGGCAGTCTGTCGGACCGCCGCCGCCGGGTTCGCGAGGGAGGATCGGAAGGTCGGGTCCGTCAGAGATCGCGCAGCGATTCGATCAGACGCTCCATGTCCTCGGGCAGGTCGCTCTCGAAGGTCAGCGTCTTCTTCTTCACCGGGTGGGCGAAGGCGAGCAGCCGGGCGTGCAGCGCCTGCCGTCCCAACGCCCGGAGCGCCGTCCCCACTTCCGGTGCCTCGCGGTCGAGCCGATCGAGCTTGGTGCGATAGCCCGAGCCGTAGAGATCGTCGCCGAGCAGCGGATGACCGATGTGGGCGAAGTGGACGCGGATCTGGTGGGTCCGCCCGGTCTCCAGCCGACACTCGACGAGGCTCGCCACCCCCTCGCGACCGGCGCCGCCGAACGTCTCCAGCACCTCGAAATGGGTGATCGCCTCGCGCCCGCCCGACTTCACCACCGCCATCGCCTGCCGATTGCGCGGATCGCGGCCGATGTCGCCGGTGATCGTCCCCTCGCGGTACTTCGGCACCCCCCAGATCACCGCCAGATAGGCCCGCTCCAGGGGTCCGGTGCGGCCGTGATCGGCGAACTGGGCGGCGAGCTTCTGATGCGCCCGATCGGTCTTGGCCACCACCATGACGCCGGACGTGTCCTTGTCGAGCCGATGGACGATGCCCGGCCGCTCCACCCCGCCGATGCCGGAGAGCGAGCCGGCGCAATGATGCAGCAGCGCGTTGACCAGCGTGCCCGACCAGTTGCCGGCGCCCGGATGGACGACGAGCCCCGCCGGCTTGTCGACGACGATGACCTCGTCGTCCTCGTGGATCACGTCGAGCGGGATCGCCTCCGCCGCCGGCGCCGCCGGTGCGGGAGCGGGCAGATCGACCACCACCCGGGCACCCGCGTTGATCTTGCGCGAGGCGTCCGTTACGGTCGCGCCGTCGATCGACACCCGGCCCTCGCCGATCAGGCTCTTCAGCCGCGAGCGGGAGAGGGTGTCGATCCGGCGCGCCAGCGCCGCGTCGAGACGTTCGCTCGGGGCACCCGCCTCGATCGTGATCTCGACCGGCCCGGCGCCGGGCGGAGGGCCCGCCTCCTCGGGTTCGAGTTCGTCGAGGGTCTCGGCGTCCTCGACGACCGACGGGGGCTCGGTGAGGCTCTCGGCCCATTCCGTCGCCTTGCGCGCCATTCGCTCGCGCTTCGTCTCACGCACCATCGACGAGACCTCGATACCCGATGACCAATCCGAATTTCGCCGAAGACGAAGAAAAGCCCCTCGACGCCGCCCAGCTGCGCCTCCAGGCCAAGCTGAAACGACTGCTGTTCTGGTCGACCGGCGTGATGGTGCTCGGCCTCGTCGCCGTCTTCGCCGCGATCTTCTATCGCGTCACCAAGGCGGATGTGAAGCCCGCCGTCGCCTGGGACCGGCCGATCGTCGCCGAGGTGCCGCTGCCGGAGGGTGGCCGCGTCGTCGACACCCGCCTCGACGGCAACCGCATGGCCGTCACGGTCGAGAGCCCCAAGGGCGCCGCGATCCTCCTCGTCGATCTCGAGACGATGAAGGTCGTCCGCCGCCTGGAACTCGGCGCGGCGAAGTGAGGCCACGAGCCGGCACCAACGTCATCGCCGGGGCGACGCGACGCCGCCGTCCGGCCGCGTCGTGTCGCCCGCCGACCTCCGGGCGATCGCTTCAATGCGCCGCCGATTTCGCCTTCGGACGCAGGTCTGTCAGCGCCGCCTTCTGATGGCCGGTGGCGTCGAAGTTCTCCGGCTTCAGCCAGGCGGTGAAGGCCGCCTTCACCATCGGCCATTCCTTATCGACGATCGAGTACCAGGCGGTGTCGCGGTTGCGACCCTTGATCACCATGTGCTGGCGGAAGATGCCCTCGTAGGTGAAGCCGAAGCGGATCGCCGCGGCCCGCGACGGCGCGTTGAGGCTGTCGCACTTCCATTCGAAGCGGCGATATCCGAGATCGTCGAAGGCATGCTTCATCGCCAGGAAGATCGCTTCCGTCGCGGCGCGGGTCTTCTGCAACACCGGCGCGAAGAAGATGTGGCCGGTCTCGATGACGCCGTTGGCGGGCCGAATTTCCATCAGCGTCAGAACGCCCAGCGCCTTGCCGGAGGCGTTGTCGATCACCGCATAGGAGAGCGGATCGGTCAGTTCCTCGCGGCCCTTGAGCCAGGAGAGGAACGACGCCTCGTCGGCGAAGGGCCCGTAGCCGAGATAGGTCCACACCGAATCGTGGCCCTCGATCGCACCCCACAGGTCGTGGCCGTGCTTGGCCGTGTCGAGCGGCTCCAGCCGCCCCCAGGTGCCGGCGATGCTCGCTCGCGCCGGCCGCGCCCGCTCGCTCCAGCCCTGGATCAGGGGGCCGACCGGCCGTTCTTCTTGCCTACCCGCCATGTCGGGGTCTCCTCGTCGGTGTTTCGTCGTCTGCGCGACCTTGGCCCGGCGGGCGCGCCGGATCAACCGCCATCAGGGCTGATACCGACATCGACGCGATCCTCGGTGAAGATCACGCGCTTGCGACCCGCCCCCCTCTCGACCGGACGCTCGAGAGGGCGCAAATATCCGCCATGACCGTCGCGCCCTCCCCCTCCGCCCTCGCTCCCGCCATGACCGGCTCCACCGAACCGGTGCTGGTCGACGTCACCGGCATGACCTGCGCCGCCTGTGCCGCCCGTATCGAGAAGGTGCTCGGCCGCGTCCCCGGGGTCGAGCGCGCGACCGTCAATCTCGCCCTCGAGACCGCCGAGATCGCCGCCCCCGGCGTCGAGACCTCCCTCCTCGTCGCGGCGATCGAGCGCGCCGGCTTCGGCGCCCATCTGCGCGACACCGCCGTCGCTGCCCGCCGCGCCGCCCTCGAACGCGCCGCCGAGGAGCGCGCCGCCGACGAACGCCGCACGCTCCATGTCTTCCTCGTCGCGGCGGCGCTGACCCTGCCCTTCCTGTTCGGAATGATCCCGATGGCGTGGGGCGGCCACGCCGGCTGGCTGACGCCCTGGTTCCAGGTGGCCCTCGCCACCCCGGTCCAGGTGATCGCCGGCACCCGCTTCTACGTCGGTGCCTTCAAGGCCCTGCGCGGCCGTTCCGCCAACATGGACGTGCTCGTCGCGCTGGGCACCACCGTCGCCTGGGGCTTCTCCCTCGCCATGGTGCTGATCCACGGCGACCATTCCCATGGCCACCTCTATTTCGAGGGCTCGGCCACCGTTCTGACCCTGATCCTCCTCGGCAAGCTGATGGAGGCCCGCGCCAAGCGCTCGGCCACCGCCGCCGTCGCAAAGTTGATGGCGCTGCGCCCCGACACCGCGACCCGCGTCCGGGACGGCGTCGCCGAGACGATCTCGGTCGACCTCCTGCGCCGCGGCGACCTCGTGCTGGTCAGGCCCGGCGAACGGGTGGCGGCCGACGGCATCGTCACCGACGGCGCGAGCGAACTCGACGAGAGCCTCGTCACCGGCGAGAGCCTGCCGGTCGAGAAGCGTGTCGACGACAAGCTGACGGCCGGCACCATCAACGGCTCCGGTGCCCTCACCTTCCGCGTCACCGCCGTCGGCGAGGACACCACCATCGCCCGCATCGGCCATCTGGTCGAACAGGCCCAGATCGCCAAGGCGCCGGTGCAGCGGCTGGTCGACAGGGTCGCGAGCGTCTTCGTCCCGGTCATCGTCGCCATCGCCATCCTGACCTTCGCCGCGTGGTGGCTGGTCGGCCGCGACTTCGAGGGCGCGCTGATCCCGGCCGTCGCCGTGCTGGTCATCGCCTGCCCCTGCGCCCTCGGCCTCGCCACCCCGGCGGCGCTGGTCGCCGGCACCGGCGCGGCGGCCAAGGCCGGCATCCTGATCCGCGACATCGAGGCGCTGGAACGGGCCCACGCTGTCGACGTCGTCGTCTTCGACAAGACCGGCACCCTCACCGAGGGCCACCCGTCGGTCACCGACGTCTTCGTCCTCGGCGGCGCTGCCGACGAGATGCTGCGCCTCGCCGCCTCGGCGCAAGGGTCGAGCGAACACCCGCTCGCCCGCGCCTTCGTCGCCGCGGCGAAGGCGCAGGGCCTCGCCCTCGCTCCGGCCACCGGCGCCCGCAGCCTCGTCGGCCGTGGCCTCGTCGCCACCGTCGAGGGCCGGACGATCGCCGTCGGCAACACCGCGCTGATGGCCGAGATCGGCGTCGACCTGCGCCTCTTCGAGCGCGAGATCGGACGGCTCTCCGGCGAGGTGAAGACCGTCGTGGCGGTTGCCCGCGACCGCGAGGCGCTGGGCCTCGTGGCGCTGGCCGACCCGGTCCGCGCCGAGAGCGCCGAGGCCGTCGCCGCGCTGAAGGCCGCCCGCATCGGGGTGCGGCTCGCCACCGGCGACGCCCGCGCCGTCGCCCGCGCCGTCGGCGACCGGCTCGGCCTCGATGCCGTCGACGCCGAGGTCCGCCCCGAGGGCAAGACGGCGCTGGTCGAGCGCCTGCGCTCGCAGGGGCGGGTGGTCGCCATGGTCGGCGACGGCATCAACGACGCCCCGGCGCTCGCCGCCGCCGCCGTCGGCATCGCCATGGGCTCGGGCACCGACGTGGCGATGGAGACCGCCGGCATCACCCTGATGCGCGCCGATCCGCGCCTCGTCCCCGCCGCGCTGGAGATCAGCCGCGCCACCTGGGCCAAGATCCGCCAGAACCTGTTCTGGGCCTTCTTCTACAACGTCGTCGGCGTGCCGCTCGCCGCCCTCGGCCATCTCACCCCGGCGCTGGCCGGTGCGGCGATGGCGATGAGCTCGGTTTCGGTGGTCACCAACGCCCTCACCCTGACGCGGTGGAAACCCTCCGCCGATCGGCGTCGATGAGGGCTGGCATTCGCCCCCGACGATGCCCATATTCCGCCCGAATGCCGTGGCTTCTGCCCTCGCCCGGAAGGATGTTCGCGCCACCCCGACGCCGAAGCCTTCGCCCCTTTCCCGGACCTCTCCAGGACCTTCCATGACCGCGAAACTCTCTCGCCGCGATCTCATCTCCTCCTCCGTCGCCCTCGGCGTCGCCAGCCTGCTCGGCGGCACCGGCCCGGCCGCCGCCGCGAACCTCAAGTTCGGCCCGTCGAAGCCCTTCTCCTTCGCCGCGCTCTCCCAGCGCGCCCGCGAGATGGCCGGCAAGGCCTATCTGCCGCCCAAGCGCCCGGCGCCGGAGATCGTCGATCAGATCGGCTACGAGCAACACGGCAAGATCAAGTTCCGCGCCGATCACGCCATGTTCGGCGACGACAAGGGCGTCTACCCGGTGACGTTCTTCCCCGTCGGCAAGTACTTCCCCAAGACCATCAAGATGCACGCCGTCGACGGCGACAAGGCGGCCGAGGTGCTCTACGAGCCCGAGTACTTCGACATGCCGGACGACAGCCCGGCGGCGAAGCTGCCGGAGGACACCGGTTTCGCCGGCTTCCAGATCCGCGAGTCCAAGTCGCGTCCCGATTGGCGCACCCAGGACTGGGTCGCCTTCCTCGGCGCCTCCTACTTCCGCGCCATCGGCTCGCTCAACGAATACGGCCTCTCCGCCCGCGGCGTCGCCATCGACACCGCCAGCCCGACGCCGGAGGAGTTCCCCGACTTCACCGAGTTCTATCTCCAGCCGGCGAGCGACGAGAAGCACCCGGTCGTGGTCTATGCCCTGCTCGACGGCCCGTCGATCGCCGGCGCCTACAAGTTCACCATCCGCCGCACCGAGGGCGTGGTGATCGACGTCGAGTGCAATCTCTTCACCCGCAAGGACATCGCCAAGCTCGGCATCTCGCCGATGACGTCGATGTACTGGTTCTCCAACTACGACAAGAGCTACCAGCTGGAGTGGCGGCCGGGTGCGCACGACAGCGACGGTCTCGCCATCTGGACGGGCGCCGGCGAACGCATCTGGCGGCCGCTGGTCAATCCGCCGGGGCCGTCGACCTCGGCCTTCCTCGACGACAATCCGCGCGGCTTCGGCCTGATGCAGCGCAACCGCGATCCCAAGGAATACATGGATCGCTACCTCAACTACGAGCGCCGCCCGTCGCTGTGGATCGAGCCGATCGGCGGCTGGGGGCCCGGCGCCTTCCATCTCGTCGAGTTCCCGACCGACCACGAGGACTTCGACAACATGGGTTGCTTCTGGGTGCCGCGCGACCCGGTCAAGGCCGGTCAGGCGCTCGAGTATCGCTACCGCATGCACTGGAACGCCGACGAGCCCAATCCGCCGACCAATCTGGCGCGCCCGATCCGCACCGGCATCGGCCGCGGCGGCTTCCCCTACACCCGCGCCAACCCGCCCGAGATCAAGCGCTTCGCCATCGAATTCGCCGGCGGCGCGCTCGCCACCTTCCCCAAGGACCGGAAGCCGGAGGCGGTGATCACCCCGTCGCGCGGCGTCATCTCCTCGATCTTCCTCGAGACCACCTCGTGGAACGACTCCTGGCGCCTCCAGTTCGACATCAGGGCCGAGGGCGCCGACCCGGTCGACATCCGTGCCTTCCTGCGCGACGGCGAGACGGCGCTGACCGAGACCTGGCTGTTCAAGCTCCACCCGCAGAAGACCTGGTGAGGTCGACGGCAGGGACGACGGTTCGACGGGGAGGCTTCGGCCTCCCCGTTCGCATTTCAGGACGCCGCCGCGCGTTGTACATTCTGTACAACAGCCGTCGCATGTTGTACGTTTCGTACAACGGAACCCGCGGAGGCCCCCCATGAAGCTCGAGGTCAAGAAGATCGGCAACTCGACCGGTCTGATCCTGCCCAAGGATCTCCTGGTGAAGCTCGACCTCAAGCCCGGCGACGCCCTCCATGCCACCGCCGACGGCGCGGGCGGGCTCCGGCTCACCCCCTATGATCCGGACTTCGAACAGTCGATGCGGCTGGTCGACGAGATCATGGACGAGTACCGCGACACGCTGAAGGAACTGGCGAAATGACCGGCCTCGGCTCGCCGATCGCCGGCTTCTCCGATCAGACCCAGGCGGGGTTCGGCCCCGTCTGGCTGACCGTCGCCGAGGTGCAGGCCCTGCACGAACGCCAGATCGCCCGCTTCGGCGGTCCGGCCGGTATCCGCGACCAGGGTGCGTTGGAATCGGCACTCGGTCGGGCCCGCAACAAGTGGGAGTACGAGGGCGCCGACCTCGCCATGCTCGCCGCCGCCCATGCCTTCGGCATCGCCCGCAACCACCCCTTCGTCGACGGCAACAAACGCGCCGCCTTCGTCGCGATGATGCTGTTCCTGCGCAGGAACGGCGTCCGCTTCACCCCGCCGCAGGCGGAAGCGACGGCGATCATCCTCGGTCTCGCCGCCGGCGAGGTGTCCGAAGAGAGCCTCGCCCGCTGGATTCGTGACCGCTGGCCCGCCTGACCACCGATCCATTCCCCGCGAAACCGCGTATGCTGCACCGGGGAGCGAACGGATCGGACCAGATGGCCAGAGACGACGAGAAGAACAGCCTCACCGGACGCTTCGTCCGCCACGCCCGGGTCGGCACCCAGGTCGGCACCGCGGCGATGAAGATCGCCGGCGGCCGCATGTTCGGCGACGGCGACCTCGGCCGCGAGGGCCGGCTCATCGCCGAGGCGCTGGGTGGCCTCAAGGGGCCGCTGATGAAGGTGGCCCAACTCCTCGCCACCATCCCCGACGCCATCCCCGCCGAATGGGCTGCCGAGTTGCAGCGCCTCCAGGCCCACGCCCCGGCGATGGGCTGGGCCTTCGTCCGCCGCCGCATGACCGCCGAGCTCGGCGCCGACTGGGCGAGCCGCTTCGCCACTTTCGAACATGCCCCGGCCCACGCCGCCTCGCTCGGTCAGGTCCACCGCGCCACCGGCCACGACGGCCGCGAACTGGCGGTGAAGCTGCAATATCCCGACATGGCCTCGGCGGTCGAAGCCGATCTGTCGCAGCTCGACGTCCTGTTCTCGCTGATGCGCCGGCTGCGCCCGCAGATCGACACCTCGGAACTGGCGATCGAGGTCGGCGCCCGGCTTCGCGAGGAACTCGACTACGACCGCGAGCGCCGCCACATGGCGGTCTATGCCGACATGCTCGGCGACGATCCCGGAGTGCGGGTGCCGCAGGCGGTCGACGATCTGTCGACCAAGCGCCTCCTCACCATGACCTGGCTCGACGGCACCGGCCTCCTCACCCACAAGGGCGCACGCCAAGAGATCCGCAATCGCATCTCAGAGGCGATGTTCCGCGCCTGGTGGCATCCCTTCTGCCGTTTCGGCCTGATCCACGGCGACCCCCACCTCGGCAACTACGCCGCTTTCGCCGAGGCCGGCGAGCCGCAGGGCATCAACCTCCTCGACTTCGGCTGCATCCGCATCTTCCCGCCGCGCTTCGTCGAGGGCGTCATCGAGCACTATCGCGGCCTCCTCCACGGCGACCGCGACCGCGTCGTCGCCGCCTACGAGGGCTGGGGCTTCAAGAACCTATCCAACGAGCTGATCGACACGCTCGACATCTGGGCCAAGTTCCTCTTCGGCCCGCTCCTCACCGACCGCACCCGCCGCATCGCCGAGGGCGTCTCGCCGATCGAGTTCGGCCGCGCCGAGGCCCAGCGCGTCGCCGACGCCCTGCGCAACCTCGGCCCGGTGACGCCGCCGCGCGAATTCCTCTTCATGGACCGCGCCGCCCTCGGCCTCGGTGGGGTGTTCCTCCACCTCGACGCGGAGCTGAACTTCCACCGGCTGTTCGAGACCGCGATAGAGCACTTCCAGCGCGACCGCCTCGCCGAGCGGCAAAGTGCCGCGCTTCAAAACGCCGGTCTTCACCCTTCGGCTCAATGACAGGCCCCTCCCGCACCGCGACAATGCCCCCGCGAGACCGAACGGTGTGAGCCGTCGCCGTCTTCCCCTCGGGAGACGACGACGAATTGGCATTGCGCCCCTTCGAGACTGACGTCTAAATGGATTCGTATGCCCCTTCGGGGGCGCGCGAGACCGACCGGAGGGGATCGATGAGCGCCGTCGAGAACAAGGACTTCGAGGAACATCGCCGGACCTATGCGATGTTCCTGGGACTGACCAAGTGGGGCACGATCTCGATCGCGTTGCTCCTCGTCCTCATGCGGATCTTCCTGGTCCACTGAGGAAATCGGCCCATCGCCACAGACGGCGAGGGGCCGGGTCATCGTCGAAGAGAACGCTCGTCGCGCCGGCGAGACGAGCGTGGGAATCGTGTGCGGTGGGCATGGGGGATCGGTATCGGCAGACCTTCACTCGGCTTCGGACGAAACGTGCGCCGGACCCGACGGTGACGTCGGATCGGCGCGACGGTGCCGTCTTCGGCGCCGGCTCGGCAGGACCAGCCGGCGACCGCGCCTCACGGCGGTTCGATCGGCGTCTCGATCGAAGCTCGGTCGCGGAGGCGGTCGGGCCTTTCTCCGTCGACTTCCCGTCGGGTTTCGTATCTGAGAACGAGGGCTTTCGGCGGATGGGCGTTGGCCCACGGCCCCGATCGACGGCGGTCGAGCGCGGTCCGGGCACCGCCGCCGGTCTCGACGGAGGCGCGATCGCGATCGTCGGCGGGGGCAGGCGGTTTCGAACGAGAGGCGAAGTCCGAGATCGGACACGACAACGGATGGGATCACAATGACTTCGATCATCGGAATACCCAGAGAGACCTTTCCGGGAGAACGTCGCGTGGCGACGGTTCCAGAGGTCGTGGAGAAGCTGATCAAGCTCGGTTTCGCGGTGAACGTGGAGCGCGGCGCCGGCGAGGCCGCCGACATTCCCGACGCGCACTACGAGGCGGTCGGTGCGACGCTGGTCGACGGCGCCGCGGCGCTCTACGCCGGGGCCGACGTCGTGTTCAAGGTCCGCGCCCCCTCGGCGGAGGAAGTGGCGCAGATGAAGGCGGGGACGACGCTCGTCTCCTTCATCTGGCCGGCGCAGAATCCGGAGCTGATGGAGCTCTTCAAGGCGCAGGGCGTCACCGTGCTCGCCATGGACTGCCTGCCGCGGCAGCTGTCGCGGGCCCAGAAGATGGACGCGCTGACCTCGATGGCCGGCATCACCGGCTATCGCGCCGTGATCGAGGCGGCGAACGCCTTCGGCCGCTACTTCGCGGGCCAGATCACCGCCGCCGGCAAGATCCCGCCGGCCAGGGTGTTCATCGCCGGCGCCGGCGTCGCCGGCCTCGCCGCGATCGGCACGGCGGCCAATCTCGGCGCGATCGTGCGCGCCAACGACACCCGCGCCGAGGTGGCCGATCAGGTCAAGTCGCTCGGCGGCGAGTTCGTCAAGGTCGACTACGAGGAAGAGGGCTCGGGCGGCGGCGGCTACGCCAAGGTGATGTCCGAGGGCTTCCAGGCGGCGCAGCGTCAGATGTACGCCACGGAAGTGAAAAACGCCGACATCGTCATCACCACCGCGCTCATTCCGGGCAAGCCGGCGCCGAAGCTGATCTCGGCGGAGATGGTCCAGTCGATGAAGCCGGGTTCGGTGATCATCGACCTCGCCGGCGAACAGGGCGGCAACTGCGAGCTGACGGTTCCGGGCGAGGCGGTGGTGCGCCACGGCGTCACCATCGTCGGCTACACCGACATGGCGAGCCGGCTCGCCAAGCAGTCCTCGACGCTCTATGCGACCAACCTGCTCAGGCTCACCGAAGAGCTGTGCAAGGCCAAGGACGGCAACATCCTCGTCGACATGAACGACGATGCGATCCGCGGCCTCACCGTGGTCAAGGCCGGTGAGATCACCTGGCCGGCGCCGGCGCTCAAGCTTCCCGCCCCGCCGCCGCCCAAGCCCGCCGCGGCGATCGTCGAGAAGAAGTCCTCCGGCCACGGCCACGGCTCGGGCGAGCCGATGGACATGAAGTCGCTCGCCATCACCTTCGGTGTCGGCGCGGTGCTCCTGGCGCTGGTCGGCGCCACGGCGCCGGCGGTGTTCCTCGGCCACTTCACGGTGTTCGTGCTGGCCTGCTTCGTCGGCTACATGGTGGTGTGGAACGTGACGCCGTCGCTGCACACGCCGCTGATGAGCGTCACCAACGCGATCTCGTCGATCATCTGCATCGGCGCGCTGATCCAGATCGCGCCCCCCGGACGTCCGAGCATCCTCATCGGCCTGATCGCCTTCGTCGGCATCGCGCTGACGGCGGTCAACATGTTCGGCGGCTTCGCCGTGACCCGGCGCATGCTGGCGATGTTCCGTAAGTGAGGAGAAGCGAACGATGTCTCTCGGACTTGTGACCGTCTCCTACATCGGAGCCACCATCCTCTTCATCCTGTCGCTCGGCGGCCTGTCGCATCCGGAATCGGCGCGACGCGGCAACTGGTTCGGCATCATCGGCATGGGCCTCGCCGTGCTCGCCACGGTGTTCGGGCCCGGCGTCACCAATCTCGGCGTCCTGTTCATCGTCGTCGCGCTCGGCATCGGCGGGGCGGTCGGCCTCTATGCCGCCAAGACGGTGCAGATGACGCAGATGCCGGAGCTGGTGGCGTTGATGCACAGCCTGGTCGGCCTCGCCGCCTGCACCATCGGTCTGGCCAGCTTCATCGATCCGAGCGCGCATTTCGCGACGCCGGCGGAAAAGTCGATCCACGAGATCGAGATCTACATCGGCATCCTGATCGGTGCGGTGACCTTCTCCGGATCGATCGTCGCCTTCGGCAAGCTGTCGGGCAAGATCGGCGGCAAGCCGCTGCTGCTGCCGGCGCGTCACTGGATCAACCTCGCCGGTCTGATCGCGGTGATCGTCTTCGGCTGGGTCTTCGTCGGAGCCCAGTCCGGGCTCGCGGCCGGCTTCGCCCTGTTCGTGATGACGGTGATCGCGCTCGCCTTCGGCGTCCACATGGTGATGGCGATCGGCGGCGCCGACATGCCCGTCGTGGTGTCGATGCTGAACAGCTACTCCGGCTGGGCGGCGGCGGCGACCGGCTTCATGCTGTCGAACGACCTCCTGATCGTCACCGGCGCGCTGGTCGGCTCGTCGGGCGCGATCCTCTCCTACATCATGTGCCGGGCGATGAACCGCAACTTCATCTCGGTGATCGCCGGTGGCTTCGGCTCCGGCGGCGGCACGGTGGTTGCCTCGTCGGACGGCCAGCCGCAGGGCGAGGTGAGCCCGATCTCGGCGGAGGAGACGGCGGAGCTGCTGAAGGACTCGAAGGGCGTCATCATCGTGCCGGGCTACGGCATGGCGGTGGCGCAGGCGCAGCACACGGTGAACGAGATCACCGCCAAGCTGCGCGAGAAGGGCGTCCAGGTCCGCTTCGCCATCCATCCGGTGGCGGGCCGCATGCCGGGCCACATGAACGTGCTGCTGGCCGAGGCCAAGGTGCCCTACGACATCGTCTTCGAGATGGACGAGATCAACGAGGACTTCCCGTCGACCGACGTCGCCATCGTCATCGGCGCCAACGACATCGTCAATCCGGCGGCGCAGGAGGATCCGGCGAGCCCGATCGCCGGCATGCCGGTGCTCGAGGTGTGGAAGGCCAAGACGACGATCGTCATGAAGCGGTCGATGGCCTCGGGCTACGCCGGCATCGACAATCCGCTGTTCTACAAGGAGAACAACCGCATGCTCTTCGGCGATGCCAAGAAGATGCTGGAAGAGGTCTCCAAGAACATCTGATCAGAGCGGGCAGACGGGCGGCCTCGGTCGCCTGCCTCTCACCCGTGCCGAAGAGACGAGAGCCCCGGATCGGCCGATCCGGGGCTCTCGTCGTATCGATGGGTCGGGCGACGCCGGCGGCGTCCCCCGAGAGGCCGCTCACGGGCAGGCGACGTAGTAGCGCCGGCCGTAGGCGTCGCGGGCGACGCAGTTCTTCGGGGTGGTGGCGTTGCCGACCACCGCACCGGCGACGCCGCCGATCGCCGCACCGGTCAGCGCGGCATTGGCGCCACCGCCGGTCGCCGCGCCGATCAGCGCACCCGTGCCGGCCCCGATGGCGGCACCGCCGAGGGTCCGGTCGGTGCGCGAGTCGGAGCTGCAGCCGGCGAGCGCCACGGCGGCGACGGCGAGGACGAGAAACTTCTTCATGAGATACCTCCCGATGGGCAATCACGCGGCCTCGATGCGGGCCGCTCCCCGGTCGGGGCCGATCCGTCGAGACGACCCCGGTGGATCCGCGCCTGCGCTCGGATTCGTCCCGGAGATGACCCGAGGATAGGCACAATCGTGGCAGGGGCAAGGACGCGCCGCCTCGCGACCGCGAAACGCGGCGGAAACATGGAAGAGCGGTGAAGAAGGCCCTGCCGCCCCGTCTCGAATCCACCCGCCGCGCCGTTCGTTGGTCATCGGCGCGATGGCGGCAGGGGCAAACCTCAGCGCGCCCCGCCGAGGCGGCGCACGCAGTCCTGGCCGAGCTGGTTCTGCGGCACGATGGCGGCGCCACGCTGGCAGGAGGCGAGCGCATCCTTGCGGTCGCCGAGCTGCTCCTCGACGATGCCGCGATTGATCCACGCCTCGCCGAAATAGAGGTCGTTGTTGAGCGCCCCGTTGAAGTCGTCGAGCGCGCCCTTGAGATCGCCGTTGGCGGCCTTGAGCAGACCGCGGGCGTTGAACGGCTCGGCCGCCGAGGCGTCGCGCTCGATCGCCGCGGAATAGTCCAGCATGGCGCCGGCCCTGTCGCCCTGCATCTGCCGGGTGAGCGCGCGGTCGTGATAGGCGCCGGGATTGCGCGGATTGATGCGGATCGCCTCGGAGAAGTCGGCGAGCGCCAGATCGCTGCGACCGAGCTGGCGTTGCACCGATCCACGGCCGAGATGGGCGGCATCGTAGTCCGGCTTGATGGCGATCGCCCGGGTATAGGCCTCGAGCGCCAGATCGAGCCGGCCGAGGCGGCGCAGCGCCAGCCCCTTGTTGGCCCAGGCCTGATGGAAGTTCGGATCGAGCTTCAGCGCATGATCGAAGTCGGCGATCGCCGACTTGTTGTCGCCGCCGCGGGCGTGCGCCGTGCCGCGGATGTTGTAGGCCGCCGGATCGTTGGGATTGGCCTGGATCACCTCGGTGAGCGAGGCGATGTTGGCCGAGGACCCCGCCCCCGCATCGGTCGAGTGGATCGCCGCGCCGGTCCCGCCACCGTAGCCGCTGCTGACCTGGCCGCAACCGGCGAGGCCGCCGAACGCCGCCGTGGCGACGACGACGGCGAGGCCGCGGGCACGCAGCATGGCGAAGAGAGGGGCGGTCGGGACGGCGAGCGACATGAGAACCGGCTCCGGGCGCAGAAGCGAGACGATCGGTCGGGACGGCGGGTAGGGTCTGCGATCGGCGCGGTCCGACAAAGACGAAGAACCGTCACGCACCTGCCGGCACGTCACGGTTCCCATCGTCTCACGATCCGCGCCTGAGCGCGACCGTCGATCAACGCTTGACGGCGGGCTTGCCCGGCAGCAGGCCTTCGCGCTGAGCCCGCTTGCGAGCGAGCTTGCGGGCGCGACGGACGGCCTCGGCCTTCTCGCGCGCCTTCTTCTCCGAGGGCTTCTCGTAATGACCGCGGAGCTTCATCTCGCGGAAGATGCCCTCGCGCTGCATCTTCTTCTTGAGCGCCTTGAGAGCCTGGTCGACGTTGTTGTCGCGAACGAGAACCTGCACGCGTTCGATCCCATCTAGTAGAGTGTTCGTGTTTCGATCGGAGTTTCCTCCCTCCGACGACGATGTCCCGGTCAGGCCGGTCGGCGTCCACGGTCGAGACGAAAAACTCCCGAGCAGCCCTTCCGTGCCACTCGCGAAGTGGCGGTTCCCTAGCAGAATCGAAACCGCCTGTCCACCGCCGGAGCGCCCGTTCGCGCCGTTTTCCTCGCGGCACGGCCGATGTGGCGGGTCCGCCGCGACGAACGGTCAGGCGTCGCGCCGGCGAATCCGGTTGACGTGCCCCATCTTGCGGCCGGCCCGAATCTCGGTCTTTCCATAGAGATGCAGCGACGCCCCGGCCTCGCCGAGATAGCGCTCGGGATCGCGGGCGTCGTCGCCGATCAGGTTCTCCATCTCGACGTCGGAATGGCGGACGGGATCGGCCAGCGGCAGCCCGGCGACGGCCCGCATGTGCGCCTCGAACTGCGAGACGAGGCAGGCGCTCTCGGTCCAGTGCCCGGAATTGTGCACCCGCGGCGCCATCTCGTTGGCCACCAGCCGCTCGCCCTCGGCCGTCTCGACGACGAAGAGCTCGACGGCGATGACGCCGACGTGGTCGAGCGCCGCCGCCACCGCCTCGCCGATCGCCCGCGCCTTCGCCTCGGTCTCGGCGGCGAGGCCCGAGGGCACCCGCGAGAACTTGAGGATGTGCTGGCGGTGCTCGTTTTCCGGCACGTCGAAGACGATCGTCGCCCCGTCGACGCCGCGCGCCGTCAGCACCGACACCTCGCGCGAGAACGGCACCCAGCCTTCGAGGATCGACGGCGCCCCGTTCATCGCCGCGAAGGCCGGTCCGGCGTCGTCGGGCGACGTGATCTTCGCCTGACCCTTGCCGTCATAGCCGAAGCGGCGGGTCTTCAGCACCGCCGGATAGCCGACGGCGACGAGCCCCGCCTCGAGATCGGCGAGCGTGTCGACGGCGCGGAATGGCGCGGTCTCGATCCCCAGCTCGGCCAGGAAGGTCTTCTCGGCGAGACGGTCCTGCGACACCTCGAGCGAGCGCGGCCCCGGCCTCACCGGCCGACGCGCCGCCAGGAAGGCGGCGGTCGCCGCCGGGACGTTCTCGAACTCATAGGTGACGACGTCGACCCGATCCGCGAAGGCGGCCAGCGCCGCCTCGTCCTCGTAGGCCGCGACGATGTGCTCGGCCGCCACCTCGAAGGCCGGGCTCGCCGCATCGGGGCACAGCACCACCGAGCGCAGCCCGAGGCGCGCCCCGGCGAGCGCCAACATGCGGCCGAGCTGGCCGCCGCCGAGGATACCGATGGTACGGACGGGGCGGGCGGCGGGATCGGTCATGGTGGTCCTCAGGCTTGGTCGACGGGCCGCTCGGCCACCGCCTCGGTCTGCCGACGCCGCCACGCCTCGAGCCGCTCGGCGAGCTCCTCGTCCTGGAGCGCCAGCACGGCGGCGGCGAGAAGGGCGGCGTTGGTGGCACCGGCCTTGCCGATGGCGAGCGTCCCGACCGGGATGCCGGCCGGCATCTGCACGATCGAGAGCAGACTGTCCTCGCCGGAGAGCGCCCTGCTCTCCACCGGCACGCCGAAGACGGGCAGCGAGGTGAGCGAGGCCGTCATACCCGGCAGATGCGCCGCGCCACCGGCCCCGGCGACGATCACCTTGAACCCGGCCGCCTTGGCGCCGCGGGCGAAGTCGAACATCCGTTCCGGGGTGCGGTGGGCCGAGACGATGCGGGCATCGTAGGAGACGCCGAGGGCGTCGAGCACCTCTGCGGCGTGACGCATCGTCGCCCAGTCGGACTGGCTGCCCATGATGATGGCGACCGGCGGATTGGATGCGACCATCTGGCCCTCTCGAGGCTTGCGTCGGGAAAGCGGGCGGAATAGCCGATCAGCCGCCCCGGCGCAAGGCGGAGGACCCGGCGAAAACCGCCGGAGAGTGCCGTCTTTCGTCTCAGGCGATGATGTCCGGCACCAAGCGGTCCTCGAGGTGACCGATGCGGTCCTTGATCGCCAGCTTCTTCTTCTTCAGCCGCTGCAGCGTCAGATGATCGCCGCGCCCGGTGTCGGCCAGCGCACCGATGGCGAAATCGAGGTCGCGATGCTCCTGGCGCAGTCGGACCAGCTCGGCGCGAATGTCTTTCTCTTCTTCTTCCGTCATGTCAGGGGAGACCGACTTCGTTCTTCGAGGAGCGACACGGCGACCGGCTCTCCCGGGAGAGGACCGATCCGACCGACGTCCAACGAGGATAGCCGATCTCGGCGAAAAGGGCATCCTCCCCGTCGCGTCGCGTCGCGATTTCGCCGCATGTTTCCCATTCCCTGCCCCCGGTCGGCGAAGTCGCTCCAACTCGCGCCGGCGGGTTAGGACTTCATCGACCATCGCCCATCCGGTCGGAGCACGATCCGTCAGTATGACGATTGCAAGGTCACGTTTTCATGACATGATGTGTGGGTCATGCCCAACCAAGGAGGCAGGAGCAATGTCCATCGAATCGCATCTTGCGGAACTCGAACGCCGGCACGCTGCTCTCGAAGACAAGATCAAGGAGGCCATCGCCCATCCCAGCAGCGACTCGCTCGCGATCGCCGAAATGAAGCGCCGCAAGTTGCAGCTCAAGGACGAGATCAATCGCCTGAGGGGAGGCGCCACCCTGCACTGACCGGAAGGTCTGCTCCGAAAACCACCGAACGCCGCGGGCCTCCGCGGCGTTTTCTTTTCGCCGAAGACGTCACGACCCGCCTCCACCGCCGCTCAGAACACTCCGAGACCGCGGAACCCATCGAAGACCAGTTTCGCCGAGACCAGCGCCAGCGCGCCGAGCACCAGCCGGAAGAACAGCACCTCGGGAATGAGCCGCGTCAGCCGCACCCCGACGAACGTCGCCGCCACCGCCGCCGGCACCAGCCACGCCACCTTGCCGAGATTGGCGAGCGACAGCTGGCCGAGGTGCCAATAGGGCACGAGCTTAACCGCGTTGACGATGGTGAAGAAGATCGTCGCGGTCCCGGCATAGACCATCTTCGGTAGCCGCTGCGGCAGCACGTATAGCTGATAGGGCGGGCCACCCGAATGCGAGACGAAGCTGGTGAAGCCGGTCACCGTGCCCCAGAACAGACCGCGCGGCACGTCCGCCGGCCGCGCCTCGCTTGCCGCTCCACGCCCCGCGAGCCGGTCGAGGGCGAAGGCGAGACCGATCGCCCCGATGATCAGCGTCACCACCGCCTCCGACACCAGCGACGCCGTCGCCCAGCCGAGCGCGATGCCGGCGACCGCCCCCGGCACCAGGATGACGAGGTTGCGCCGCGAGAACTCGCGCCGATAGGCCCACAGCCCGAACCAGTCGGAGACGACGAAGATCGGCAGCAGCAGACCCGCCGCCTGGACCGGCGACACCACCAGCGCCAGCACCGGCACGCCGAGCATTCCGACCACCGGCAATCCGCCCTTCGACAGGCCGACCAGCGCGGCCGCCGGCAGCGCGGCGAGATAGAACACGAGATCGCTGGACATCATCGGGGTCCGTCGTTCACCGGTAGGGTCCTCCCGAGCGGGACGACACGCCAGACGAAGGTCGTAGACCAGCGAGCTCCGCAGGTCGAGCGTCGTCGCGCGCGCCGCACCGAGAAGCGGCGCAGACGCCGGCGAGTCGTGCCCCGGTCGAGGCTTGCGGCGGCGCACCCGTCAATGCCGCGCTGCAAAACGACATTCTTGATCCGGATCAATGCGTAATGGCGAATTCGGCGTAGCCGAACGTAGCATTGCGAGGCGCGGTTCGGCAGTGTGAAAGCGTGTCGGCCGAAATCCGTCACGAGGCGCGGCGAGCCGGGAGGAGAGCAGCATGACGAGCCGTTACGCGGAAGTCTATCAGGGCTGGAAGAAGGACCCGGAGGCCTTCTGGGCCGAAGCCGCGAAGGCGATCGACTGGGTGAAGCCCTGGGACGAGGTCTTCGACCCGTCCTCCGGCCCTTACGGCCGTTGGTTCGCCGGCGCCGAGATGAACACCTGCTGGAACGCCATCGACCGTCATGTGAAGAACGGCCGCGCCGAGCAGACCGCTATCATCTACGACAGCCCGGTCACCGGCGTGAAGGCCAAGATCTCCTACGCCGAGCTTCTCGACCGCGTCCAGGCGACCGCTGCCGCGCTCGCCGACGTCGGCGTGGTCAAGGGCGACCGCGTCATCGTCTACATGCCGATGATCCCCGAGGCGCTGGTGGCGATGCTCGCCGTCGCCCGCCTCGGCGCGATCCATTCGGTGGTGTTCGGCGGCTTCGCCCCGCGCGAGCTGTCGACCCGCATCGACGACGCCAAGCCGAAGGCGATCATCACCGCCTCCTGCGGCATCGAGGGCAAGAAGGTCCTGCCCTACAAGCCGCTGCTCGACGAGGCGATCGGCCTCTCGGCCCACAAGCCGGAAGCGGTCTTCATCACCCAGCGTCCGCAGGTTCCGGCGGATCTCTTCCCCGGCCGCGACCACGACCTCGGCGCCCTGGTGGAGAAGAACAAGGGCCGCGACGTCCCCTGCGTGCCGGTTCTCGCCACCGATCCGCTCTACATCCTCTACACCTCCGGCACCACCGGCGCCCCGAAGGGCGTGGTGCGCGACAACGGCGGCCATGCCGTGGCGCTCGCCTGGTCGATGAAGAACCACTACGGCATCGAGCCGGGCGAGGTGTTCTGGGCGGCGTCCGACGTCGGTTGGGTCGTCGGCCACTCCTACATCTGCTACGCGACGCTGCTCTACGGCGCCACCACCATCGTCTTCGAGGGCAAGCCGGTCGGCACCCCCGATCCGGGCACCTTCTGGCGCGTCATCTCGGAGAACAAGGTCGCCGGCTTCTTCACCGCCCCGACCGCCTTCCGCGCCATCAAGAAGGAAGATCCG